>TARA_R100001244_G_scaffold25113_3_pt1 | contig 51445 bp, 42 predicted proteins | sample TARA_R100001244 | Tara Oceans TARA_R100001244 (sample SAMEA2621564) | marine metagenome | biome: marine biome (ENVO:00000447); feature: mesopelagic zone (ENVO:00000213); material: "saline water (ENVO:00002010), including plankton (ENVO:xxxxxxxx)" | depth 790 m
ATATATTATTGGAGTAAACCATGCCAAAACTGTCAATGAATCACGCGGCGGCCTCGTCGTCTTCGCCATCAGCCGCCAGAGATGCCATTCATGTGCCGTTCGTGGCTCATATTAGAATTGTTCCAAGCAGAACCTCTGGCAAGCGGATTGAAATCATCCGCAATATTGAGAAAAAAGCTCTAAGAGCGGAGGTCGATTTGATCACTGCTGGTTTCAATATTGCGACCCCATTAGCATTCACGCCTCAAATTGGCGATTATGAAGCTAGGCTTACAATTGTAGGATTCGTAACAAAATATAGGAACGCTGATCTCAGAACGAACGAAGCTCCGACTACGGACATCAGCGTCATTCATAGTGGAACAGACCCAGACGAGAAGACCTCGGTGGTCCAAGTTAACAAAGGCGGTTCCCTCGCTTCTGGACAAGACACAACTTCGGTTGTAGACGCGGAAGTGAAAGAACTGAGAATGGATCTTGCCGCTGGTACAACCGAATTCTCCGAACAAGACGTTATTGCTATTGAATATAATGGCGTGAAGTACGGCACGAAGAAACAAGGCGCAAGGAGTTTCCCAAGATAATAATCTATAGTCTGTAGATAAATCTTAAAAGTTTTTTGCCTTTAACTTTAGTCAATTTACAATAATTGGCATATTCTATCTCTTTTTTCCCAAGCCTGTTCGCTTGATCCCAAACAGTTTTTTTGTGTCTATAATATCCGTTTTGGTCGATGTACCAATATGTTGGTTTGGCCTCGCCGTCGAATTTGAAATTGGAGGCTTTATAAGCGGCTCCGGTATGTCCTAGCGTTGTGTCTGCGAACGTTATTATGGCTTTGACCTTAGTGTTAGATCTTATCGTCTTAACGGTTTTAGACAACAAAAAACTTAACAGGTTTTTGTTTTGAAATTGCGGGTTGACACACATTCTGACTAACTCTAACAATTCGCCGTTTTCTAATCCAAGCCTAGTTTGGCTTTCTTTTCTTGTCGGGCTGCTGAAGGATATTACAGCGACTATTGCGCCATCCAATTTAGCCGCAATATTTAATGGGCCGCTTCGATATTTTTTTAAGTAATGAAACTGGTTATAGAATTTTTTCGCTATGTTATGATCAACAATTTCAATAACCAGATCTCTTAGATTGAAACAGACTGGTTTGACTTTTTCATAGAATTGGTTTTTTAATAAATCGGATATTCTCCCTATGCAATAGAATTCATGTTCCCATATTATTAGTAAATCATATTGGTCCGACAAGTGATTGTCATAATATGTGCGCTTTTGTTTGTCTCTAATCATTCTTTCTGGTTTGTTGTGATAATAATCACCTTGACACTCTACTAGCAATTTCTTATTATTATGCTCGATCAATGCATCAAATGTCCACGGCCCAATAGCAATTGGTTCTGCCTCGTAGCCTAGCCTTTTCGCCAAACTTATTATCGTATTGTCTAACACGCTAGTGGTTACGCCAACCATAGACGAGGCTAATTTAGATCGGTATTTCGGATTTTGCCACAATTTCTTTGATTGTAATGATAATTGTTTTCGACGATAAGGAGTATAGCTTTTGCGCATCCCAGCGTCTCGTTTCAATTGGTAATCGACGTCTTCCCACAATTTTTTTGTGATGTCTGACTGTTTTCTTTTCCTTTCGTCAGTCCAGCTTTTTTTTACGCCTTCAGTTACTTTGTTCTTATAAGCTTCATCTTGCCAACTTTGTTGCGTTGAAGCTATTTGAGTTGCTCTATAATCACTATTCTGCCACAATTTCTTGCTATTTGCTGACGCCTTTTTTCTGGCGGCTGGGTCTTCATAATATTCTTTGATTTTTTTACTAAGTTCTTCTCTAGACTCTTGTGTTTCAAATCGTTTTTTAACTCGATCGCTATTTGCTTTTGAAAACTTTGGTTGTTTCATAACACATGATTGACACATATACACGCCGTGTTTTTTGATCGCTTTTTTGATGCTTCTGCATGCTAATGTTTTGATTGTGTTGCAAACGCCGCATTTTACGGCCTCTCTTTTATACATGTTTTAGTCCTAATGATTAAATACCAGCTTGGTATACGATATATTTAATCAAATATTGTTTATGGCTATACTTTCTAACGAACAACTACCAATTGTTCTTAAAATTAATTCTAATCCATTAAAGTTTCATGCTCTTAGTCAGCTAGGGCACCCGGTGGTTCTAGTTGAATTGATGGAACAACAAATGGAGCAAGTCTTAAAGACGACTGGCAACTTCATTGCTCATTACTTCCCGTTAGAGGAGAGATACGCTTTTTTCATGACTCAGCCGCTTCAGTCTGAGTATCCGATCCCAGCTGACGCCTATTGGATCAGAAAAGTCTCGTGGGACCCAAGCACCACAAGACTCGATGACATTTTTGGAGCCGAGTCTTTCCTTTTTAACATTGGAAACATCAGTGGGGTTCAGAACATGCTTCTGGATTACCATATGCTCCAGTCTTATAGAAAATTTAGCCAGAGAATCCTTGGTAATGAGGGCCAATGGGAATTCAAGGTGGGCCACGGAGAAGCTGATAGTGACAATGGTGTCGGCCAGAACTACGGCGGGACGATTAAGTTGTTTCCTGTACCTAAAGGTAGCTTTCCGGTGATTGTAGAATACCTGCCATCGGTCACGACATTTAGATCACCACAGGCCCAAGACCTCACATATCGAGCATTCTTGGCAGAAATGAAAATCGCTCTTGGGCACGCCAGAAGGAAACTAAACGGCATTCCAGGCCCTGACGGTGGTTCTATCCAGCTTGACGGCGGTGATTTGGTCACTGAAGGCCGCGATGAGAAAAAAGAAATTGTCCAAGAAGCCTTAAATCTTGGGGAACCTTTGCCAATTATCCTTTGGTAAATATACAATAGGTGGAAAAATATGCCTGTTGATGATTTTAATGTTTCCGATTTCGATCTGTTTCGCGACGCTTTTCTAATAGAGAAATCTAGCCCTCTAGATAAGAACCCGGCTCCTCGGATGACCGGAGAAATAGAGAAAATGGCGTCCGAATATAACGTTAAGATCGCCAAACGCCTTAACGTTCTTCTGAATCGTCTCAAACGGCACGTAGAAACCAATTATAAAGCCAACACTGCGCCAAGTTATATGGGCGATTTTCAAGAAGGTGGGGCGGCGATTTTAAATATTCACCCTAAGAACACTGTGTTTGAAAAATCTATAAAAATGTCGGTGTCGATTTTCGACAATAACAAGATGGCTATCGAAGTTCCAGAAGAAATTAGCGAATTGTTAAGTATGGAATCTCGGACCGTCTATAAGGGCGTTGCGGCTTTGAAAAATCTCAAAATCGACTTAAGAAAAATATTTAGGACTATTAGTGACCATTAGCATTAAAAACAAGATCGAAGTCCTAGCCGGGAACAAAATCCTAGTGCCAGGATGCGAACCAGTCAGCGCGTTCACAAGCAACTCTTTAGCAGAGAATCGGGACTGCAACGCTACTGTAGTAGACTTAGCTGACGCTCTTGAAGCCGTAACTGGCTCGACTGTAATTTATATGAGCAACCCGAGGCGGAAATTCTTTGTTCTACCAGATGGGCCCCCTCCATCCCCAGACATTTGTGGTCAGTCTAGTTGCAAAAGAGAAGACTGGTATCAGAAACTCAGAGATATCGGAAGCGAGATTGGAGTAGATAACTTGAGTTGCAACAACGCTAGACTAGACAAACCGAGGTCAGTTGGGGAAATTTGCAGCGCATTTCCTCTAAAAGGCATTTTCTAAATGGAATTTTCTGAGCATCTAGGCAAACACCTAGGAAAGCTATTGCTAGAAGACAAAAATGATCGTCTTCTAGCAATCATCAACATTTACTCCCCATACGAAGATGTGGACGTTAAAAGTGCATACAGGATCGCCGACCCAAAGAGTGATCGCCCTATGCTGTTGGATGCTCAGAAATCATCAAAAACAGAAAGACAAATGGACTCCATCTTCGGAGGAGAAAGAAAAAACCAGCCGATCAGAGCACACGTTGACCAGCTCGGCGTCAAGATTCCTCGCGCGATCATGGCGAAATGGAGTAGCGAACTTGTTGATATAAGATCTGAAGTAGAACGAGAAGAGAAGAAAAACGCTACCGAGACGAATAAAGCTAATTTCGAAAAGTTCTCTGTTGTAGCTAAAGCGAGATGGAACAATGCCGCTATCACAGACGCTGAACTAGAGTCAATAGTTCAGCTTAGTAGTTCCAACATGCAAAAAATCCACGCGATATGCACTGGGGAACAACGCAATGCAAATGACCCAGAATATGGCAAGTACCGAAAAGAATGGCACCCATTTGTAGCGGACAATTATGATCCAGCTTATGTTGCAGCACGAGCTATTTTCCAAGAAGTCTCTAGAGTAGAAGGCATTGGAGATCCATCTGAAATTGGTGAAGCGGTAAATGATTGGGACGAAGCTCAATGGAAAAAACTCAACGCATATGTGGTAAACGTTCTTAGAAAAGAACACATCGACCAGACTGTTAACGAAACAGTCAACTTAGTGGCAGAAATTTTCGCTAATCTTGATGAATACTACGATAATGAGGTCGGCGAAGGTGAGGAATACGTCGTAGGAGGAAAGCTTCAGGACATTAGCCTCCTGTTCGACAAGAACAGCGTAGTGATGGTTGCTGTGCGCGCTCTGATGCCAGTCGCCGCTAGAGACGGGCTAGATTACTCTGTTAGTCCTAAAGAATTCATCGAATGGTTCGAAAATGCATCTAAGCAGAAAGAATCAGTGGTTTACTTTCAAAGCTTATTCTTAAAATTGGGCATTGTTGCCTCCCAATCTAACAATGATTATCTCAATGTTCACAGAGAAATTGTAGACAAGCTCTCAAAAGCACAAATCGACATGGATAGGAAGCGATCCCTGTCGCGCCGTAAAGCTCAAGTGAGAAGCTTGGAAGTAGACTCCGGTACACAGGGCGTAGAACCACGCAACATTCTAGACCTTCCAAGAGAAAAAGGGGACGTTAGGCCAACTCCAAAAGACTTGGCCGAGCAGGCAAAAGCTGAATATCAAAAACATCTGCGTGGAGATAAAAACGCTCAAAAGCCTAATTGGTTTTGGGTAGTGATTTCTGGCATGGAAGATGCTAACATGACTGGCGTGTCCCCAGATCTTAGTAAATCAGCTAAAGGTCGTGCTTTAGGAGTCTGTCCTCATTGTCACGGAGACCCAGACCAGCAAGGAGTTGGTTATGATGGCGTCGAAAAATGCGCGGAATGTGATAACGGTTATGTTGACGCCTGGTATTGGGCTAACGAGTCAGGTTATTCTGCTCACCCTGGCCATGATTCTAACAAGAAACAACAGAACTTAACGCCTTTTGATAAGATATTCAGGGCTGTCTGGGAGGCGTTAAACGACCTCGAAGACCTTATGATGATCAGCCCTGAAAACGTTGAAGCCTATGATGGCTTTGAACGTGAAGAACCAAAATTTGTCACTGATGGTGGCGAGATATCATATGATAAAATTGGGACCCTAAAAACAGAAAAAGGGGAAACCAGGGGATCGAGCGGAGCAGCTAAAGAGATAAAATATCCAGTGCCAGCTAAAGTAGACCATCTAACAAAAGGCCCACTCGCTAAAGGCTCAGCTAATGTTGCTTCTTCTACGGCAGTTATTAAGATTGAAACTCGGACTCCAAGGCTAGATTGGCCCGGAGAGAAGTACAGATCTGGGATGCTGAGTAAGGTAGCAGAATGGCCGACTATTGATCCGTACAACTTGGATCTTGATGTCGATAAAGTTTATGACGCCATAGGCGCAGACCCGGCTTATAAAAATGATTCGACTTTTGGCGTTTATGAAGTAATAATGCGGAAGATTAAAGAAAAGATCATTCGCAGTGGCATGAGGATCGATCCTAATGCTTGGGCTTTAGAAGAAAACGAGCCCGACCCAGACGATCAAGGACGATTCGGAAAAACAGGTAGCAAAGACTTACATGCCAAGATTTGGGATTATGTAGTAGAACCAGGTTATTTACAAAATCTGACCTCTGGCGATGATGAAAAAGAAGTACAAGAGCTAGAGGGTGAGCTTTTGAGCCCCTCCCAACCACCATTTTCTGCTGTTCGTGAAGGGGCCGCTGTTTTTAGGATTGTGCAGCACTTAGAAAGAATTAACATGCCCGAGCCCTTTTTGGCTATGGCAATTGGTGAATATGACAGAATCCCAAAGGACACTCTTCAGAGCCTTCCTAAATGGGTAAAAGACGTAAGCTTTGTGGCTAAGATCGCAGAAGGCTTGAAGAATATTAAAAAACAAGAAGGAGACTTCGAACAAAAAGGCCAAATCATTAATGAGCTAGAAAGAGTGTTGAAGGTCTTTAAAGACAATGGTTATACTGACCATGAGAGTATGCCAAAATATATCACAAATTATATCAAAATCATGGACGGCCTCGAAACCATGCGCAATTCACATATCTTTAGCATGCCAAAGGACTGGGGAGACCATATAAACGACAAGAAGAGACTTAGCACCAAGCTCTATAAGAGAGAAAGTTTATTAAATAGGGCTAACTCGATTGAGGAAATTTGGAGAGATTTAGACTCTCCTGATGCTACTCCGCATTTCGCGCTCAAGCTTTCTATGGGCTACAGATGGATGGTACCAGATTTTATAACCGCCAAATACCAGAATCGTCTTGAGGCTGAGAAATCAAAAGAAGAAAAACTCCAAAAGGAAGTTGCTGATGTTAAGTTGAAAACACTTATTGGCGATGACACTTACGCCGGAGAATGGCTACCCATCCGTTATTTAGAGATTACTGTTGAAGAACTCAAAGCGTTGATCAAGATTGCTAAATCTACTGGGAACCAAAAAATGGTCGCTCTTCTTGAGGAGTTTTTGACCGAAGTTGTCGTTATTCTTGATAAAAGCATGTTCAAGTTAAGAGATCCGGCTTATAAGAAGCGGATTAACAGAGAAAAACAACGTCTAAATCGCTACAAGAAATACGACAAACCAGAAGAATTGATCGCCCAGAGAAGCTTCGACATTAAGAACCATGTCGCCTTGGCGATTTGGAAGATGAAGACAGGGGAAATCTCGGAAGAAGAGGTTCAGCAAGACGAAAAGTGTTTAGAATCGTTGATTTTCTTAGAAATCCAGAAGATGGTAAAAACGACGTTGGAGCATGAAGGAGGGGCTTCTAAGTCTAGATGGTCGAAATCTAATGTGTATAAGTCACTTAGGGAAATTGCGCCCTCGGTTTTCGATTGGTCAGCCAAGTTTAATAATTACGGGCCTGACGACACTTTAGACGGGCTGGTCTATCCTGGTACTGGAATGGATACAGACAACCTTAATAAAGTATTGCAAGGTTTGAAGGCATTAAACACAAATCCGAAGTATGAGGATGAAGCACTAGAGATTGTTAATAAAGCCTTCAAAGATAAAAAAGAGGCTTCACCGGCAGACGCTGGTTGCGATATTAGGAGCCCTCTAGAGAGTTAATCATTCCTTTCTACGACTTTCATAGAACATTTAACGAAGACGACGAGCGATTTGAAACTATCGATCAGATTCCCGATTTTAGATCTGATATTGATAAACTTCATACTCCTCTAGCTGTCTATAACCATGCTAAGCCAGACTTAGCGTTCGCGGAAAGAATAGCCGAGGAAACGATTAACATATCCGGTGCTTTTGTGAAACTGTTTATTAAAGAACCATATATTGATCGTGACGACCTAGAAAATCCATGGGACGAGGACGCGGACCCGATCTATAGGCCAGCTATGACCATGAAAGCTTGGTTTAAGGTCGATGCTCTTAATGTTGAACTGACACGATGGGGTGTTGACTCTCCATTGCAGATCACTGTCGTCTTCGCAAGAGCAATTTTGGGTAAAGCCGTCGGTTTCGACCAACTAATATCCATCCATGATGTCGTCGAAGTTCCTTATAATGCTCCGAAACTACAAGGTCCAGCCAGATTTAGAGTTCTAAATGCTTATGATTCTGGGATGTTTCAGTATCGTTGGCTCTATTATACCGCAACTTGCGAATTGATGACCGGCGACGAAGCTACTAGAGTCACTCACTTACCACATTCAGGCCCAAGATGATTGAAAAAGACCTTTTGGATTTTTTAGATTCTGTGATGGAAGAAGCTGGGGCAGAAGCTCTAGAAGAGAAAAAAAAAGAGATCACAAGCATTTTATTGTCTAATGAAGCTTCCAGAGTGGCCAGAGCGGCAAACGTGAAGCTTACTAAGTCGGGACTAGACGGAGTGACTTCTAACCCCGCTGAAATCTTGAATACGATGAAGTCAGACGACAAGAAAATCACACTTGAACTTTCCGATGAAGACGACCGTTTGTTAAGATATGATGAATTATATGGCAGCGGAGTTTTTAAGGATCTAGGCATCAAACGTAACCTAGATGCCGATTCATAATTTCGATTTTAGTCCTAAAAACAACGACGCTGGAGTTCAGAACGAACTCAACCCTGTTGTTCCTGTTGACCAAGTAGGCCAACCTAACTTGGATCGTGTCAATACAGAATCTTTCGATCAAGAAACTAATATCGCTACTGAAGATGTTAGAGACTTCGTTGCTTTAGCCGATACGATGGATATGGGTGTTAAGAAGTACTTCTCTGACATCGTGGTGCCTTCAAAGGATGGTGCGAGAAGTACGAAAGTGCCTGTTAGGATAGCAGGGGGTGACAAGTCCATTTTGGTGTGGGAACAAGACCTCCAGTCGGGCAGAATAAAATTGCCTGTAATATCCATCAACCGAACGGGATGGAGGTTTAATCCGGAAAGAAGTACACCAGCTGAAGCTGGTCATTATTTCTATCGCCGATTTGCGGATAAAGATGGAACCAGGATGATCCAAAGTCCAAGAGAGTATCCACTTCTGATAGATTATGCTTTGTCGATCTGGGGAGAAAGAAAAAGAGACGTTGAATATATCGCTTGGCAGATCATCCCGAGGTTTAATCCTCTAGCCAGGTGGGTTGTTGAAGACGAATATATGTGTGGAGACATTCACGCTTCTTTTGAAGGAGCTACTGATAGTAGTGATATCGATATTGACGCTAATCAATTGGCTAAAGTGCGATATGACATCAATATTACAATAGAGGGCTGGATACCATTGCCTGGCAGGATAACGCCGACCGTCTTGGGGCGCGTTACCTCTCTAGAAGATCTTGATACTCGTGAAAGTTTTGGAGCAATCAAAACTAGCCCAAGAGGCTAGTGACGGATAAAAAAAGAATGAATACACCACAAAAAAGACCGTTAACCCAACGCGAGCTTAGACGGATCAAAAAGACCCGCGACAGTGTTGAATACGTGTTGATTATTAACAAAAGCAAGAAACAGACGCTTCCTATCCAGCTGAAATCGCCTGCAGGCGTCGACTGGTTTGTTGGAGAGCAAGCAGCAATGCTTTATCCACAAAGGATGTCGAAGTTTCCGAAACATCGTCTATACCCTGATCAGATTGCAAATTTGCAAAAGCAGGGAAGAATTCAAGTCCTAAAGTCTTCTAGATGATTAATCAAATATATTCTTAGCAAAGGAGAATTGAATGCCTACCTTTTTATCACCAGGTGTTTTCCCCAGGGAGATCGATTTAAGCGTTCTTCCGGCTAACGATTCTACCATCATACCAGCTATCGTCGGGACCGCACAAAAAGGCCCGATGGATGAGCCTACATTCATTACAACACCTGAACAATTCGTTGAAATGTTCGGAACACCACTTCCTGAAGCTAACCTCGGATACGCAGTTCTCGCCTATCTTGAAGAAGGTAATTCAGCGTGGGTTCTAAGAGTCGGTGTTAACTGTGACGAAGGCCAACCAGATGAACTGGCAGATATTTGTATCGATACAAGCGGTACTAGAATCCAAGGCTGGGGCAGAGTGTCAGTATTCCGTGGGATCGACTTCGGTCGAATCAACCTGCGAGTTCCAACTGACGAAGCACCACTTTCGTTTCACACCGACGCAGTTCTAGATATCGACTATAACGATATCGACGTTTCGACGACCGACGGACCAACAGTAGCAACACTCAGCTTCGTAGGATCTGATCTTTCAGACGCTTACGTTGGAGCAGTTGACGACGGATTCACCGTCCTAATCACTTCAGACCCAACTAGTGGTCTTCTGGATGGCGCAGAATATACTGTAACCCGTGGTAGCGATGGCGCAATTGTTGCGTCCGGAGAATTAGTAGAATCGACAACCGGAATCTCGGCCCCAGTGGCAGTTGGTTCAGGCGACGACGACTCTGGTCTAATCTTCAGAATTGAAGTGACCGGCTCTTCTCAAATCGAAGCAGACGATACATTCACGTTCGCTGTGAGACCAGACAACCTAACATTCTCAGTCGAAGTAGAAGGTGCGGCCAGCGTGCCTGGTTCCTTCGCCTTTGCTACAGCAGAATACACAGACCCAGACGATTTCGTCGCAGATTTCAACGCCCTAGTTGGAACCTCGGTAGACTTCATTTCGGGATACGACGGCACAGACCTTTTCCTAAGGACGGTAGTCGCTGGAGAAAGAATCCAACTAACTGGAACTGAAGCTTTCGCATTGGAAGCTGGCGTCCAGAAATGGGCTCTAGACATTCCAAGAAGCTTCCTAGTAGGAATCGACACTGGCCCTTATAACATCAACTCTAACAACAACAGAGTTAACGTTGACGTTGTGGAATCAGACACAGTAACAAATCTGGCGGCCACAGTCGCTGTTAGTACATCTGCTACTCCAGACTCGGTTGCAAATTCCCTCAACCTCGGCGGAATCTCAAGCGGATCAAGGTATTACGAAGCAGTTACGATTCAAGTAACTGATGACGATAAAAGAGTCTATATCATCACTGATGTCGACCACCAGTTCGGCAAGCTTCGCATGCTGTCTAACTTCAGTAATATCAAGACGCTAAGGTTCTCGGAAGAGCTAAACTTTAACGTTTCGACTCGTGATTTCAGAACGTTCTTCGACCCACGAGTTTCGCTGCCAGAATCTGGTGTGATCACTCCTGAAGTTCCGTTGTCGTGTGAGACAGACCCAGCTAGCGCTCAGTGCGCACTAGATATTGCTTATTACGACAATGTTGTTGGTTGGTTTGTCGCTCCTTCCGCTGGAACATGGCTCGCTGATCACGTCCTGATTCTTGAGAACTATAACAACCAACCAGGACGATATACCGTAAGGTTGCTGGATCCTGCTGGCCTCACAATTCCTGATAGTCAGGTAGACGACGTATCATTCGACCCAACAGATGCTCGCTATATCGCAAATGTCGTAAACACAGGGAGTTCCCTGGGCGGCGTTAACGGTAACGGATACTTCAATTGGGAAGAGCGTCCAGTTTACTTGATGAACGATCTGAATGACGCATCTAACTTCGAAGTTAGAAGCCCAGGCGAGATCGCTCGTAGAGAATTCGAAGGAATGGCTAATGGGATTCCTCTCGACGCTGTCTATAGCTCAGAGCTTGACAGAGTCGTAATCGGAAGCCGCGACAGAAGCACTGGAATGAACGCATTCCAGAATAGCGAAACGTTTAACATTACGCTTCTCATGACCCCAGGATTCAACTCCGGAGCCGTGATTGCTGAAGCGCTTCAAATGTGCGAACGTCGTGGTGATTGCCTTGCCATCATCGATCCACCATTCGGATTACGCCCACAACAAGTGGTTGATTGGCACAACGGAATGCTGTTCAGTGATCTTAGTGCTGCTCTCAACAGTTCGTACGGTGCGCTCTACTGGTCTTGGATCGAAATCTTCGACCAATTCAACGGCGGAACAATCTTCGTACCACCATCGGGACACGTCGCCGCAGTTTATGCTCGTACAGCTAGAGTTGCCGAGCCTTGGTTCGCTCCAGCCGGTCTCAACAGAGGTCGTCTACTCACAGCACTTGATGTTGAATTCAACCCAACTCAAGGTGAGCGCAATCTGCTTTACGGATTCAACAACGCAGTCAACCCAATCGTCAACTTCCCACAAGATGGGATTACGGTTTTCGGTCAGAGGACTCTACAACGTCGAGACTCTGCTCTTGACCGCGTAAACGTCAGATTGCTATTGATATTCTTGAAGAAGGGCCTAATCCCTCTTCTCAGGAACTTCTTGTTCGAGCCTAACGATAGCATCCTGTGGGGCCAAGTAAGCGCTACGATCACTCCATTCCTTAACGATGTTAAGGCTAGAAGAGGCTTGACGGCCTTCCGAGTGACTGTCGACGAAACTAACAACACGCCTATCCGCAGGGATCGTAACGAGTTGTGGGTCAGCGTGCTCATCAAACCTACGAGAACAGTAGAATTCGTTGTTCTTAATCTAGCCGTTCTCAGAACAGACCAGAGCTTCTCCGCTGATGAAGTACTGGCTGCCGCTGGGATCGACGTAACAAACGAATTCGCACCACAGTAAGGGGTAATAATGCCTGGTTTTGCAATTAACAACACTCCAGAAAGTCAAAGTAAAGACTTCAAGGCAGAGTTCCGTCGTAAGCATCGTTGGCGTCTAACCAACTTTGAAGATGCTTTCGTCATCAACTCTAGGGAATTTCTCTACCTAAGCAAAGCTGCAAGGCCAAGTTTCAAGGTAGAGCCTGCTGAAGTACACCACGACCAGGAAGTCGCATCCTTCGCCGGTAAGCAATCATGGGATACTCTAAACCTAGAGTTCTATGATGCTGTCGGCGGCAAGAGCCTTCGTGGTTCGATGTCTTCAAGAATTTACGCTTGGGTCACCAAGTGTACTCAGATCGGCAACGCGACAGTCGCTTTGCCTTCTGAATATAAAGTTGAATTCGAAGTCCAAATGACCGATGGTCAGGGTGGCGTAGACGAAATCTGGAGAGTCTTTGGAGCCTGGTGCCAAGATACCAACTGGAACGAGTTGGATTATGGCGACAGCAACGTACAATTGGTTTCGGTTGTCGTCAAATTCGACAGAGCAGAAAGAATTAGCGGCCGTTAATAGAAGGGCTAAATAATGCCAGGTTTTGCGATCTCTGGAAAAGAAAAAGGGCAAAACCCTAACTACAAAGCAGAATTTCATAGAGCACACCGATGGATGATAGAAGACATCGGTGTGCCAATGTCTTCGAACTCTAACAACAACGTAGGTGGGACTCAGACCAGAGGCGGCTTCAATGCCTCTGGTATGGCTAGTAAGGGCGACCTTAAACTGTATGCTAAGAGCCTGAAACTCCCATCTTTATCATTCGAAGAGGTGAAGGTAAACGCCGGTTCGCTCACTTATAGCTTCCCAAAGAAAGCAAAATGGGAAAATGTTGTCGTCGAATTTTATGACGTCTACGGACTCCATCAGATTTTCAGAGATTGGCAAGATAAGATCTGGACTCCAGACGAGGGCATGAAAATTGTCGACGCCTATATGGGCGAACCAATTTTCAAATTGTTAGACGGACAAGGAAAAGAACAGCAAAAGTTCACGCTTAAGAACTCCTATCCTATCAACGTCGACCATGGGGAATTATCATACGATTCTTCTGACGTAAAATTGTTGATTGTAACTTATGTATTCTCTCACGCTGTGATCGAGATTAAGGACAGGCCAACTAGTTCCGGCCCAGGACCAGTACCAACAGCGCAAGATATAATCAGCGCGGCTCAAGGATTCTAAGTGTAGATAAGTCGAGGTGTAATCATGTCCGACGAGCACGAAATTCCAGTCCAACTTCCTGCAGACTTTAAACGTAACGATACTGTTGAAACTCCAGTTGCGACCGAAGAAGGCGCAGACGCCGAATTGGTTGATCCATCCGCACTGTTGGACGATTACTTAAACACTCCAATCGAAGAAATTAGGCCATGGGAGCAGACGACTCTGCCAAGTAAGGGCCTCTACTACGAAGGTATGATCCCAGGAGGTCTGGTAGAGGTAAAGCCGTGGGGATTATATGCTGATAAGGCTATGGCGACTCAGAGACTTGTCAGGACAGGCCAAGCTATTGAGCAACTTTTCAAAAGACACGTGAAACTCCCTAATGGTTTTGAGCATGCTGACTTGCTGGCTGAAGACCGAGTATTTCTCCTCTATTATCTAAGAGGTATTACTCACGGGAATGAGTATGAATTTATTCTTCCTTGTCCAGAATGCGAACGTCCTAGCGAACACGAATACGATTTGGTAGAGTTGTACGAAACAGTTAGTGAGCCAGATCATTCGCTTGGTGAAGAACCATTTAGAATCGTGCTTCCAGAAGCCACAAAGCGCATTAAAATTAAGCATCCTAACGCAGAATTTTGGGTTAAGATCAGATTCCTTAGAGGATATGATATGCTTGATATTCTCAACCCTGACGCTCAAGCCGCTAATAGCGTTGGTCGTGCTAGAGCTAAGAATAAGAAAAGTAAGAAGAAAACTCGTCAACAAGCTCGTGACGAGATTAAAGAGCGTGGAGAATCTGTTGACGACACTCTAGAAAAGAATATTAACAGAATTATCGTCAACGTAATGGGTGAGACTGATCGTTTCAAGATTAGAACTGTTGTCGAAAGGATGCATTCTAGAGATATCCACACTATCATGGATTTCTTGAACGATAAATCCCCAGGAATCGATACTTCTATCGACACCAAGTGCACCTACTCTGATTGTGGCGCTAAGTTCTCTGTGGGCCTCCCAGTCACGGAGTCGTTTTTTCGTCCAACGAAGCCCAAGCGACCTAGAGAGTGAATGGAACCACATCATGGAGGAATGGTACCTTCTGAAACGTGGTAACGGACTTAGCGATATCGAGCTAACATGTATGACCGCTGAAGAAAGACGGTGGTGGGTTAAACGAATCAAGAAAGAAAACGAAGACATCGAAAATAGCGGCAAGCTCAATCATCGCCAGATGTAAAGATAATTTGTGAGTGCCTACCCAAGAATTGCAGGAAGAGCCGGAAGAACAGTACGGCTCAACATGTCTTTTGTGCATAACGGACTGAAGGAAGATCCATATGCAGTAAGGCGAATTGACGTCTATAGGGGGTTTGTGAGGCCAGGCCAGCTGGTTAGCCAAATCATTGTGCCTCCCCCGTCCGACCCGCTATATCCCTTTCCACTCATTCACGACACGGGGGCCGGGCAGTTCGAAGCACTTTTCGCTATTCCTGATGACTTCGCTGTGGACGACGTATATGTCGACGTGTGGAGCTTCCTGCCAGAGGACATAGGAACAGGGGACCCGGATGACGAAAGTCTCTGGCTTTCTCAACAAGGTCAATTCTGGGTACTAGATGATTCATGGATCGTAGATGACCTACTGCATACTAAACGACTTGGCTTTGAACCTTTAGATAAGAAGTTAAGACGCGGAGAAATAAGGACTATAGAAGTAGCCCTCCATCCTCTTCCAAAACACGATTTCGACTATAATAAGTTCGCTCCTTCTATCGCTCAATTAAACCCAACAATTACCGTGTCGACAACACACAAAGAACTTATAGCCGGTCTTGTCGACGCTCCATGCAATATTGGTATCCGCCAAGGATCACATCTTAACTCGCCTTTCGTTGTACAATGCCTTATTGATACAAGATTGCTGTTGAGAGGGACTTATCGATACCGAATTAAAGTCCCTCTTTCTGACGGCTCAGTTGTAATTAGCGAAGAATTTAGTTTCACGGTGCAATAATGATGATCTACGAGAGCCAAAAGAAAAGAAAAGCAGTCTTCAAAAAATTGTCCAAAGCAATGGACGACGAAGAAGTCGAAGAGAAACCCGAAGATATGAACACACCAGAATTTGGAGGAGACCTCGACGAAGTTGACGCCATGCCGATGTCAGGCAGGAGCGGACACAGAGACCAAACTAAAGACGACCCATTTGTAACCGAAGGACTAGAAGACCGGCTCTGCGCAATCTTAGAAACATTCAAACAAAGGAATGTTAAACCTCACGACAATTCTAAAGGGGCGGGCGCTCTCGGCCAAGGTCCCAGCGCCCCCAGCCCTGTTAGTAAAGTCCCAGTTATCGGACACGCAGCTAAAAAGGAGGGCGGAAAGACAGAACAGTCTCGACGTCGAGGCGCGCTGGACGTCAACCAGGCATCTGGCGAAACAGAAGAGAAAGAAGAAGACGACGACATTGAAGGAGATGAGCTAGACAAGCTTAAGAAGGATCTAGGCATGGGAGACCCAGATGCGTCTGAGTAAACTGCACCAGGACCAAAAAGACAAAAAGAAGAAGAAAGCTTTTGAAAAAGTCTCAGCCGATGATAGACCGAAATCTAAGAAAAGCAAGAATCAAGAACAAGACGACAAAGAGGAACAGGACGCTAAAGACCGATCCTGGGCTATGATGCAAAGCCTTCAATATTCCGTCCCAGATCGAGGGCCTAATACAAATCTCCAGGGGCAATTAGACCGGGCGTCTTAATCCCTTTCAATTTAGTAGCCATCTTACGATACTTGATAGCAACAGACGTCGTCACTGGCTTAAAATTGCTCTGAGCATATTGTCTAACCTTTGGGATGCCGATCCCATCAAGCTCTTTATCACCACAGGCCATTTGGTTCCAATCCTTATAGGGATCTGGCGGCAACACATAATGAACTTTGTGATATGGCCTCAACAGTTGATAGTTTTTGTATAATGATGAATAGCCCTCTTGGTCATTGTCAGGGGCTAAAACCACTATAGAAGGGCCGATAGCTCTAATCTTCCGTTTCTGATTTTCAATAATCGAAGCCCCACCGGTCCCTAGACCGCCTGGGCCAAGTGTCATAGAGTCAATGATAGCTTCGGTAATAAAAACTGGGTGCCCAGGTTCTGCATAATCGAAGCCATAGATGAAATCGGATTTGTTAGAATAGGACGGGAACTCGAATTGTTTCACGCTCTTGGAGAAGGTTCGCCCTTGCCAATAAACGATCATTCCATACTCTAAATAAGGAAATATGATCATTGTTGGGGTATAATGCAGCTTGTAAGCCTTGGCGTCTTTTTCGGTGATCCCTCGACCGGCTAAATAATGGAGAGCAATTTTCCTCAGTCTAGGCCATTTATCGTTGTCGATTGGAACTGCTAATTTTGGGAGTTCCATGATGATTTCTGGTTCTTCCTCTTCCTCGATCTCTTCTTTCTTTTTCCGGTAAGGCCGAGATAACGCCTTCAAATCGATGTCGTCTCCACAAACCTCTTTCAGGGCTGATCGGAAGTCTAGACCTCGATAATTCATCACAAACTTGATAAAACTACCGTTGTACATCGAGGCACTAGGACGCCAATCGTGGACCCAGTGTCCTGTTGTTTTGTGCTTGTTCTCTTTGGGGTACATTGAGATGTTAAACTTAAACCCTGAATCTCCTGGTATAAAAGGGTTGTTGATTAATAGCTCTTCGCCTCCTCGCCGTTTTTTGTAATCGAAATGTCTGGCAACCCAGTCTTCGATTTGCTCGGGAGATAATTTTATTGGTCTGAATTTTTTCATAGAGAAACCAATGGTAAAATACCAGCCATAAATAAATGAAAAATAAAACATGAAACTCCGAATTATACAATTGAGAATTAAAAAAGCTCAGAAATACAAGGACGAAGGTCAGAGCTGGAAATCTCTGGCTGCGGGCAGTCTCACATTTTTAGATCTTGGAGTAAAGAACCACGCTGGAGAACAATGTAGAGTTGGCGTCGACTCCTCTAAAATCCAAGACACCAGCAAAGTCCAAAGGCACGTTACCGATCTGGAAAGCCGAGGCGTTGACGAGAGAGTCAAGTGGTTTAAAGAACAATACCCAGGAATTAGGCCAATTTTCATTTCTGAAAATGTTATAAGTGGTCTTGGCAAAACCGAGGGACCAGACAGAAACGTTACCGCCACTGGATCTTTTGAACTGAAATGGAATAAATAATGTCCGAACGCACCATTTCAATGGCACCAGCGTGCAAGATGACAATCGGAGCTAGCGCTGAAATAGGGATCAAATCGATTGAACAATTGGAATGGAAAGCGACTGTAAACGGCGGATACGTCTTAAAGGCTAGGATGTACGACCCGTACTTCACTATTTTAAAGAAAGCGGGAGTAATCGGAAGCTTCCTACAAAGCGCGCGGAAAGAACCGACCCCCGTAACATTTCAACTATTTTGGGCTGGAAACCCAAAGAGCGTCGCCAAAAGGCGCGTAGCCTTTATCACCGACTTGGACGTGTTCGGCCCTCCAGCAGAGGGGATGTTCGAGTTCGTTGCGATCGATCCGCCCACTTGGTTTTTAAATGCTGGCGACAGTAGCGGGAAAGTCTATACCGGTAATGTTAGCGATGTTATAACTCAAGTTGTTAAAGAATACACTGGAGGCCAGATTAAGCTAGAAATCACGAAGACTGATGATAATGATAAGGGGAAATGGGGCATGATGCGCCAGGATCCTAGAACTTTTATCCAATCATTGTTAGAATGGTCCTCATCTCTGTCTAGGCAGAAAAAAACGAACTGGATGACTTTCAGTGTTGACAGAAAATTGGTCATCAAGCAGCAACATGATCTAAAACCAGAGCTATTAGCATGTTATACAACATCGTTTGGGAAAGGGAAAAACGATGTTAAAGACTGGAATATGTTATCATCGACTTATATTACCGCTCTGCAAAATCAAGTTGTAACGCAGGGCATTTCAACCGTATCTGGTAAATTCATCGACAAAAAGACCGATCCTAAGAATACGGTTGTAAAAGACTTAAACACAAGCGAAAAAGTGAACGTTGGCATCGATCAGAAAAGAGGGTTTGCAAAGTCTGATTCTGAATACTCCACATCTATAGTTGCTATCCCTGAATTTAGTGCTGGTGAAATAGGCATGAAATATGATGAATGGATAGACGGACGAGCTAGAAACATGTACTTGAATATGCTCCCTATGGTTATGGCTATGAGAATTAGCGTGTTGGGAGACCATCGGTTTGATGATCCAACTAAGTTAGGGGTTGGCTATATAAATCTAGAATGGAAGGACTTGGACGACGAAAACTTTTTCTTAAGCGGAAAATGGCTAGTCAATGGGTTCAACCATAGAATGGAAACTGACAGCTGGTACACCGATCTTTATTTGTATCGTTACGATTATAATGCTAAGGCGCAAATAGTTTAATGGCTAAGAAAAAACGAAACATGATGGCTGAAGTGGTGTTTGCCGCTACTTCGACTGGATTCGATAAAGTTAAGTCCTCTATAACTTCAGCCACAGACACTATGCGGCAGGCTCAAAAAGTCTACGCTGGTAATGTGAGCGCCTTTGAAGTGCTAGGTAGAGCTAACATGAGTTATGCGGCTGGCCTTGATGCGAACCAAAAAGCCGTTCTGAATAATCAATATACATATGACCATTATGCTAAAGCTGTTAGAGCAGCTGCTGACGGCCAGACTAGTCTTTCTGACATCACTGCAGACCAAATGAAGCAGTACGGTCAGTTGGGAACGTCTATTGACGATTTATTGAAGCGTCACCGTGAAGATAACATTCTCACCGAGGAGCAAGTTAAACAGTATGGCGACCTTAGAGATGGAGTTTCTAGGGTTTCTCAAACCTATGGCGCTTATGAACAAAACCTCGCTAAGATAAACGAGAAGACGCAAAAAGCAAAAACTGGTTTCGACGGATTGTTTGGATCACTAAAAATGGGGTCTACAGAAGCCAATGAAGGCTTCGCCCTTATGAAAAGGGGGTTCGACGCATTCATCAAACCATTTGTCAATCCAGTTGTTGACAAAGCTAAACAGAATCTAGCTGAACTGATGGCGCGCAAGTCATCAGGAGCATTAGACTCTGCTGCTAGCCAATTAAGCGGTAAATTCGCAGCGATGGGCAAAAAAGGAGGGATGTCCGACGGTGATGGTATAGACATCAATTCCATCAAAAACACGCAAAATCTTTTGAAAGTTACTAAGAAACTGGGCGGCGCTAGAGGTAAGGACCTAAAAATCTCCGGAAAGATGAACAAGGCTTTAAAAACCACTGCGGGTAGCACTAAAGGGGCGGCCTCTGGGATTGGAAATATGACTAAGTCTCTTGGTGGAGCGACTAGAGGCGCCCAAGGCGCTTCATCTGCTATGAGTGCTTTTGGAGCAGCGGGCGGAGTAGCAGCAGGAGCGGCGGCGGCGGCATTTGTAGCGGCGGCTGCTATCATATTGGTTGTGTTAGCTGGAGTTATGAAAGGACTCCAGATGAATGTTGATATGATGGAGAATTATAGAGAATCCGCTCATCGGACCAATGGATCTATTGAGGAATTGTCTAGTTCTACATTCAGGTTGTCTGGCGAACTAGGAGTTACTGGAGAAAAGGCGAGGGCCGCCGTCCATGCGCTCGGGGCTGCAGGTCTTGGTGTGAAGGGTATGGGCGATGCTGTCAAGATGGCTAATGGAGAGATGCTCAAAGGTCAAGACGCCCTAAAAGAATTGAGTAGACAGAACATCATGTTCGCTCATACCACTGGCGCAAGCTCGGCTGCAACAGCTGAGTATCAAATGCAATTGAACCAACTTGGCGTAACGGGAGAAAAACAGTCCGCCATTTTGGGCATGCTTACTGGGGCTTCAGAAGCTTACGGGCTGTCTGGCGCTCAATTAGATAAAGTAACTAACACATTGACAAAGAGCTTGAAAAAGCAACGCGCTTTGTTCTCTTCTACTAAGCCTAAGGAATACGCCGGGGCCGTCGCCGGATTGGCCGGGGCCGCTCGTGAAGCTAAAGTCGACTTGGATGGAGTACTAGAATTCGTTGAAAACATGAATGACCTTACTAGTTCTAGTACGGTCATGCTGTTAGCCTATGGCGGCGCTCTGAATGAAGCATTTAAGGTAGACGGAGATCAGACTAAGATCTTAGAAGGAGGGCTTAGAGGCGCAATGAAAGTCATGCAAGATTTCGAAGGCGCAGGGGCACTGATCCAACAAAGAATGTACAAACGTTTTGGTATCAATGAAGACATGCAAAACCTTTATAAAACTAAATTGAAGGGCCTGGTAGGTGCTGAGCGAGAAGCGATGATGCAAAGCATGCTCGTCAGTAAACAGAAAGAAGCTACACAAAAAGAATCTTACGATAAGTCAATGGCCACTCTCACCCAGTCATGGAATCAGCTGATGGGCGAAATCATGCCGGTAATCGCAGAAGCTGTAGCTCCTCTAGCTAAAGACTTGGCCGCGTGGTTTAAGTCTATGCGTCCAATGATGAAAAAGACGATTATTCCTGCTATCAAAACAGTCTTTAAGGTTGCCGGATCAGTTCTTGGGGTCTTTGTTAAGATAGCAACCGCTCTTGGGCCTGTCGGTTCGTTGTTATCGATGTTGTCTCCGCCGCTTGCTGCAGTATGGTTTGTTGTGAAAAAAATCGCATCGGCATTTGGCTTGACTGATTCTAAAGATGATATGTTTGGTGTTTCTAAAGGAATTAAGAAAGCTTCTGGGCCACTAGCAACCTTTAAGAAGATCTTGTTCGCGATATTGAACCCAATTGGACTCATTATCGAAGGAATGCAAAAAATTAGTGACTGGTGGAGCGGACAGAAGGAAGGCGGTTTGAAACCTAAACGCGCCGATGGCATGAGCGATGATGAAAGAAAAGCTGCAGCCGCTAGGGCTAAATTGCGCATCGCCGGACAAAAAGAAAAAATTGGAGTAAATCAAGTAGGACAAAAAGCGCTAATGGAGCGTTTCTCAAAGCCGAGCTTACAAGACAAGATCGGGGTTGAGTCTAAAGCCCGCAGCGTCACTTATGCTAAAGATAAGAAGCGTGACAAGAAAGACGCTGTCCCGGTTTATACAGTACAGTTTGGAAAAGATACCGCTAGTGATAGGGATATCAGAATGCTAAACAGACTTGGCACTATGGCTGCCCACATGAAGGAACTTGTTGAGAAACGAGACCCTGACAACGCTCGTACAGCCGACGCCCTTGAACAAATGCACGTTCACCAGAAAAAACCTAAGCCTAAAGAAAGAAGATCCCGCAGATTGCAGCAGGGTTCTGGTGAAGCTATGAAGGACTGGGTATCATGAGTTTTAGTTTAACACCAAACGATGATGATCTGGTGCGGAGAGTAAAGATTAAAGTTGAGTCTGAACCAATCACAGGGTTCAATTTTCGCGGGGGGGAGATCCCTCTCCAATTTCCTCCTTTTATCACCAACGATTCTAAGAATCTAAATTGGACTATCAATGAAGCTATCCCATTCGGCTATGAATCTATCGTCGCTGGGTTCGATTCTACGGTACGTCAAGTTAGCTTGAAACTTCAATATGTTGCAACCGGTCACACCTCAAATGGCGTGAAATGGGACACTCAGAATATTTCTGACATTGTAAAGGATATTAGAGGTTATTTCTATCCGGCTAATCTTAAAGAAGGAACTAGCACTTCTCAGATGCCAATTTTTAGGATAGAAATGTTTGAACATATTCCAGCTGTTGGCGTTGGTGCCACATTTCGCGGGATAAGCATGGCCGAAAAACCTGGCGATACTTACATCACTATAGATGATGTTGTTTATTCGTTCGTGACTGAAATTTCTCTAAGCCTAGAACTAGTCACGAACGTTAAGAAACAAGACAGCCCATATTATGAGTTCTCTAATCTTAAAGAATTCCCTTCCCCAAAATGGTACTAACACATGCCTGTAGACCCAAGAGCAAATTCGAGATTTTCTGATTCGGTACCAATCCTATCGCGGGATGGTCGTGAAACTTATGGTATTGCAACAAAGTACGACTTTTTAAGCAGAGATAATTTAAAAAGCGACGAAATAGGACAAATAGTAATTAATCCGGACCTGGCCGGTCGTCCTGATTTATTGGCAGACGAAATTTATGGTAATGTAGACTTAATGTGGATAGCAGTCATTTTCAACAATGTGCAGAATCCTCTAAATTGGCCTACAAACAATCAAGTAGTTGAATTTCCAATACCGTCAGTAGTCTTTGCTGAGTTGTAATGCGTGAATTAGAAAACAATAACTTCAAAACCTTTAGAAAATTCAAAGAAATCAGAAACAACGATCTGTGGAAGCGATTCCCAGGCTGGTGGCGCGCTGAAGTCGTAGAGACTAACGATCCTCTAAACTTTAGACGCGTAAGATTTCGCATGCCAGAGTTGCATGATAGCAACGTCAAAACAGAAGACCTTCCTTGGGCCGTTCCGGCTCCTTGGATGGGCGGTAGAAACGCAGGGTCCTGGACGCACCCAGAAATTGACGATATCATCTTCATCAATTTCGAAAAGAATCATGCATACGGACCGATCTGGACAGCGGCAGCCGACCCGACCAGAAGAAGGTCTTACTCCCTATGGAGTACTTATACTCGCTCGCCGCAAGCTGTAAAAGAAGATGGAACCCCAGCAGAAACTCCTCAAGACTTTGAAGAGGACTATCTCCCAAAGGACGGTAGGCCACAGAGCACAGGATTTAGTGATCGTTATGGCAACTGGTTCAATTTCAATTCTGTTGGGTTCTCTCCTAAGCAACACAAGGTAAAACCAGCCCCGGTCGGTACTGATGCATTATCCAAGTCAGCCTTCAACGCCTCAGAAGCACAACCCAAAGACAACGAGCCTGACACCAAGTACGTGACTATGGGTTCGAAATATGGCAATTATTTCTTCATGGGAGACCAAGGTTATAAATGGTTTGAAGAATTTAAAGGAAACTTCGAAGACGATAAAGACTTTGAAGTAGACAGATACAAATACCTTCTAAAAGCCTTTAACGAACAAGAAGCCAAAGAAAGAGACCAAAGAAGAATCGAAATCAGAACTCGCGCTGGCCACATGATGGAAATGCGAGACGTCGGTTGGGATAAGTCTAGAGCAGGAGAATACGGCCCAGTTAAGACTATCGGAGATTCAAAAGATCGAGACGAGCGTTGGATTAAGATTCGGAGTAAGGGCGGCCATTTATTCCAAATGCTGGATGTTGGCTTCGACGCTGAGAAAGACCTCTTCTATAAGAGATTGAACAAATCTGAATTCGGCGAGGAGATGGACGAGGAAGAAGAACTTGGTGAAGATCGCCGGATGATCCGTCTCCAGACACGTCATGGTAACACTTTAATTCTAGATGACAGAGGCTCTGATCCAATTGACGCTGAAGGTAAAGCCACGCCTCATGGAAATGGGTGGTTACTCAGAACGCGTAAGGGATTTGCAATTCAAGCTGTTGATAAGACAGAACTCGATCACATGCTTTTTGTTACACCAAAGGATCAAGTTTTCGAATTAAATGATCGTTTCGATTATTGCATGATGGCGACTCAATCCGCTGGCGAACTTCACACAGAGCCTAACCCTAAATCTCTTAAGAGTATGGAGAGAACTAAGTCAATTTATACTCAGAGCAGTGGTCAACGTCACGACCCCGCCAGCAACACGTATCATTTGATTCTTGATAAGAAGAATTGTATGGTCAGATTGAAGACTCCAGAGGGCGCTGGCATCGAGATGCGCGATCAAGACGCTCCATGCGGAGAATGGGTTGAGACTAGGGATCGTGAAAATAGGGCCTTGTGGTTCTCCGCCAAAGACAACTTCACTGTTCTCCGAGGCAAGAAAGGCGCTAAATGGCTCCTTCTTGATGATAACGATGACGTTATCGTCCTGAGAAATGAAATCGGCAAGATCCAAATCAGAGCTAAAAAGAGTATTGAATTAATATCTGACGATGGCGACATCTGCCTAAAAGCGGAGAAAGGCCAAATCGGTCTAACTTCTAAAACTATTGAGATGTCGACTAACGGGGCTACTCATAAAATCGATGCTAGCGGAATCGGAACATCCAAAACCATTCAAGGCGCAAGGCTAGAGGGGTTCCACCCTCAAATGGGTTGCGCGTACCAACCTGGCGGAGCTTTCGCAGGCTCAGGCGCAGGAGCCAACGCGACCAAGCCCGGCAACCCATGTAAGCCAAAAGAAAAGGAGATCACTCGTAAGAAGCCTGATGATTTTGACAAAGAGCGCGGGTGCGACGATGTTAAGGATCAGAAGGGCGATGTTCCTACCGAAGTTATTATTAGTCCTCCGGGCGGCGGCGGAGGAGGCGGTGGCGGAGGCCAAACGCCTTCGAACCCACCAGATCCATCTCCGAACGCACCGGATGGCCCAGGCGCACCAGTTCCTCCGATCCCAGCGCCACCAATCGATCCGATTGAGGATGCTAACCCAGGCGGAGGAGGAGTGCTTTGGTTTGGAGTTTCGAACAAGTTTAAGGCTGAAATCGAAGAATTTGGGTTGCAGCTAGACTCTTTTGCTAACCTTTTGAACCTTCCTCCTAATGTTGATGCTACAGAAATAAGGTTGTCTAAAACTCTAGAAACGGCACGCGGCAACCAACAAGCGGTATTGTCTCAGAGAAGATACGGTGACGTAGCAGCGATTTATAGAATCCGAAACGTCACTAACCCAGATCTGTTATTACCAGTAGAAGGGGATGACACTGTATTGTCTTATAGTGAGGATCTTGAATTTAATGGAAATATTGAATTGTTTGAGATAGGAACTGCCGAATTCACTACACCTCCTCTATTCCCCGGCGTTTAAAAATAAAGAATGATCATACGTTTTCCAACTGGATTGTATAAGCCGGTAATCCCAACCGGCACCCAATCAGGAGATATTACTTGGTTGATTTCTACAGAAGATCCTCCAAGGTCTCCTGTTAGATTGACACAATTGCCAGTAGCGGAAGAACTGCAACCAAATCCAGAACGTGTTTTTACTGATAGAGAACGTAGGGAACAGTTCGGAGAGCTTGTTTATACTGTAACCAAAAACAGTAGGTCGAACCCAGGTTCTAATATCAAGCAATTTGAGCTAGGTGAAACATTGACGTTCGACGTTAACCCGCCAGAACAAGAAATCCTGCCATTACAATCTCCAAAGTCGTTAGATATCCAACACAACACTAACATCTTGGATCTTGAATCTTTGGGTTTAGACGAGGATGAAATTAACTCCTTAGTCGAAGGATCGGAAGATAAACAAGTTGAATTAGAAGGCGAGTTCAATCAGAAAAACACTGAAGCCAGCGACCTTGAAACATCGATTGTTGAGAATCAGAAAAAGATTAACGAGACTAACAAGGCTATCAAAGCAACGCGGACCGTCTTTGGAATCAGCGACGGAGACCTAACAGATCCAAACGAGATTTATCAGAAGTTGTTAGAGACTTTGGTAGTTCTTGAGACGGACCGTGAACAACTTATTTCGGATCGCAACGCCATCCGTGACGATCTGAAGAGCATCACGGAGTCTATCAGGCGCGTCTCGGAGTTTGTACGATGAGAATTACACAATGGTTCGGGTTCAACCCACCTTTTCTTACAGAATCGGAAGTTCTGCCTCCCCAGACGGATATTAGACTGATAAAGAACGATATTTTGCAGCTTTTATTGACTGGGTTAAAGGAAAGAGTGATGCGTCCAAACTTTGGCACGCCCATTCGGACCACTCCGTTCGAGCCGGATGATAGTTTCACGGCGGGAAACTTGAGAAATCAGGTCTTTCAAGCAATAGAGACCAGTGAGTCTAGAGTAGGGGTAAGGGATGTCATCATTAACTCTAATCCAGACTCTAACAACATGACAGTTACTGTCCTAGTTTATCTTAGGAGCGACCCAAATCGAACTGTGTTCCCGATTGAAGCTGAATTTGTGGCTCCGAAGGGAAACTTTGGTTCTACACCAATTAGATCATTAGGAGTTGATAATGGCTAGCAGCATTACTACACAAGAAACTGTAAGAGTTCCAAGTGGGAACACAGCGCCTGTCAACACGTTCTTCAATCTTCCAATTGATCCAGACGAGTTCGGCGTTGTTCTAGATCCGCCTAACCTTAGAAGAATCGATTTTAGCGCTCTAGAGTTCGAAGAGATGCGTCGAGCGTTAATTGAATATATCAGAACTTACTTCCCAGAATTATTCAACGATTTTATTAGCAGCAACGGCGTCATCATGCTCGTTGAACTTGTTAGTTATCTGGCCGACTTGTTGTCCCAAAGAAGCGATATTATAGCGGATGAGGCGTTCTTGCCAACCGCACAAACAGAAACAGCAGTCAGTCAACACCTAGAACTTATCAACAACGAATTCCAAAGGCAGACTCCAGCTGTCGTTGATATTGAAGTGTCTCTAGGCTCGGAAGTCGCTACCACAGTAAACATCCCGTCTGGCGTAAGGTTTAATATCCTCGGCGCAGACGGCAACCCTCTGATCTACGAGCTGTTCAGAGCGCCCAATGACTTTACTAGCCCGATTTCGATATTTCCGGGATCACGAGGGATCATCGGGTTTGGCATCGAAGGCCAATTTGCCACGCCATTCGTGTTCGAATCGGCAGGAGGGCCAAATCAGTCAGTAGAAGTGCTCGGTACGACCATCCTCAGTGACCCAATCACTCTCGACGTCCAAACTGGTGCTCAGACCACTAGATGGAAAAAAGTCGACACTCTTGAGAAATCAGGTCCTAATGATGAGGTCTTCGAAGTAAGATTCTCAGAAGACAGGATGACTGTCAGATTCGGAGACGATAAAGCCGGGAAAGCGTTGCTAGCCGGACAAATTGGAAATCTCAATTATAGGTTCGGGGGCGGCGTCAGAGGACGGATCTCTCCAAAGACCATCAACGAGACTAGGCCGATCACCCCTGAGGCTCCAGCTTCGGCGGCTGTGGAGGTCTTGTTTAGAAATCCGTCCGCTTCTAACGGCGGAACCAACAAGGAAACAATTCAAGAAGCTAAGGTTAGAGCGCCTAAAGAATCAGCAACTCTAGGGTCCGCGACTAGTGGTGAAGACTATGCTATTCTTTCGAGAGAATTCTCTCACCCAGTGTTTGGTAGCGTCCTAAAATCGGTGGCGACTGTCAAGACATCCCTAAATGCTAATATTGTGTTTACTCACATTTTGGCCGCTGGGCCGGATGACATCCCAGTGCTGTCAAGCCTTGGTCTCAAGCAAGCCCTGCAGTCTTCTTTGGAAGATATTAATGTTCTGACTGATGAAGTTAGAGTTGTGGACGCTGCGATCAAGCCTATCACATTTAAAGCTAATGTGATTGTTGATCGCAGCTATGATCCATCGTTGATTAGAGACCGAGTGAACGTGGCTGTCGATGAGTTCTTTAGCCAGTCCAGTTTCGATCTTGGCCAGCCATTATACTTGTCGCAACTCAACGATTTGTTGCAGTCGCTAGATGGCGTTAAGTATATCAATATCAAGGAACCAGTGGACGACATCCTTCAATCTAGCGAAGGCTCTATAACCGCTCCTGACAATCAGGTTGGTTTCGACGAACTGATTACTTTGGGTGACCTGCAGATTAAAATCTACGGCGATAAGCCTAAGACTTAGTCTTCTCTGTCTGAGAAGATTTCTGAGTAGATCTTGGCTTTGTAGTCTTTCATAATCCCTGACAAAAGGGCAGCATTGTCATAGAAGTGTCCCTTAAACTCTACTACGTCGTGGTCATCGGAAATCAGGATGACCATAGCTTGTTTTACAGAAGGGTGACTTAACATCATGCCAGTCAAGTCTTCTAGGCTTAGTTGGACGTTGCCTGACTCGTCTTCGAAATCATCTACCAACTCGACATCGCGGTCTTTAGGCTCGACAACTTCTTCTTCATTGATCATAGGCTCAGCAGTTAAACTCATTTTTCCTCAGTATGTGAGCGGGCATGTCTGATAAACTTGAAATCGCCGACTCTCAGGTATTTACTGTCTATGAATGGTTTCAAGCCGCGATGAAAATTGCTGGTAGGAAGACTAATTTTCCAAGATGTTCAGATCCGACAAAGACTTATCAATTCAGATGGACTAAAGCTTTTGTCACTCGTTGCACCAACGAGTTAGAGATTGACGATAAAGTCATGAAAGCTTTAGTATATGACATGGTCGCCTACGCTAAACGCGAGGACTTGTTAAATAAAGGCACTCAGATCCTTTCTCTTTCGAATATTGCAGATATCTGCCATCATAGCATTGTCAACATGATGAACGATGAATCTTCTGTAATTAGAGAAATACGATCTTGTCATCAGTTTTTACTAGACCAGGTAGGCGGCAAAGATATCTCTATTCACATTCTTAAAAACCCAAACGAGTTAAACGGAATACCCAACGTCGTATATTGGTACAATCTAGACTACATAACTGAGGTATACATGGCTTTGAGCGCGCCCTGCATCAAAGCCATTAATAGAATACCACCCGAATTCAGGTCTGATCTACCAACTAACTTCGAACTTCTCAGGATTTGCACTCATGTTCTCATGGATCCTGACATAGCACCCGTCGCTAAAGAGATTATGGGCAATAACTTAAGAATGCTAAAGACATTAAGGAAATAAAGTATGGGCGCAATGAAACTACTCAAGTCTAACCAAATCCAAGACATGAGCGAGTACAATTTCATTACTAGGTATGCAAGATACGACCACAAGAAGAAACGCAGAGAGACTTGGGACGAGACAATCGACCGTGTTAAAGATATGCACCTTTTCAGGTATGCCGCTAAAGGAGTAGAAGAAGAAATCGAATGGGCTTTTAGCCAAGTAAGAGAAAAAATCTGCCTCCCATCGATGCGATCGATGCAATTCGGTGGAGAAGCTATCCTAGTAAACGACGCAAGAATGTACAATTGCGCGTACACTCTAGCAGACCGCCAAAGGTTTTTCAGTGAATCACTATGGATGCTCCTATCCGGCATCGGAGTTGGATTCAGCGTACAAAAACAACACATCGCCAACCTGCCACAATTAATCGAACACCAAACCCCAGACGAGAAAGAGGTTTTCACTTATACAGTAGGAGATACGATTGAAGGATGGGCTGACGCCTTAGATATTCTAACGAACTCTTTCTTTAAAGGCTCTCCCATTTCTGGTAAGGAAGTCTTTTTCGACTTCTCCCGGATTCGACGTAAAGGCTCATGGCTTAAAACATCAGGTGGAAGAGCGCCAGGAGCCAGACCACTAAGGATTGCTTTAAAGCGGATCAAGAAATTGCTGAGAGAAGCGGTAGAAGCTGGTCAGACAAAACTCCGCCCAATCCAAGTTTACGATACAATCATGATGGCAGCAGACGCTGTGTTAGCTGGAGGAATAAGACGCTCCGCTACAATTGCTATCTTCTCTTTTGATGATGAAGAAATGATGTCGTCTAAGACTTTCTGTTCTAAGGGCAAGGTCCTTTCTAGCAAGAGAAAAGACGGTACTTGGCTTACTGAATTTGGCGTAGCTGTAAATCTCAAAAATGCCGAAAAAGAAGAACCGGCCCAGGGTGAAGAAGTCTACATTTCGTGGTTCAACATTATGCCTTGGCGCGCTCGGTCTAATAACAGCGTAGCGCTACTGAGGGCTGATTGTAAAGAAGAGCAGTTCCAACAGATTATTGACGCTGCCAAAAACTTTGGCGAGCCCGGATTCGTGTTCCTAGACGATCTGAACTACGGCCACAATCCTTGCGTTGAGATTGGTCTAAACCCAATTGATGAAGAGACCGGGGAGACTGGTTGGCAGGTTTGTAACCTAACAGAAATCAATGGCGGGAAGATCAAGGATAAGAAGGATTGGAAGAACGCTGTGAAAGCCGCCACGATTATTGGCACGCTGCAAGCTGGGTTCTCCTATTTTCATTATCTAACAGACACGAGTCGCCGCATTATTAGGCGTGAACGTCTTCTCGGTGTTTCTATTACTGGATGGATGGAAAACCCTGACGTCTTGCTAAACCCAGCGCTACAGAGAGAAATGGCAGAATATGCTGTTCAGGTCAACAAAGAGTTCGCAGTAAAACTCGGAATCGAACAAGCCGCAAGAGTAACGTGCACCAAGCCCTCTGGAAACTCGTCAGTTATCCTAGAAACAGCTTCTGGCATTCACCCTCACCACGCCCAGCGCTATTTCCGCAGGATTCAAAGCAATACAATCGAGCAGCCTCTACAGTTCTTTAAACTTTGGAATCCTCAGGCTGTAGAAAGATCAATGTGGGGAGAAAACGATGATGTTATCACCTTCTGCATTGAAGTGCCAGAGACGGCCATCTTCAAAAACGATCTGTCAGCTCTGCAGTTCTTAGAAAAAGTGAAAAGCACTTATGAAAATTGGGTTCTACCAGGAACTGCTAGACCAGACTCTAGCCCTAACTTAACTCACAACGTTAGCAATACCGTTCAGGTTGCGGACGACGAGTGGGGTGACGTGGCAAAGTACATCTTCGATAATCGCAACTGGTTTTCGGGTGTTAGTCTCCTGCCCAAAAAGGGAGACAAGATTTACGACCAAGCTCCGATGGAGCGCGTAGAAACCGAAGCTGACGTTGAAAGATGGAACAGTCTGGTGTCCAACTTTAACAAAGTTCAGTGGGATCAGTTGAGCGAAGCTGATGACTACACTAATTTCAAGTCTATCGTGGCTTGCGCTGGCGGAGCCTGCGAAGAAGATTTCTCACAGAGGAAATAATGAGTAAGACCAAATCAGATCTTTTACAAGAAGTTAAAGACTTAAAAGCGGATAGAAAAGTGCAACAGGATGAGATTGATTTCCTAAGGCGCTTGGTAGAGAAGTTGGCTAACAAAATCGCCATTCCGGCAATAACGCCTCCTGTTGTTACTCCTACTTGGCCGATGCCTTATATAGGAGATCCTCCTTATGAGCAACGACCTATCATCACTTGTGAAAGTCCTGGCGGAACCATTAGTGTTGAGGTTGACAAGAGCTTTATAGCTCATAATTAGGTCTAAATACTTAAGCGGAGTATTTTAGACATATGGCTCTTAAGAAATGTGAAAGGGTATCAAAATTTTGCGCGCTCTCATAGCAAACAACAAATGGGTCTACCTTGATCAAGTGATCGGGGCTTATGACAGTGTTCTCAATGACCATTTTTCTGCAAAACACCCTAGGATTCAGTTTATTGACACTAAACAGCAATCTTGGGACGGCTGGTTTCGCAAATACGACAGGAAAAATAGCCGTATAGCTAGACCTTTGTTGAATGAACTCATAGTGTTGTGCGCCAAGCATGGCATTCCATTAGAAGTCGAAGATCTGCGGGAAGCTCCAGAAAAAGTCATTAAGGACGCGAAGGAGGTCGACCCAGAGATGCTGAGAGGCATCACGTTAGAACCTCACCAACTTAATGCAATCAAAACAATTTGCGGTGAGGAAGTAGGGATGATTTCTATCCCTACAGGAGGCGGCAAGACTGAAGTTGCGGCTGGCATCATCAAGCACTTCAACATGCTTACTGTAGTCATCGCGGATCAACGTATTGTAATCGAACAGATCAAGGAACGACTTGAGCTTAGAGATGTAGTAGAAGGCGGCGCGGGACTTTTCTACGGAGGAGAGACGCCAAATGGACAAATGGTTGTAGTTGGCTCTATTCAATCGATGACGAGTCCTCCATTGAGTCTTAAGAAAAAGAATTTTAACCAGTGGAAGTCCAGAGTCCGGAACGCTAAAGCTTTTCAAGAGATTGTGAACAAGGCTGAGTTATTGCTCGTCGACGAATGTGATAAGGCAACTGACAAACGTTATCGTAAGCTGTTTTTGAAGCACTTTAAAGGTCGGTATAGGTATGGCTTTAGCGGAACATGCTTCGACCCTGCCAAACCAGTGGAGGCGTTGGTCCTAAAGGAACACCTTGGATCTATCATCTTCGAGATAGACAGGAAATACTTGGAAGGAATCGGTAGAATCATCCCGATCAGGCCGTATATGATTGCTATCGGAGAGGATGGCGACAAAGGCGACCGGATGGCTTACGATATTGCTGAGAAAGAACACATCGTAGAGAACGACACTTATCACAAAGCCATCAAGAAGATTATCGACGCTTTTCCTCATGATAGGAACTTGGTGTTGGTAGACACTAATAATGTTGAGATTCTGGGCAAGGCTCTAGCTGAGAAAATTGAAGACTCGGTGTTTATTTATGGTAAGACTTCCAAAAAGAAGAGGAATGAAGCTATCGAGGACTTCAAGTCTGGGAAGTTAAGATGTCTTATTGGTGGCAAGATTCTGAAGCGTGGTCTAGATATTAAAGGCGGCGTCCATAATTTGATAATCTGTGGTGGCGGCAAGCTGCACTCTGATTTTAACCAGAAGACTGGTAGAGCGGTCCGACAAAACGATAAAGGGTTTGCTAGGTTATTCTTCTTTTTGCATCTTAACAACTATTACCTCTATCGTCATAGCAAGGAGCAACTGAAAAGTATTATCGCTATGGGTTATAAGGCCAAAGTCCTTGTAAACGGACAGACAATCGACGGCGAACAGCTTGTTAAGTCGAAGTTTAGGCTCCCTAAGAGAAAGTAATCACATTGCAAGTAAGTAAATATTGCAAGTGAGGCTTTTTCAATGGGAGAATCTAAAGATAAGAAGGCAGCGGAGAAACCCCCTGTCGAAGTAATCAAAAAGCATACTAAGAATACCAAGGGTAAGAAACAAAGGTTCGATGTCGACCCGATTAAGTTCGAAGACGTTGAACGCCCGGTAAATCCGAATCTCCCTAAAAATCATTACTTCGATAATTTATATGTCGAAAGCTTGTTAACTGAGTACGTTAAAGGCGGTTGTACTGACATCATCTTGCGGAATAGGATTATGGCGAATGCTTCGGAGCTTATTCGTCAGATAATCAGAACGCACAATCTCCACATGCTAGGGACTGGTAAAGAGGGCTCTGCATTTGGAGAACTTTATCAGATCGCTTGGTGTCAGATTGAGTCGTCTCTTTATAAGTTCGACCATCGCCCAGGCCACACTAAGGTTTTCAACATGTGGAGCCAAGTGGCTAAGACGGTCATGTTGGCCCACATCAAGAAGGAATCTAGGGACAAGCGGAATGGCGGCGCTTATAAGGATCACTTAGATCTAAAGAGAAGTCCTAACAATTATAAGTTCGACAGATTTATTGAGGAAGCATCGGATTTGTGTAAGTTCAATGTCAATCACTTGAAGATTATAACTGCCTTGAAAGAACTTGTTGGTAAGGATGACCGACCTTACGATGGCCTCATCGACAAATTGGTTAAAAAGACTGGTTTATCACGAACTGTAATTTCGAACTTTATTCGAACGATCAGACTTAGAATGCATGAATTTACTGACGCTCCTATCAACGAGGAGCTAATGAAACCTGAAAATAAACATAGGGTAACTCACGCAAACTATGACGCCGATGAAGAATAAAGAACCAGAAAACTTTTCCAAAATAGTAACGTTTACCGACAAAGAATTCGCTATTGTCGACGCGTCCGTCATTAAAGCGTTGAAAAACGTTCCGATGGCCGATCAAGCTATTTTCGTACCCCTCAAAACAAATATTGATAGCCCTTCCTTCAAGATCATGGCTCAGTATGATGACGCTACTCTTAGGAAGCTTATTATTATGCCGTCTGATGAAAACGATGGAGAAAAAGACCCTTCCGCCCCCGACGTTGATGGACAAGAACTAAACGAGTTCGCCACCAACCAGATGAGAGGACACGGAGGAGATTCGCCAGCCAGAAAACTGAACCAATCAACCCAAATCAAGGCTAAGCGACAAAACCGAAACGAACTGTACGCCAAAGGTGCTAACAAAGTTGGCGTCGATCCAGCTAACAAACTAAAGGGTAAAAAGGGTAAAGTTGGCAAGATTAAAAAGGGCGGAGATAATAAAGACCAGAGCCACCGCAAGATTGACCAATTGAACAGTCAACGAGGGGCCGAGAGACGGGCCAAAAAGGCTGGGTCCACGGCCAACCCATTTGTGAACTCGGTTTGTAAAGTCTTGATGCGCATCAAGGATAATGACTTGTCAAGCTCTGAAATTTCCGGCATTCCAGGGAGAGACCTGATGGTTGAAGCCTTGAAGGTTATGAAAGCCAGATGTTTCGGCGGATGGTCAATGAAAGACGGGCTTCTTGTTAATGGAGAAGGATATAGTGCCGATCCTGAAGCGTGGTTGCTAGAAGGCAACTTTATCAGTCATAAGGGCGGAAAGAAGTATGACTTCGATCTTATCTATGAAGCTTTACAGGTTTTAGGACAACCAGATAAGATCGAAGAATCTACAGTCCCACAAGTAGGTAATAATCCTGAGGAGGCAGAGATGTTCAATAAGCTTATCCTTGGGAGATTGAACCTTGACTGAAGACGACGAAGAGCTACAATCGATCCTTAATGAGATGGATGACTCAGATCCTCTCCCGGGCCCTCAACTCCCTAGAATTTTAGCCAAATCGGAAGATCCGAAAGAGACTAAAAAGAAGGAGAGTGATGTCATGAGCATCACTCCGATGAAGGTTGAACGAACTAAAGTTGAGAAACTAACAAATTCAGATGCCGAAGACGCTAGTCTAGACATGAAGTCTATGATGGGCAAATACCGTCTCGTTTTCGAAGAGGTAGTAGAAAATTGTCGAAACGACCGTACTCAGGTCCAAGACCTTATCGATCACTTCTTTGAGACATTGGCCAACAATGTAAAAATCCCGACGATTTATATTGAGAAGTTCCCAGAGTTGCTCAAGACTAAAAACGACATCGCCACTACAACAATCAGGGCTATGGACTCGTTTAGCAAGCTAGTATCTGCCACTAAGGGAAGTGAAATTCTCAATACGGTAAATGTCAACTTCGATGCGGATTCATTAGAGGCACTTCTACAAGCTGCAGAAGATAAACAAGAAGATGATGAATAGTGGCTGTACACCCAACCCTAGCTAAAATCATCAAAAGATGCCAACAGGACCCAGAGTTCTTCATCAACAACTTTTGTAAAGTAAAGCATCCAAAGCTTGGAATCATTAAATTCAAGTTGTTCGGCTATCAGAAGAAATGTCTAAAGGACTTCACAACCCATCGTTTTAACATTTTCAGAAAGTGTCTGGCCGAAGGGAGCCCTGTATGGACTCCAAAAGGGCCCATAAATATCGAAAACATTAAAATCGGAGATCTGGTCTATACATATAATGAGCAATCAGGAACTGTAGAGACCGCCCCAGTTCTTTCTACTTTAGAAAATGGTATGAAAGATACATTCGAGGTTAGAACAAAAACTGGTCACAAATCGTATGCTACAGCCGATCATGAATATCTCACAAGAAGAGGCTGGGTCGAAGTAGGAGATTTAACACAAAATGATGTGCTTGTAGAAATTTATGATTCAGAAATCGGCACTTTTGGAAAAGAGCCAAAATGCCAAGACACCACAAAAAAGGGCTTCTTCTTCAATCGCGAAAAGGGTCAAGTCCTATCTATAAAACCGCACAAGAAAGTTAAGACGTACGACTTAGAAGTGCCTCCACATAGCAATTTTATAGTTGACGGCTCAGTCGTTCATAATTGTAGACAGGTTGGCATTTCCACGCTTTCTGGTGCTTTCGCTTTGTGGTACGCGATGTTCTTCAACAACAAGACTGTCCTCATCGTATCGCGTACTGACCCTGACGCTAAGAACTACCTAGATCGTAACATCAAGTTCGTCTATAAGCACCTTCCAAAGTGGATGAAGGACTTATGGAAACCAGACGTTATGAACGAGCACTCCCTAGGTTTCCAAAATGGATCGATGATTCGGTCTCTAACATCCAACCCTGACACTCTCCGATCCAACGCTTCTTCGCTAAACATTATCGATGAGGCCGCGTTTATTCAACACATGGATGATATGTGGAAGGGCGGCTTCTCATGCATAAGACCAGACTCTCTCATATCATCTGAAGGGTCTTTGGTGGAGATAGGGTCTTTAGGGGATTTAAATGGAGGTCAATGGCAGGATATCGATGTTGAGGTACAATCTGACTTTTGTATAAAGAACTCTGACAAGTTTTATATAAATGGCATTGCTTCTACCAACATTATAACTACTAAGCTGGGGTATGAAATAGAATGCACTGGCAATCATAGGCTTAAGGATGATCAATATGAATGGGTCTATTCTAAAGATGTCGATCTTAGCCAGAAACTTTCGTTAAAGTGCGGCTCTGATTTTGATGTCGAATTTGACACTTATATCAATAATGTCGACCAGTTCCCTACTCTTTTTATTGAGGCAAAAAATGCTGATACTGTAAGCCCAATTTGTTTTAATTGTAGCAAAACAGTTTCTGTGAATTATAGAACTTATAAGCGCAATTTTAAAAGAAATAGCAATAAGTTTATATGTTTTGATTGCGCTCCGGTTTTAAAGATGGGTAAGGGCTTCAATAAGCCCAAGATATTGGACGAAAGGCTTGCTGAACTTATTGGTTATTATGTTGGTGATGGCTGCATTGTTAATAAGAGACCGCATAGGTTTTTGCTATCTTATGATCCTCAAGATTCTGACGTTTCAGGGCACTTTGGTAGTTACTTTAATTCAATTGGCTTAGATCACAGTGATAGGATTTCTAATGGCGCTGGGGAATTTAGGGTTAATAGTTCTCCTTTTGTGAAGTGGTTTGAAAAGCATTTTCATTGCAAAACACATGCGCATAATGCGACTATACCAGAGATGATTATGAAATCTAGCCAAAAGATTCATAAAGCGTTTCTGAGAGGACTGTTCGAAGCTGATGGATGGTGTTATCAATATGATGATAAGTATAGGCCCAATTCTATAATTTATAGTATTGGGTTTTCGTCAATTTCTGAAAAATTGGCCAGGCTAGTTCAAGTAATGCTCCTCAATTTAGGGATCATTTCTAGAAAAACAATTAAAAAAGGAGGATTTGAAAATAGTAAAGAATCTTATCGGTTAGAGATTTTAAATCTTGACAACCGCATTAAATTTATGAGCGATATTGGGTTTATTTCTGAAAGGAAAAAATGCGACATAGTTCGCGTAGCTTCTCGGAGGGATCCTATTAAATATGTTGTGAAGGATGGGATTTTTATAGATGAGGTTGTTTCGGTTGTGAAATCTAAATCTTTTACGGTCGACATTAGTGTTCCTGGCAATAATACTTATGTTGCTAATGGTTTTGTCTCTCATAATACTATGCAGACGGGTGGCTCTTGTATTGTTATTAGCACTCCAAAGGGTGTTGGCAACTGGTATTATAAGACCTGGTCAGCGGCTGTTGATAAAGAAAATAATTTTAATCCTATTCTCATCAACTGGTGGAATATGGACTGGAGCCTAGACTTCGTAGATGAGCTTTCTGGTAACAAAACCGTTATTTCTCCAACAAGAGAAATGAAAAAACTAGAGAAAAAAGAGGACATTGAGAAATATGGCCCTTATTGGAGCCCATGGCTAGAAACTCAATATGACGACCTCTCTACTAAGGGTGATGATAGCGCTTTTAGACAAGAAGTGTTGGCTGAATTCTTAGGCTCTGGTCACACTGTTCTAAACCGTAACGCGCTGTTTGAATTAGAAAGAATGGTTGCCGAGTACGGAGACAAGTATAAGGTACTAGATTCTGTAGAATACATAAATCCTTCTCAGGATGTTCGCACAGTTCTTGATTTCCAGGAGCAATTTTGGATTTGGGACGAACCGTTCACTCAGGCTGATGCAGACCGGGAAATGGCTAAGGCTCGCCGTGATGGCACACTAGATTCGTTGCCTGAACACGCTAAACGCGCTCACCTCTATATTGTTGGCGCTGACCCGTCTACAGGAGAAGCGGATGATTATTCTACGTTGGAAATCTTCGATGTAGACACTCAAGAACAAGTGGCAGAACTTAGGATGAGAGTTCTGCCTAAGATGTTCGCTAGAATGGCTGATTATGTTGGCAGGTTGTATAATAATGCGTTAATCGTCCCTGAGAGGACCGGCATTGGTGCTACGTTGTGCCAAGAACTTGAGTACGAATTGATGTACCCAACGTTATACCGCCACAAGACTCAGACGACTAACCTTAAGATGAAGTATAACAAGACCGGATTTCCAACATCTAATACCACGAAGCACATTCTCGTAAAATGTCTGAAAGATAATGTTGGAATCGACGGATGGACAATCAAGTCGCCTAGGCTTTATAGAGAATTGTGTATCTTCATCCATCTTGGTGGTGGTCGATATGGAAACGAACCAGGCACTGGAAACACTGATGACCTCGTGTTGGCCGCGTGTTTTGCTCTTATTGGTATACCTGAAGCGATTTTGACACAGGGGTACAATTTGGCCCCTCTGCACAATATGGACATCTCTAGTAGAATGTTGGAACCGGTTATTCATCCTGACAAGCATAGGGCTCTGTTAATTAAAGGTGGTAGGGATGCGTTGGCTCCTGTAAATTTGTCATCTGAAGGATGGGTAGGTAAGGTTGATGCCACTAGTGAAGTGGCTAGATTTGCATCTCAATTGGGTAGTCACCCGTTGGGTAAAAATACCAGTAGCGGAAAACCTAACGATAGTGTTTCTTTTAAGAAACACGTGTTAAAGTACTTCAAGCGATAAATACAATATGAGTTTCCAATTATTTGATAGACTGTCTGCCTTATTCAAGGCTCAAAGCATCTATCGTAATGAAACTACTTTTCGCGATCAGCACCGTCTAGACAAAGTCACCGCAGGCGGCAACTTCCTCAATTTCGGTCAACAAAACGTCCTACTTGAGCAGACCAACCTACAAATCAACAGATTAGAACGTTACAAAGACTTCGACCAGATGGATGAGGTTGGTGCTATTACTCTAGCTCTTGACCTTTACGCTGACGAATCAAGCCTTGTAGACCCTGAATTGAAACACGTTCTCACTATTAAAGCCAAGAGCGATAGAGTAAAGGAAGAGTTGGAAGATTTCTTCTATAACACTCTTCTCGTCGATAGTCACTTGCGCACTTGGGTTCGTTACTTGGTCAAATACGGAGATTGTCCGTTCGAAATCATTGTTGATAAGAACCGAACCGGAGTCATCAACCTCAAACACATGAACGTGTACAATTTCACAAGAATTGAAACACGTTATGGCGACTTGGTTGGATTTTTCTTCCAGGACCAGAACACGTCGGAGCCAGTCTTCTTGCACCCTTGGCAAGTCTCTCATATGAGGCTTACTTCGTTAGAGAACATTTATCACCCATACGGTCGATCAATTCTAGACGGAGCCAGGAAGCACTTTAAGCAGCTAAGGTTGATGGAAGACGCCGCTCTGATTTATAGAATTACTAGAGCGCCGGAAAAAAGAGTCTTCACAATTCCTGTTGGCAATATCCCAACCCCGGAAGTTCCAGGATATATCGCTAATATTGCTAGGCAGTTTAAGAAAAAACAATTCTTCGATCCTTCGACCGGAGACGTCAATGAACGTTGGCACCCGCTGATCCAGGAGGACGACTTCTGGCTCCCACAACGCGCCGACGGAACCGGCCCTACCATTACAACCCTTCCTGGTGCTGAGAACCTCGATGATATCAAGGACATCGAGTACTTCAAGAAGAGCATGGTCTCTGGCCTGAAGATTCCTTTTGATCGTGTTGGGCTTGGCGAATCATCCGGGAGCAACGAAAGATCGCTGTCTCAGGTTAGCCCTGAATTTGCTAAGGCTATCCAGTGGATCCAGCGCGAGATCGCTATGGGCCTTAAGAAAGTGGCTATCGTCCATTTGGCTCTTCAAGGGTATAACGCTCAGGACATGCGAGATTTCGACATCCATATGACTGCTTCGTCGGCTATCGATGAACTGTATAGGATTGAAGTTTGGCAATCTAGAGCAAACGTCATCGATGCGCTTAGGGCGACAGAGATGTTCCCTAAGGAGTGGATCCTCGAACGATTCACTGATATGACCAAAGACGAAATCGCCCAAAATGACGAAAAGATGCGCATGGTCCAGGACCAGGCTGCGTCTCAAATGGGCGGCATGGGAGGCATGGGCGGCGGCGGAATGGGCGGCGGAATGGGAGATATGGGCATGGGAGGCATGGAAATGCCTGGCGAGCCCGCTCCTAGCGGCATCGGCGCTGAAGAAGGTCTAGGCGGTGAGGGTGGTTTTGGTGCCGACCCAGCTGCTGGTGGCGCTCCTCAGATGCCAGAAGGTTATGATGATAGTCTTGAGCGCGAGGTCCTTATGGAACTCCACGAGTTTGAGCGCCGTAAGTCTATTAATGAAGACCTAGAGAAAATACAGACGATCCATAATCATGGTTTGTTCTCTTCTAATTCAAGCAAGCTAGTTCTAAACAGCGGCTTTGAGAATATGATGAACAATTGTGAACTTGATGGACTGTCGAGACTAAATGTTGATGACCCTTATCAAGCTGATTTGGTAAAACCACTGATTAGCGATGATCTTAGAACGCGAACAATCGCTGATACAAAGATCTTATTAGTGGAGGGCTTTAGCCCAGAATTAGCTGATGACGACGATGAAATCACTGCAAACGACTTACCGTCTAGGATGATTTTCGTTGAATAACTTCATTTCAAAAATACTTATGATTACGAGGTACGAGCATGGCTCAAAATAACAAGGCCCCAATCGTTATGGACGCACGTAAGTTCGTGCGCGAGATCAACAATGGTGCGGCTGCTACTCTCAGGTACTTTGAAGAGGCTGTTTCTCGCCTTGGCAAAGAAGCTGGCCAGAATCTAAGACTTACATCTCTACAAACAAACCACCTCATGTATGAGGATGTGGACTCTGGGATTTATTACCGTGCTGATGTCAAGCAGGTTGGTAAAGGAAGAGTTAAAATTGAGAACGTTAGTCCCATTCAGGTTATTGAAGAGGAAAAAGCTACACAATTCAAAAAGAACCTTTTGGATCTAGTTGAGAACATCTGTTTAGGTGACTACAAGGGTGCGGACAAGACGTTTAGCCGAATCGAAGGCCAACGTTATCGTTCAAGTGTCGTCCCAAGCAGCGGATGGATCACCGCAAAAGACGGTGTCTCAAGACAAGTTAATATTGCATCTAGAAAGATGGATGAAGACGTTGTCGCAACTATCTCAAACTTGTTTTGCGAAGCTGTCAGCGACAACATTGTTGTTCAAAATGGCCGAATCGTTGAAGGCACGCTGTTCAAGGAGGACCCTGACTTCAAACTGCCAGTAAACGAAAGCACAAAAAGAAAACTGATCGCTCGCAAGATGCGCGACATTGCGAGCGAAGCTTACGCTAGCACTCCTTTCCAAAGCCTGGTTGTAGAAACGGCCTCCCTCGTTTGTGAAGGAAGAATCGCTGACGCCTGCAAACTAACAGCTAAGTTCTTCAAGGAAGAACAAGAATTCTCCCTTCTAGACAAGAATTATATGAGGCAACTTGTTGAAAACACTCTAGCAACTAGAGGTGAGTTCAACAGCATGTTGACCAGCGACGTCTCCAAGTTGATGTATAAGGTAAACGCCAAGTATAACAGACAAGACATCATTGAATCCTGGACTAAGACAGCACAGCGTTCCCAAAGCGCCGACCTCATGTCTAAGGCTAACCTGCTCGCAGAATCTGACGATTTCGAGCAAGATTATCACAAGTTCCTAGGCCACGTTTTCAGTGAAGATCGCAACAACACCGTTGCCTCGATGTACAAGTTGGCTCTAGAATATATCCAAGATAGGCTCCCAGATCAAGAAGACAGTGACGACTCCGTCATTGCTAAGGACAAGCTCGGCGATATCATCGACAAGCTGTCCCGCACGGAACCAGACTCTTACTCGCTAATCCAAGCGGAAGAGATCTTCCACACAATCAACGACAACCTGACTAACAACATTGACAACCTATCGAACTTCGATATGGAACCAGGAGTTGAGACTTATGACGACCAGAGCGGCGATGGCGCTGGCTCTGAGTTAATGTCTCTTCCTGAAGTTGGCCAAGGCGACGACCTAGGAATGGGCGACGACATGGCGATGGCAGGAGCCGGTGGCCCAGAAATGGGTGGAATGGGAATGCCTGAAAGCGCCCCAACACCAGGCGGCGTCAGAATTGACGAGATGAGTACCTCCGATCTTCTAGAAGAACTAGAGTCTTGGAGGTTAAACGGTGATGCCTACTTGAGCGAAGACGGTTATGATGACTGTTACGCCCAAATGGAAGGTTACATCAAGCGCTGTATCGAGCTAGGACCAAGCACTAACATTGTTCGTGAATCATTCGAAGGAATGCGCGACCGAATGGTGACAGGTGGCGACATTCTAGAAGACGTGCAAGGCGACAGCGACCCTTACTCCAACAGCGTTAGTGCTGCCTTTAATGGTCCAGACTCGAACCTTACTAGCAGAAACCGTCGTGACCCAAGCAGCGATCCAGCTTTCCTAGAAGGTAAGAAACCTCAAAGCGGTAGAATCAATCCTGGCTATCGTCACACTTACCTAGAATCAGAACAACCATACTCCCAGGCACACGTGCCAGGTGGAGACATGCACGCTTCGCCAGACGCTCTAAGAATGGATGACATTCGTGGAAGCGGCGGAATCTCGGACAAGAGCGCTCGCAAGTCTGATGGTCGTAGTGCCGGTGGAAGTGCCGCTGGACAACACGCACCACAGCGCGGCTCAGGAATACAAAGCAAGAGCCTAAAGAGCGCTGACGGACGTAAAGGTGAGCACAGCACATCTGGCTCAGCCGGTGGCGACCTCAGAATGGACGATCAGCAAGGCGCTGGAGGCGTTCAGTCTAAGTCACTAAGCAGTTCTGACGGAAGAAAAGGGAAAGTTGGTCAATCGGCTACTCCTTCCGAGAGCAGCGTAAAACCTAAGGCCGGTGGCGATCCAGCCCTAGCTAAGGGTGGTTTCTCCTCAACTGGAACCAGCATGGGAGGCGACTTCCAAGGCCGTGGTGGAGTTGAAAAGAAATATGCTCCTCACAAGGCAGATGGCGCTAGCGGAGACGGAGCCAGCGGAGCTAAGAAATACACAGCTTCCGGTGGGCCTTCAGACGCTGGGCTTGATATGAGCGAATTCCAAGGACGCGAAGGCGTTGAGGATGACGGTTGTGACAGTGACGGAACAAAGGGCCAAGGCAAAGTTGGCTCCGATGGCGGCCTCAAGAAAGCCGGTAAAAATGGCGAAATGGCAGATCTTCAAGGGTCTGGCGGGGTCGCAGAATCTCTGACACCTGAAAATATTGCGTCTATGATTGCTGAATGGGAAGCTCTCGAAGAAGGCGAGCTCCCAGATTTCATTAAGGACAAGAAGAAGGACGGAGATAGCGACGACAAGTCATCTAAATCCTGTTCTTGCTGCGATGATGAGGATGCTGCCTGCAAGTGCGCCCCAGGGTGTGATGACTGCAGTTGCAAGCCTGATGGCGGGGACGATGACGGCGGCGGAAACCCATTCGCTAAGTCTGAAGATCAATACAAAAGCGCATCGATGAAAAAGAGTGGGTTAAAGAAGTCTTCTGTTAATCCAATGGAGTCGATGCAGCGAATTGCTGATACAATTGCCGAAGACGTTACAGCCGTAGTCTTTAAGGGTGATTCAGGGGATGTTGCCTCAGCGGTAGACAGCGTTCTAAATGGCGGCGGCGGCGGAGACATGGACGACATGTCTCCACCAGAGCTAGAAACTGACGAGGGCATGTTGGAGCCTGAGGAAGACAGCATGGACGCTGGCCTTGAAATGGGCGATGACGATGACCTAGAAATGGGAATGGAAGAGCCTGAGAACGAAGAAGACTTCGAAGGCGAATTAGATTCCGGTTTAGGTCTTGGAGAAGAATCTGATAATCCTTTCGCAGGCGACGGCGACGGCGACGATGATGAAGAAGAGTCAAGTGACTTCGAATCAGACGAAGAGTCAGCCGAAGAGGAAATTGCTAGCGAGGGCTGAGGAATTTAAGTTCTTCAGCAGTTGCTAAAGGTGAAACAAATGTCACAACAATTTTTACAAGAAACAATGCCATTTACGGTCCTTCGAAAAGAACGGATCTTTAGTGAGAGCAGAGGCAAGAAAGTCTCCGTTCTCACTATCGGCGGTCAGTTCCAAAGAGCCGACAAGCCTAATGCTAATGGCCGTATTTATCCCCGTGAAGTCCTTGGAGAGGCTGTAAGCCGTGCTCAGGATGCTATCAGGGCACGTGGCGTACTTGGTGAATATGATCACCCACCTGACGCTAAAATTCACCTAGATCGAGTTTCCCACCTTATCACTAAGTTGTGGATGGAAGGCGATGTTGTCTTCGGCGAAGCTGAGATCTTAGAAAACACGATATTGGGAGCCCAACTTAAGGCTCTTATTGAACATGACGTTCAAATCGGCATCTCTTCTAGAGGAGTCGGTGATATGGAAACAACCATGTTTGAAAACGAGGAATATTACCAGGTTTTGCCTGGTTATTCTTTCGTAACTTTTGATATGGTTGCTGAGCCTAGTGTACATGGTTCTTATATGTCGGTACTTAACAGTCCGTCTTCTAGGAGCGGTGTAAGGCTAAGTGTGGCTGAGAGCGTTGAAAGACGTCCGAAGTCAATCATCAAAACTAAAACAGACCAAGAGAAGCTCATTGTAGTTGAAACTCGTGATCTGCTTAAGGATTTGCTGCGCTAGATATATGAATATCGTCGTAAATAAACTAATGAATCTTACACCTTTGAGGTTGTATGCTGCGTCGGCTTACAATCAAAGAAGTTTTTCAATTGCTAAGATTCCAAACAAACATATACTAACCGGAGTTGCTTAAATGGATAAGCTACGAGGATTGCTTAAAGAGCTTGGCGGAAGCGAAGACCTAATCGAGGCTATCGCAGAAGAATTTGCTGCGTATGCTGACACCATTAGGGAACAGTACAAAGTCAAGTTAGATAAACACGTCAGAAAAGCTAGGGCTATTTGCCTTGAAGAAGTTAATAAGGAAAAAGCTAAGATGGCCAGGAAACTGTCCATCTACCTAGAATCTAAAACTGATCATTTCGAGAGGGCAGCTGAAAAGCAGAGGCTAAATGAAGAATCTGAGTCCGTCAATCTCCTGAAGAGAACTAAAGCTCTCTTAGAAGGAGTACAGATTGAAGACGGACAAAGTCAGGATCTCCAGGTCGCTCGTCGTCAAGTTGCGAGGTTGCAGCAAGCTGTTGGTTCTCTCAGAGAAGAGCGTAACTTAGCGGTTACAAAGGCTAACAAAGCCAATCAAATCGCTAAGGACGTCCTAAAGAAGAATAGATTACTTGAAGGAAAAGTCAAGAAATCTAATGTTGTTAGTGAATCCAAGAAGGGTGGTCCTTCTGCACCAAAGAACAAAAAACCTTCGACCAGGACCGTTCTTGCTGAGTCCAGCAAGAAACCACGTCGATCCCGTCCAAGACTGGACGAGAACAGGCGAGTTCCAAACCAACCTAGTTCGACAAGACGCGTTCTTGACGAATCGCAACGTAGAGGCAAGAGCAATGCCAAACCTGGAAGTAAGCACATTTCCAACATTGCCGCCTCTATGGAAGACTAAGAAAGGCTTAAAAAACAATGAATTTTTCCCAAAACCAAATGCTAGCTGAAGCTAGCAAGCTTCGCGAACAAACACTGATTCGCGAATCTAAGAAGAACCAGATGATCCGCAAGTGGTCGCCAGTTCTTAAGAAATGCAAGGAAATCCCATCTCAAAAATTCGGCCTAATGTCCGCAATTCTAGAGAACCAGTTGAACCACTGGGACCCAAAGGGACGCAGCGTACTTCTTGAGGATTCAACCACAACCGGCGACATCGCTGACTTCACCAGATTCGCGTTGCCTCTTATTCGTAAGAGTTATCCGAAGCTAATTGCTGACAACCTCGTTGGTGTTCAGCCAATGAGTCAGCCTGCCAGCTTGATTTTCTACATCAGGTACCGTTACGCTCTTTCTAAGGGCCAAACAGTTGCCGGTACGCAAATCATGCGTCAGAACACTGCACAGCAGTTTGCTCGCCAAAACGGTTGGGCACTTGATCCTTATTACTCCTCGCAAGAGGTCAAGGGTGAAGACCTAACAGTTGACGGAACCGGAACGGTTGTCAGCGGAACCCTCGCACACCGCCCAGTTCTCGCTGGTACGGTTGTAGTCAACGTCTTCCGTGAAGATGTTGACACCTGCGAAGATCCAACGCCAATTCTCCAAGTTGGTTTCGACAGCGACGGAAACCCAGACCTCATCCTAGTCGGTGATGCAACGGGTGTCGCAGTTGACGACAGCACGACTGGTGCTACACAGTTCGATCACTCGACCGGTACTGTGACCATCACTCTAGCAGCAGGCGTGCTCCCAGCGGGCGCTATAGCTAGAGCTGATTACGAGTTCGACCTTGAGAACAACCCGTTCCAGCCAGAAGTGACCCTCAGCATCGACAGTGATTCGGTTGCCGCTATCACTCGTAAGCTCAAGACCTCTTGGTCCCTTGAAGCTGCTCAGGACCTCAAGTCCGTCCACAACATCGACGCCGAGTCGACGCTAACGGATCTTATGGCTGACGAAATGGTTGCAGAAATCGACCGTGAGATCATCAACGACCTCATCATCGCTTCCGCAGTCCGCGCGACGCACAACTTCGCCACAGGCGCAGGTGCATCCGTCAACTTCACCGACCGTAACATCGCTTTGCTCTACAAGACTCTTGAAGTTGCAAACGTCATCCACCGCTTGACCCTCCGTGGCCCAGCTAACTGGATGGTTACAAGTGCTGATATCGCCTCCAAGTTCGAGCAACTGAACGACTTCCGTGGTTCAGACGCCCTCGCACAAGACGGAATCGACGTCGGAATCACCACCGCAGGAACGATCCAAGGAAAGCTCAAGCTCTACAAGGATCCACTCTTCCCTAACTGCAAGATCCTCATGGGCTTCAAGGGTAACAGTGTCCTAGACAGTGGTTACTTCTACGCTCCATACATCCCACTTCTCAGCACACCAACCGTACTAGATCCTAACTCGTTCACCCCGAACAAGGGAATCATGACTCGTTATGGTAAAAAGCTGATCGAAGACGGTGGCCTCTACTACGGTGTCGTTACAGTTTCGAACCTATAACAGGTCATAGCTGAAACACTAAGGAAAACCCGGTCTTAATGGACCGGGTTTTTCAATGTATATAAAGTGACGCGATATATACTAAATATTTTTAAGGAGATATGAGTCATGGTTAAGCCCATCCCAGCGCAAGACAGATTTACTCAAGAACAAAAAGAAGAAGTTGTTAAACTTTTTGAACAGAATTTAACGCAAGCTGAAATAGCTAAAAAATTTGACGTTCCTCGCAGGACTATGATGAAATTGTTCAATTATTTGGGCCTAAAAAGAACTCATAAACAGGCTGGTAAAATAAAAAACAAAAGCAAACTTGACAATCCAAGGACGATAAGTAAAATTCGAGAAATGCGAAACACCCACACTTTAGATCAGATAGCTAGTGAAGTAGACGGGTCGCGCGGTTCAGTACAAAGAACTTGTATTAAGCACAATATTGAGCTAAATAGAGAATTGTTTTCCGAAATTCAAAGCCTAAAAATGAAAAAGGCATGGACCGACGAAAAACGCAGAGCTATTAGCGGGTCTGAGATTGCTGAACTAAACGATAAATCTTGGCTAGAAGAAAATTATTTAAACAAAAACAAATCAATGGGCGAAATATCTAGGATGCTTGGTGCTAATGTCGGAACTATTTCTCATCATCTAAAAAGACATGACATTCCTTTGAAATCTAAAGATGTATATCTTAGGAACCAGAGAAGAAAAACAGCCACTAGAAGAAAAGCAAAAACAAAATGGGGGATTTTTAATCTTCAGAGTCAGGCTGAACATGATTTTGTCATGTCATTAGACGCAACGACTGTGTCGTCGGTTGAAAACGGCTCTGTGACTTTTGAAGCATGTGGATCAGAATATGTCCCCGATTTTAAAATTGATGGCAATTATGTTGAGATCAAACCACCTGAATATGCTAGAAATCCCGGCATAAACAGACAAAGATTTATAAAACAATGGTTAATAGCTAAAGCGAATGGCATAGATTTAAGATGTTGGTATCGCGGAAAGTACTATGAATATGAACCATTAAACGATGAAGACAGATACTTTTGTCTTAACTGGAAACTGGTGTTTAATAATCCAAATGATTGTTTTGAATTTTTAATGGCTTATGGGTTTAAGCCATTAAAATGGCACAAGGACAAGTTGCTTCTTGGTTTGAATAACGTAATGAAACCTGGTAAAAGTCTAAACGCAAACCACCCAAATAAATCCACAGTCGATCTGATAAAACACTTTAGCCAGCATTTCTGGGATTCTACACATAATAAATACTGCACAATAAAAGAAACTTTTGAAGACGGAAATCTTTCGATTTTGAGGGCAGCTGTTGAAAAACTATGGGTTCAGAAACGTAATTTTAATATTTATGGACTTGTTGACATAATTAAAAGGCATTATAAAGATTTTGCTGTAGTATCAATTTTTAAACCATGGGTAGCACGATATATTTATGAGCGGTATCTTCCCGATGGTGGAACAATTGTAGATCCGTGTATGGGTTGGGGCGGAAGACTACTGGCCACATTAGACTCAACATACAAATATATCGGATATGATTTAAATCCAAACTCTATAAAATCTCACCAGAAGTTAAGAAAATTCATAGGGTCTAGGATGGAAATAGAGCCTAAATTTTCTTTGGCCGACTCTTCGGAAGTTGACTTCGAAAAAGGGGATTTGCTGTTTACATCTCCCCCTTATGACGATTGTGAATTATATTCTGGCATCGATTCGTTTAAGACTACAACTAGACCAATATTAGAAAATATTTTTAACAAATTTGAGGGAATTGTCGTCATAAATCTTCCTAGAAGACAAGAAAATATGTGTGTCGAAGTTGCTAAAAATTATGGATTTGAATTATTTGAGAAGCTGGAGATGAAAACTGCATCATTTATGGGTCGAGATAAGACTTATGAGCCAATCCTGACGTTTAAACGCGGTTCTTAGGTTGGTATTTTAAATATCAACACTTTGCGAGGTCGTTGTGGCAAACAAAAACAAATTGGCAAATTGATAAATAAATTGATAAATAAATTGAAGCATAAGACGATCAGCGAATTGCTCGTCGATGCGCAAAAGGCTGTGCATCTTGATACTGGTGGCACTGGCAATCATCTTAAATTAGCTAAATTGGTCAGAGCTGCAGAAACGGATGAAGAAGGTAGCCAAATTTTGGTTAAATTCGAAAGCGATAGAATGGCAGGCGTCAAAAAAGCGCAAGACCCAAAACTTAACGAGGCTAAGAGGAGATTGAAGATTTATGAGCCTTTAATTAAATTGTTTCGTAAAGCAATTTTGTTATCAAATCGTATTTAAGGTTGTAATTCGGGAGGAACGAGTAATGAAATATGTGTATTCTTTTGTGTTGTTGCTGGCCGCGTCGGTCAGTTTTTGGGGGTGTAGCGGTGGCGGTAGCCATCACGCACCACCTGGGGTGATTGAACTAGAAGTTGGTGTTCCAACTCTTGGGTCTTTTGAACAATCTGGCGAGACGGATGTCTATTGTGTGAATTTTGAAGGCGGGAACTTGTATAAGATCACCACTTCTGAGACAGGAGGGCACGTTGATACGGTTTTGCAATTGAAGACCGCTGACGGGTTTCTTTTGGTTACAAGCGATGACCACGACGGTTTAAAGGCGAGTGAGATCTTTTTCTGGTCTCCTATTGATACCAAGTATATTATTGAAGTCACCGACAAGGATGACACTTTGGTATATGGGGATTATGTCATTACGGCTGAATTTTTGGGACAAACTGGGCCTCCTGGGCCTGCTGGGCCAGTAGGCGCTGATGGCGCTGATGGCGCTCCAGGTGCGGACGGATCTAATGGTGCTCCAGGTGCGGACGGTGCTCCGGGCGCTGATGGCGAAACAGGTCCACAAGGGCCTCCTGGTGAATTGCCTCCTCTGACTCTGCGTCAGCGTTTGTGTAATCATCCTGATGCTGGTGCGGCTCTTCCTTTTTACGGGTTGAGGTTGGATGAGTTGTTTGATGTAAGTGAAGGTCACGACGTTTTCACATTCGATTTTGAAGCTCCAGGCTCTATGGTTTACATGGACTATAATGGAACTTCACTGAGGATTCACGGCGTTGTTTTCGGCGGTTTGGATATTGGGCGTCGCTATCATTCTCGCCTTTCTGGTTATCACAAGATCGATTTTACTTATAAGCTAGTAGCTCAGAAATCTGGGGACGATGATCTTGTTGTGACCACGGTCGATGGTGAGAACACTGGCACCCTTACTTGGAGGGCTGGAACGCCTGGCGAAAAGGTGATCGATCTTGAAGATTATTCTGGGCGTCATGCTTTTACTTTCCGACTAGGAAATGAGGACGATGATCAGGGCCACCGTGGATTCAAGGGATTATCTGGTTGGGGTTGGCTGAACCACAGTGAGGCGGAGGGGCACGTTGCCGCTTCTGACTGGTTGTTTACTGTGTGTGGTTGTCAAGAGAAGAAACTCTGCAAGCGTCATCATGACGACCACGATGATGATGACGATGACGACGATGACGACGATGACGACGATGACGACGATG
>TARA_R100001244_G_scaffold44182_6_pt1 | contig 50552 bp, 41 predicted proteins | sample TARA_R100001244 | Tara Oceans TARA_R100001244 (sample SAMEA2621564) | marine metagenome | biome: marine biome (ENVO:00000447); feature: mesopelagic zone (ENVO:00000213); material: "saline water (ENVO:00002010), including plankton (ENVO:xxxxxxxx)" | depth 790 m
ACAACGCCGGCGCGTCCGCGCCGTCCATATCAATCGCACATCATCGCGATTATCCCATCCGCGAAGCGGCCCAACAAGAACGACACCCTTGCACGGCGCGACGCCGCGCGGTGGTATGCGCGCGCGAAAGTGCGCCAGCGCCCGCCGGGCAAGGAGAGAGGCAAGAGTGCCAGCGGGTCAGAACAAAAAGCCGCACCCTCAAGGAGCGCAGCGGGAAAGAGTGCGTCCTTCAAAAAATCCCGCTCATTATCCAAACGCTCCCGATCGTCACCGACAGGCCAAGACTACAGGCTTGGTTCGCGCAGCGAATAGAGCGGGCCGCCGTCAGGCAGCGCCCATTGTCAGCATGACAACTGCAATTCACACTCATTACCGAACACCTGTATATACTCAAATCTGACGAAATCGAATATCTATAAGTGTTCAATAACCGTCGATATCTGCACGCAAATAGCCGAAAGAAATTGCGTCAAACATCTTGCCATACAGGATTTGTCATTACATAACGCGGGACACCACAGCCCACCTTATTGATGGACATATCCATAACAATACCCAAAAATATCCATAACTGTTCGCGTATCGGTGCAGCAGCTAGGAAATGACGCCCCGATTCCCGAACGGCACGCTCGTTTTGATATTGCCAGTTGCGCGCAAATTGTCCGAAATCATGCTACATATTTCGGACATGAAATGATCTCTACTGCTGTTTTCTGCTGTATTGCTGATGTCTCTATTGAGCGAATGATCCTGGTCAGTGCGAGCGCTAACGACGCCAATTTACATGATATAAAACCTCACAGTTCAGACTCGGAGGTTGGAGGTTTTATATCAACGCAGACAGTTCGAGACGGCAAAGGCATCCTAGTGGGGTGGCCCGTGTAGGTGGATAGAACGCGGTCCGGGTCTGCCCGCCGGTGCTAACCCAACCCAAATCAATGAATTCAGCCAATAACCTATAGCAATTTTAGCTTAGCGTCTGAACCATCGTCAAAGGCGTTTGTTGCCGCCAGATCAGCCCGCGCGCTATCCATCGTGCTCCAGTCGATCCGGTGGGTATAAGACTGTGCAACCTCCAGCATCCGGATCAAGGGATCGGTCCGGCCGTTTTGCGAAAATGCCTTGAGCGCGCCCAGGTAATCGGTGCGATAGGCAGTAGGAATAATGATACGTTCCTGATCGCTCGCGACCAGTTCGGCATTCATCATGATCCGCGCAATCCGGCCATTGCCATCGGCAAAGGGATGCACCTCGCTAACCAGCACCATCATATAGACCGCCCGCTGGAATGGATCGTCCAACGCTTGCAGGAAATCAAAACCGCGCTCCAGCGTGCCTTCAACCAATTCGGGCGCGACAAAGACCGTGTTACCGGCACGGTTCTCTCGTTCTTTGAACACGCCGGGTGCCTTGTCCTCTCGCGCCTCCATCACCGTTGCGTGGCGTCGGCGGAGCAATTCCATAAAGCCGCCAAAATCGGTAGGCAGAACCTTCAAATGCGCCAGATCGGACACAATCCGGAAAGTTCCCAGAACATCATGCGCGTCGGCGGGCCGCTCTTGCGGAATGACCCCGTCAAAGACGATTTCGGCGGCTTCCTCGACGGTAAACTCCGTGCCCTCGATGAAATTGGAAAAATAGGCTTCAAAAAAAGCAAGCGTTGCATTGGCTTCGCCGCTGCGCGCGGGCACAGGTAAACGCTCCACAAGCGTATCGCGCAGCATATTAAAGAGCGTTTCAAATAAGGCGATGCGGTCAGGATCGAACGGCTGACCGGCATGGCGCGCCTTGCCGGTTGCGCTTACAAGATCACCCTCCCGGGTGCCGAGTAAGCTACCAATCAATTCACTGAGGTCAGCAGCTTCGGCTTCATAGCCCAATTGCGGTGCAATCGCTCTGGCATCGTCGCGCAGGCGGTTCACTGCAACCTCCCCTTGCCTGCGGATCATCGCGTCGAGGCGCTGCTCAATTTCATCACGCGGCATCGTGCGCGGAAGCCGGCCGCCGCGCGCGCGCGATTCCCGCAAATTTTCAAGATAGGCGCGCGGCGTCGAGGCGAGTCGCACACCGCTAAATGGCCGGTCGCTGTCAATCGGCCCGGGCCCAAGACGGGGCCGGAATGTCAGACCGGGCAGCTTGGTCTCGCGCTTCTTCGAAGAAATCAGAAAGACAGACCCGTCTTCGGCGGGCTTGTTTTCCAGCGCCGTTCGGTCAGCGATTAGCGCATCGGGATAATAGGACGCGATAAGGCCATACCAGTTACGCCGGACAAGCCGCTCGGGATCATCCTGGAGATTGCGCGTATAGAGGCGTGATCCGAGCTTGCGAAGCTGCCCGCGATCAACGGCGGCATAGACCGACTTGTAAATCGATTTGTCAGAGACAAAGACCTCCGGCAACGCAGCAATGGAAAATTCGGGCATTAGCGCCTCCTCAAAAGCCCCATATCCGAATTTTCGGGTATTAATCTAGCAAATAAAGAAAAAAACGGGTTTTAACGTCAAAGAAAATGGCAATGTAAGAATGCAAATAAGCGAATTTTCGAGGTTTAACGGGCGTAAAATCGGTATTTTTGAGGTTTAATCACACATAAGGGTAAGCAACAGACACAAGCAATCGCATATGCTTCACAATTCAGCTTGGGCTAAAGGAATCCAGGATAGTTTTTGCCATATCAGCCAGACAATCACTATCGAGCCGCGAAGTTAGTATGTTTCTCTGCAAGAGTGCGTCAGTTAGGAAATGATCGAATTTCTCAAATCGCAAATTCGTATCCGCGACGAATAAATTGGGAGAAGCCCCATTAGCCAAGGTTTGGAAATAATCATTTAGACTCTCATCCGCTTCGGCCCCTGACACTTCCAGCAAGCCGTCGTGAACCTCAACCTTGAACCCACCGCCGCGCAAAGCGAGAGCAAGACTGTTAGTGGCAATGGTCCCGCGCCGTGTGAATACTAGATGGGTGTTTTCACCCTGACGAGATAACCCCCTTTTTTCGAAGGCAAGCTGCATATAGTTAAGTCTAGCTTCCGCAAGCAACTGCCTCGCTGCTTCGTCAAGATAGACCGGGACTGCCTTGCCTTCGAGAAGGTCAAACATGCGCTCGACAACTTTGTCATGGATCATACCCGGATCGCCGCCAAAGATGGGAGGCACTCCACCAGCCGAGGCAGTTACGATAATCACCCGTTCGGTATCGCGCACTTCAAGGACGCTCCATCGGCGACCAGAGAATATAATCATCATGCCTAGTGCAAGAAGGCTATCAACTGGAACCGTACCAAGCTCTTTGCCATCGGCGATCAAGCGATACTCTTCGCTGGTCTGAAACACCGCGAAAAAGCTGTAATGTTCGACAAGCTTCTCGCCTTTTTCTCCGAGCAGCAGCAAGCCATTTGACGATTGCTCTATCAGTGCATTTTCCTCACTTCCCATTGCGCGCAAAACTTCGCCGAAAAGTGGAGGGTCAACTGAACGGAAGGGGCCTTTTACGCACAACACCGAGTGCAGTGTATTCGCCCGTGCGCCGCCCGATGATGCAATGACAGAAAGTATCTGATGAACGAGAGTAGAAAGATGCAAGGCTCCAAGACGCGGTGGTTCACACCAGTTCTCCAGAAGCAAATCGATCATCGCAATTGCTCTCATCGTACCGAGCCTAAGGCGGTCGGCTATATGAGCTTTGGAATCGAGCATGCTTTCGATTGCATATTGCCGCAAAACTGCGGGTTGCCCCTGCCTGCGACCTGAACGCCCCAGTCTTTGACGTAACGAGGCTACGCTGAAGGGAGCGCCAATTTGCGCCACAGAAGCGACATCGCCTATGTCGATGCCAAGTTCGAGCGTCGAGGTGCAAATCGCGCTGGTCGGCAGTTGGCCGTCTTTCAATCGCTTTTCAATGAACTGACGCTGCTCTTTTGCAATATTGGCATGATGCGCGAAAAACTCTTGGGGGAGCCGTTCGCTCTCGCACTTGCGCCGCAAGCGATCGGCATAAATTTCCACGCGTTGCCGCGAGCCAGCGAAGATCAAATTATCGCTGCCACGAAGATGCTTGAACAAATGTTCTGTGATTGCATTTGTGGGAGGAGGAGCAGCTTCGTCAGTGTCGCCCTCTAAATATCCACGCAGCTGTAATCGCAGTTCCGCTTCACCACCTTTAGCCTCAATCAGATGTACTTGAGACGCCGCATCCGGGCGAAGGGCGGCCTTTGCAAGCTCCATGTCCCCTAGTGTCGCTGATAGACCTATCCGGCGAATATGGCGGCCTGTAGAAAGTTCGATTCGTGTCATCAACGATTGCAATTGCATACCGCGTTCTGTCCCGAGCATTGTATGCAGCTCGTCAATAACAATGGCTTTCGTTTTGGAAAACAGCCGGGGTATCTCTGCGCCCCTTCTGACAAACAATGCTTCAAGAGATTCTGGGGTGATCAGAACAATGCCCGCAGGATTCTTGCGTGCCTTTGTTTTGACCGAGGAGGAAATGTCTCCGTGCCAAGGGACTACTGGTAATCCAATCTCTTCGCATATGTCCGATAGCCGACGAGCTTGATCGGAAATCAGCGCCTTTAGCGGGCCGATATACAGGATATCGAATCCGGATTGCGGTTCCTCATCTCCAAGGACTTGAGAGATCAGAGGAAAGAAGGCGGCCTCTGTTTTACCACCGGCAGTGCTCGCGGCGATAATAATATCGTGGTTATCTCCGGCAACCGCACGGATCGCGCGAACTTGAATGTCGCGAAGTTGCGACCAACCCTGTCCTCGAATCCATTTTTGAATTGGCCGGGCAAGAAGGTCGAAAGCCTCAGTCACAGAGTAAAACTGGAAAGTCCGTCATCGGTCTCGCTATCCGCGTTAGGATCGGCGGCAACTGCTTCGTCTATATCACTCATATCGTCGCCATGATCGTCCGCGATATCGATCTGCTCGATCAGATCGGACCACTGCGTACCGGGGTTTTGCGCAAGGACAGCAAGCATGTTTACAAACGCGGTCACAGTGTTTCGAGGTGTGCGGAAATAGGACTCGCCTATTCGCTTGGAACAATGCGCCATAAAGGAGGTCAGTGCTTCATCGGGAATTGCGGTTTTTTCATCCTGCATGATGGCGCGAATGTTCTGCAACAGGACATACATATCTTCGGGCGTAAGATTAGCGAGGCGAATAATTGGTCCCGATAGGTCAACTAGTCCATCCTGAACGAAAGTGTTTTCAGCCAATCGGGATTGCAGCGCTTCATAGCTATATAGGCCGCGGCGAGTATCCATCAGAAATTCGGGGGTTCCTCCCTTTAGGAAACCAAGATGTGAAGCACTGCCCTGCAGAACGTCATTGAGTATTCGCAGGATCTGTTCGTAATTGGATTTACGCGCTTGCGAGGACGATAATTTGAACAAATTGACCATTTCATCGAGGCCAACCAGCAGCCCTTTATATCCAGCTGCAACCGCAAATTCAGCCATAAGTTTGAGATGATCGTAAACGCTGGCATCATCGACAATTGTGCGAACGCCTAGGGCTTTGCGTGCGTCGGTTTTGGTGCTGAATTCTCCGCGTAACCAGCGCAGCGCCGCCGACTTTAACTGATCGTCACCCGTATCAAAGCCTTCCCAGTAACGCCGGACGACTTGCGCAAAATCATAACCGCCGGTCAGCTCCTCCAGATGAGCGAGCCGCTCCGCGATCACTTCGCCAGCGCTGCAATCGCGAGTGGTGGCGTCTTGCTGAGCCTTCGAAACAAACCGCTCAACAATGTTTGGTAAACCTCCACCATCAGGCCGCGTTCGAGTGGAAAGATTGCGCGCTAACTCTGCGTAAAGCCCGCGCGCTTGGCCGCCGGACGCGTGCAAGCGTCTGTCGGGGGCGAGATCGGCAAACATTGTCACCAGCCCCTTCTCTAGCGCTACCAGCCTAGCAAGATTCATGAAGAAAGTTTTGCCCGACCCATATTCACCTATCACGAAGCGGATGGCCGCTCCGCCATCGGCAATGCGTTCTATATCCTTGACCAGTTCCTCTATCTCACGCGCGCGGCCTACTTGAACGTGTTCCAAGCCAAGCTTTGGAACCACGCCGGCTCTCAAAGCCTGGATTATCGCATCGCGCTCTCGCGCACGCAGCTGAGCCATTCTAATTTCCCCCATTCATAGTGTGCCGGATCGCTTCCGCGATCTCAGGCAGTATTTCGTAACCGTCATAATCATCGATGAGCATTTCACCATGCGTTTCAAAGCTCCATTCATTCACGGTTTCGATCATGCCTGCCAGCGGCAATTTATTGACCGCTGCGATGCCCGCCAATTTGTCTGCGGACCAGCTCACTTCTGCAATTAGCTCTTGGACAAACGCGCTGTGAATGGTGTCGAGGCCCTCAAAACTGCTGTCTGAAACCGGAACTTCTTTCGGACTACTGCCTTCTACATCCGCGCCGAAAATTTCTCCGAGAACAGATGACACGCGATCAGTGTTAGACCGGATTTGCGCAATTTTGGACATGTCTAGCGTAACTGCATTTGACAGTGTGTCTTCGGGTATGGATTCACCGCCTGCTTCAGCAATCGCATTCCGGACACTTACGGGCGCATCGGTGACATCGCGTGCGTGTAAATCGGTATAAACCAGTGAACGGTCGAGTCCGAGCGCAGTGTAAATCTTCTCTATTCCGGCCACTTCTTCAGGTACGATTGCCATATCTGCATGTGCCATTGCGATGGCTGCGGCGCGTAATGTTAACGAATCTTCTGAGCTCGCCGACTTGAGGCGCTTACGCAGCATATTCATATCTGGCTTTACTGCCTCGAACCAAAATCGATTGGCGTGCAGCCGCCGTCGTTCTTGGTCATTTGCGACCGGGGCGGTCGTTGCAAGCTCGACTAGACGTAGATGTTCTGCTTCGACCACCTCGCCGTCTGCATGAGCAATAAATGAGCCGAGCGCCATTTCCAGCAACGCCTGCTGATAACCGCCTGAGACGTCTTCCAGCATAAGAACTGGCTCGCCTAGATCGAACAACACAACAACCTCGTCGACTTTTGGCGCACGCAAAGCAAAGCGTGGGTCGGGTGCCATGCCGATTGCCAAACCTGCAAGAGCATCAGCAGCATCTGTCAATTGGCGCTTGCCAATCCGGTCGGGGGCGGACCCTTCCAGTTTTTCAATCAACTCGGTCACCGCAACTAGACCATCTGCGCTGATAATCGACTTCGCCCAATTCTCCAGCGCATCCATTCCCGCGCAAGGGAACTGATCTCTAATTTCAATCGGCAACAGAGCATGCGCTTCGATTGAGTCACCTCTATCGCTGTTGCGACCTAGAAACCGGCTGTATTTGTCCAATGCGTCAGAGGCTTCTTCAGCAATTAGTTGTGCTCTGTTCACGGGCGCAGACAGAGAAGTGATATCGGATACTGGATCACCATCTACTGTCGGCTTAAGATCGAGATCAAACTCGCTTGATGCAGCACGATAGCGGTATTGTAATTGCCCCTTTGGCTTGCGGACTTTCTGCCCGCCGGGATATTTCTTTTCGTGAAGCACTAAAAATAAGGCACGAAATTCCTTCGTGCAACGCCGTGCCGGAGTACGAAGGTTGGCGTAACCGCTGCATAAATACCAACTCAATATCCACTCTGCGCTGACCCTTTCACCATCGCGAACCATTGAACCGATCTTTATACGCACCGGCAAAGGTAGTTCCCAACTGCGCGATTCATAGATCGGTTCGATTTGTCCTTCGCGTGCAAACACGATTGAAGCCGTCTCGACAAATTCTCCAAGGTAGCGGCGGATGGAGTGGTTTGCGGCGTAAAGTTCGAGCAACCGCTCGGCCTCGGCGATGATGAGTGCTTGCTCATGGTGCTGCGGCTTGTCGACAAATAACCTGCGCTCGAGCCCATAAAAATAAAGGAACACATATCCGATGTTTATGTACTTACTGCTTGCTCCATCGGCCAGCCAGTCGAGGTAGGTAGCGCGGCAGCGGGCGGGAATATCTGAATAACTGGGCCAATACCCAAGCTCATCTGAATAAGGGTCGGCGGGCAGTCTCGCAACTGATAAGGCAGGATCGATATATGCACGGCATGTCTGACGGTAATAGCTTTCGCCAACGCTCGGAGGTGTACCAACATAGACCATGCCAGATATGTGCCTGCCAGCGACAACGACTGTCTCGCCGGATGGCACCCAGCCGCCTTTGGACCGTATGGCACTCGAAATTTTCATAAGGTCACCTGCGCTCTGATTTGCGGAAATCGGCATGATGTCATCTTCTGCATAAGATGCAGGATCTTCGCTTTGAGGTTTTGCATATTTGGCTGCCGCTATTGCGAGATCTGCTCGTGCGGCGCGACCCGCAGCAATAAGCGCCCGATTATCTTGATTTGGTTGGCTTGATAGTAGGCTTCGTGCCCGTGTTGGCACTGGCAGCGGCGAGGTTCTTTCGCCTCGTTCAACCGTACCAGCGCCAGCCTGAAAGGGCTCGTCTGGACGAAAATTATCGGGTTGCGCCGCAACTCGTTTATACCGACTTTCGGAAACCTCACTATTGGACGCAGATTTCTCTCTGCGCCTTTTATTTTGCCAACGAACGGCAAAAATTGGAGCAATAAGGGCGAATAAGGCTTCGATCCAGTCGGGCAGGAACTGCAAAACAGTCACTACGAGGATCATGCAGACAAAAAACCAAGCTAAATAAAGTAAAATCGAACGCACGATATTCATGCCCTACTCACTGCGCTAAGCACCCCAATTCCGCAACTACTATCATATAGTTACGTAATAATAGTTATTCGAGTGTCGAAAACATGGTCTGCCGCAAAATGATTTAGATATTTTTGGAAACAGTGAGGTGGCACCCTGTGCAGGTTTTACTGCGGGATCGCCTATTTGCGCCTGCGCCGTTGTTCCGCTTCAAAGAGAAAATCAGGCCAGTTGGGGTGGCTATTTTCATGCCATGCCAAAACATAGGGGCAGCACACTCCTACTAAAGTTCTCGGTCACCTAACCCTCGTTGGGTTGTTTAGGGATTTCTTCGGCGGGCCCGAGGTCCTCTAGCTCTTCTAAGTCGTCATCGTCGGACACGATATCCTTGAACATGAGGAAACCCGGCTCGCGAATGGCTAACGCCTCAATCTCATCGCGATCAACCTGATACCGACGTAATCCGAAGCCATCCTCCTTTGGCAACACTTGCCAGATTTTGATCGCTGGATAATCGCTCAGCAGCTTTACGACGCTCTTTATCACCGTAGAATTGCAGCGGAGGCCGAAAAGAATTGCGGTAATGCGGAATGGCACTTCAATGACGCCGCTCCGCTCCTTTACATCACGCCATTCCCGCTCGTAGCGCCATTCTCCGGACTTAGTGTAGAAATAAGTCCTAAATACGCGCTCTTTCGCCCCCATATTATCCCGTACCTTCCACCGGTAAAGGTCACTGGTCTTGATCGCTCGCGGCCCCTTGTAGTCGATTCGTTCGAGTCTGTGGTGCTCCTGATCTCGCGTGTCGTACTCGATGCATATGCCCCGATGCTCATCCGCATAATGGGACCACATCAGCCCTTTCTTCCATGTGCTGGAAAGGGAAAAAACGCCCTCGTTACCCAATTCTGAATCAAGCTCGCGCTTGATGTCGTTCGCCAGCATTCGCATCAGATAGTTCTCGACATCCGGCTCGGTTTTGTAGTCACCATATTCAGACGACATATAGCGGAGATAGCCTATGTCATTGCGCGCTTCCTCGTCGGACTTACGCTTCAACAACATCTTATACAGCAGCCGTTCGAGGTGGACCCGGTCAATATCCATGTCAATTGTTGGATCACAGTCTAAGGGATCGTTGAATGTCGATGGCTTGGCGTAAAAGGCCTCCGCCTCGGTAATAGCCCGAAGCGCGTTCACCCCAAACGAGCGGTATTTGTAAAGTTTGTCTGGCATCGCTTTCCTCGAATGATGCGTTAGCAAAAATCATCTCTGCTGTCTGCATTTCTTGGGTGCGATACTCGCAATGTGGGCTCAGATGCGTAATTGCGAGCTCTCGCTATCGGTGCACTCGATTCCGTAGGAATCTATTCGTTGTAGACGTGACGAACGCCATCAAAAACAGCTGGCGCAATGTACTTGTGCAGGCGGAACCCAGTCATGCAATGGTCTGAAAGCGTCTGTTCTACGATCGATCCATTCGAGGCTTGACGCCCCACCCCATCGAACGTCAGCTTTCTGGTCCACGCCTTGGTTATTAAGCGCTTGAATAAATAAACCTAAACGGGCACCTTGGACAAAATATTTTGGTGACTATTTGAATGAACGCTAAACCATCGAGTTCTGTGCATGACGCAACTGCCTCAGCGATGGGGTTTCGTTTTCAAGAACGCTACGCATTGTTAGAGTTACTTGCCAGCAATCACGACGAAGCGGCGGTTGCGATTGAAGCTCTTGATGACGTTCAGTTAAAAGCAAACGGTGTTGATCTGTTAGAGCAACTCAAACATTCATTCGCTACGCAACCCAAGCCCATTGACATCAAGTCTGTCAACCTATGGACGACGCTTAGAATTTGGGCTGAATTACTACCTTCCATTGATATATCGTGTACCTGCTTCGCCTTGGTAACTGTCGCACCTTTGTCTGAGTCTTCTTCACTGGAATGCCTTCAAGTTGAGGGATCAAATCGCGCCAAGCTGCTTGCTGAACTTATCGAGGAAGCTGAACGGATCATCGAGGAAGTTCTTGCGGCTAAATCGGCCGGTATTGCAAAGCCCCATGCGAAAAAATCTCCCGGAGCTAAAGCATTCCTATCTCTTTCTGACGCTGACAAAGAAGCGCTGATTGGAAAAGTAACTATACGATCTAATGCTCCAAATATAGGAGAACTAGAAGATATACTGGCAACTAAGCTTAACACATATCCGGCCTCACAGCGGGTGACTCTTTCTAGAAAAACTTACGAGTGGTGGGACCGTCAAATTCTGCTTTCGTTTGAACAAAAAAGAGAAAGATTTATAGCTCGGCATGAGCTTCTTGAATATCTATCGGAGACTAGCTCGGCGCTCCATACTGAATCATTGATGGACAGCTTCAGCAGTAAGCAGCCTCCAACGGTGTTCCACACTAACGAGATGTTGGCAAAGCAATGTGATTTAGTGAATGCAAATCCCGCCATGTCCAAACTGGCACGTATCTGCGAATGGCAGGCCCGCAACCAACGTTCTGAATGGTCAAAAGAAGCGCCATCAAAGCATAGCAAAATCGTCAATTATGACGAGAGGCTTGTGTTGGAATGGCAATATCCACACGATACCGCATGTGAAAACGCGGATTCTAACGATGAAGAATCGCTAAGATCTGAAGGCCTTAAGGTCTTGAAGTGGACATTAGAGGATGCGCCCACAATGGTTGGAAGCATCGAGAGCACCATCACGTCGCCTTTTTATGTGCGCGGCAGCTATCAGGTTCTGTCGGTCGAAGGCCGGGTCGGATGGCATCCCCAATATCAATCTAGGTTGGGCTTCAAACAGTGATTGTAAGTTATGATCTGTATGCTGAGACGAACCCAGCATTTGTTTCCTTCTTGTTGTACCGTTTTGTAAAACATTATTCAGAAGGTACGCCCCACGCTCCAAATATTAGCCTAGCATACCTCTTGGTTCCTATGGCTATGTCAGAAAGGCTTGAAACAAGCTTTGCTTCAACAAATGCCGCGACGGGATTTTTGGCTTGGTTAAACCGATTCCCTGACGCCAGAGTGGGGCTTAGGCGAGATGTAGCACTTTCCAAAGATGTAACCCGCGATGGCCTTAGGGCTGCACTTCATAGCCAGTTACTCAGCCTTAACAAAGATGGAACGTTGACTATTGGTTTAGCAAAAAAGCCACCCGAAAACACAAAAGGAAAACTTTCCCAAGGACCTAAGAGTGCTGTTACCCGCGCCGAGCGACTGGGGGTGTGGATGTCTAAAGTTGGCGGTCCGGCACTAATATTTTCTGCATTGGAGATAAATCCGTGAGCAGGTGGAATATAGTACAAGTAGCATTCTATGGGTTAGGTGAACGTCGGCGAACATTAGATTTGCGTCCAAATAGCGTCGCAATCCTAACAGGTCGTTCTGGAACTGGAAAGTCTGCAATCATTGCTGCGATTGACTATTGTCTTGGTTCCCGGAGGTGCGAACTTCCATATTATGTTCGAAGGCGAACAGTGGGAGTAGCGGTTCACTGGACTAACGGAGAAACTGACGTATTGGTTGGACGAGTAGTTCCAGACGAAGGTCAGGGAACCGAAAAGATGTTTGTGCAAACTGGTGCTAGCTTAGAATTGCCCGGTACTTTCGATAATATGCAAGGGCCTGCACCTCGCGCTACTGCTAGAAAGGTGATTGAGCGCGCTTTCAAGATCGCAGATGTTGAAGATGCCGATGCTGATGAAAAATGGACAGTTGGAAAAGCAACCATCAGGCACGTAACGCCTTATCTCTATCTAACGTCAGATGTAATTATTAGTAATTCAACCGTTCTCCATGACTTCGACGATCCAGATAAAGTTCGAGATTTGAAGGCTACGATGCCTTATTTTTTGAAGGCTATCGACCAAGAAACAGTTTTGACACAACGTAAACTTCGGCAGCTTGAAGCGACTTACAGCAGGTTGGAACGTCAATCGAAGAGCCAACAAAAAAGCCGCTCGTTGATAACAGCAAGGGCACTGGCCCTCCTTACTCAATCGACAAGCCTTGGTTTTGGGATCGAGCCTCAGCCCGAGGCGACCGAGCAAGAATTGATAGCGATGCTTAGTCAAATATCGAACTTTGATATTACAAGAACCGATGTCCAACCTGGCGATCAACTCAGTGCTTTGGAGGACGAACGAAAACTGACTTTACGATTGGCTGCATCCAAACGAGAGGAGCGGAACGCACTGCGAGCATTAGTTCGAGACTCGTCCGGCTTTGAAACCACAGTTTCCGGGCAGTATCAAAAATTGGGGCTTGCCGATCACCTCAACCTCGATGGTACTAATTGTCCCGTGTGCCAAAATCCTAGTGATGTCGGCAACGAGATCGCTAAACAAATCTCCAGTTCGTTGATGTTGATAGAAAATGAAGTAGCATCAGTTCAACAGGTAGCGCCGGAGCTAATCGATCAGCTAGATCAAGCGGAAACGGAACTTAAATCCACAAACTTGCGTATCCAAGAAATTGAACGTCAAATCAGGAGTGTAATTCAACAAAACGAAGCTCTCAAGAAAGCAGATGATCTCACCCAAGCTAGAGCGATGACAATCGGTAGGGTTGAACAATTTTTAGAAACGACAGTGGAAGATTTTCAACTGCCGATCATCAATTTTGGCGACCTCATTAGCCAAATCGAAAATTTGCGCGACCTGGTTGATCCGCAGGCGCTTCGCGACAGGATCGCTTATGCAGAGAGTATGGTTTCCAATTATGCTTCGGAAATGCTCAGCAAGCTGCCATCGACAGAGCCGCTGACCGGCGCTAGAATTCAATTTTTTGCTGATGGGCATATTAGTGTTGTGGAAGCAGAAAGGCAACGCCACCTTAGTATGGTAGAAGTCGGCTCGGATCAAAACTACCTTGCAATACACTTGGCGCTTTTGTTCGGTCTGCATAAACACTTTGAGCAAGTCTCATCGCCGATCCCGGGTTTGCTAGTGATCGACCAAATCAGCCGTCCTTATTATCCCAAGGATGAAAAGGCTCGAGATGAGCGTGGCTTAGACGACATGAAAGATGACGACGACAGACGGGCAATGGGCCAGATTGTAGATTTTATCTTTGACGAAACGGCCAGAGCCAACGGTCTGCAAGTGCTGTTAATCGAACACGCATACATGGCGAACGATGAGCGATATGTTGAAGCTACAGTGGAGCGCTGGACAAAAGACAACGGGAAGAAGTTGATACCAGACGATTGGCCTGAACGTAGCGAATAGTTCAGTTGATATTTCGAGCAAGGGCGACTCGCGACCTCATGTAAAAACTGCAGTAGCAAGTCGGTCTGAATGACCGCTTTTTATTGTCGTGCCTTGCCATTCGCGTGTGCGGCATAGGCCCGCACTGCGCGCTCCCTCTCTCGACGCCAAGATTGCTACGAAATGCAATTTACACTTGCAGCAAGAGGCAGGTTTCTATCGGAACGACCGATATTGGGACGGTAGCGGAAAGGCTGCTTTCAAGTTGAAACAAGCAATGAGTGGCGACGGCTAAATCCCGTTCGGGATTTTTAAGGCCAACATGACAATACCATTCGATTGTCATTTCGCGAGAGCGGAGCGCGGGACGTGCGTCCCCAAGCGATCCACTAATGCAGGCCCTGCCCACAGTGCGGTGGGCTTATCGGAGCCTGCTAATTGAGATGGTGCGGGCGGCGGGAATCGAACCCGCACTCCTCTCGGAACGGGATTTTGAATCCCGCGCGTCTACCAATTCCACCACGCCCGCGTTGTGAGAGGCATATAACGCCGCCGTCATGAGACGCAACGGAAAATATCAAGAACACAAATTATGTTGTTGGCTTCACAGACTTCTTTGAAGCAGCGACTGACTTTGGCCGCGCCCTGCGAACATTGACAGCCGAAGCGTCGATGTTGTTCTTCAAATGTCGCCCATAATACTTTTCAATCATCTCGACGCTGGTTCGGCAGTTCTTAGCGACCTGATAAATATCCGCGCCTTCGAGCAATCGAAGGCAGATATAGGTATGCCGCAAACTGTAACAGGTGCGGACATGTCCATCGCGGTCGAATTTCAAATTGAGCTCGTCAAGGACCGTATTCATCAGTTCGCGCGGCGTCTTCCCGAATATCGGGTCGGTCGGCTTAAGCTCTTTGCGATCACGAACGCGCTCGAAGGGCAAGATCGCACCTGGCATCGATTTGCAGAAACCGACACCCCGCTTCCCGCGCACCTCGATTTCCAATATCCGCTCTCCGGTCGACTCATCATCGACGATCTTGACGTCGCGCAACTGAATCCGTGCCGACTCATCGGGGCGAAGCCCGGTGTTTCCCATGAATAAAACATAGTCGTGGAACGTCTCGCAGACTTCGCGCCATCGCGGTTTGGGTGGATTCTTGGCCCGCTCCCGCGTGGCTTCGTAAAGCAGTTTATATTCCTCCGGCGAGAACCAAGCGCGATGCTCCAGCTTGCCAGATGTCTTATATGGAGCAGACATATCCGGAATTGCGGAAATCCAGTCCTTGCGATTTGCGGTCTTCAAAACCTGGCGGAGCGTAACAATCTCGCCGTGCAAGGTCGCGCGGGCCGGTTTCTTCGGCTTGCCGGTTTTCGCATCGACACGGGAAGTCTGGCGATGGACACGATAATCTTGCACCTTGCCCGCATTAATGTCTTTAAGGGCGGTATCGCCAAAGAATGGCAAGAGATGCACGCGAACATGGATAGACTTTGATTCTACATATCCCTCATTGCGCTCGCCCTGCGTGATAACCTCGAACTCATCGAGAAATGCTTTGGCAGCATCCTCGAAACTGGGACCAGTTGGAGTTCGGCGCTGGCGACCATCGGTCGCTGGTGAGGGTTCAACCATTTGTGCCTGGACAGGGTTTGCCAGCAAGGGAAGCCCGCCCCGTCGGCGCTGGCGATCCTCGACGCATTTCTCCATGTACCAGTCGCGCGCGAAATCCTTGGCGGCAGCAAGGTTCATTTCTTTGGTTGTCTGCCGATGATTGCGGCTGCCCAAATAGGTTGAACATTGCCAGAAGCGACTATTCTCACGCCGATAAACGTGAAGCGCGCCATCCATCAGAGCGTAGCTTTCAGCTGTCATAACGAAACTCCAAAATGTGTAAGACATGTGTAAGTCTTTTTGGAAGTCTCGTCCTTGCTCAAACCGTTGGTATTAAAGGGTTTTTGGCTAATTTTTGAAGGTAGAACTCAATTTTGAGTCGAGCGCGTCTACCAATTCCACCACAGGGGCGCTTTGGCTGCGTCGATTGACGATCAGCGAAATCGACGCTCTGTTAGCGAACAGCTTATCTGCTGGCAACGGCTTTTTCCGGTGATGCTGCCAGTGGCGGCAAATCAGTACAGCGCGCCGCCGCCTGTCTGCAATAGCCAGAGGGGAAAGGCCGCCACGGCCATCAGGCTACCCAGCGGCAACATGCTCTCAGCCGATACCGCCTTGCCGCGGAACCGCCAGGACAAAGCAACCAGCAGACCGACCAGGCTGGCGCCGAGGATCACCAGCGGCAGCGCCTGCCAACCCAGCCAGCAACCGATCGCTCCGAACATCTTCGGATCGCCGGCGCCAAGACCGTCCCGTTTCCGCACGATCTTGTAAGCGGCGGCAATGACGGCGAGCGCCACAAATCCGGTCGCTCCTCCAATCAGCCGATCGATCAGTTCTGGTGGCGTTACCAGAAGACCGGCGGCCAATCCGGAGACGGCAAGAATCAGAGTCAACCGGTCGGGCAGCCAATGGTGTTTTACGTCAAGAGCCGCGAGGGTCAGCAGAAGCCATCCGAATAGCGCTCCCGCAACCCCCCCGAACCCTGGCACAGCGAGCAAAGCAAAGCCGCCGATCAGCCCTGCGGCAAGTTCGATAGCTATATGATCCCTGTTGATCCTCGCGCCGCATTGTCGGCATTTGCCTCGCTGCATGAGAAAACTCGCGACCGGGACCAGTTCCCCCAAGCGCAACTGATGCCCGCACCTGTCACAGTACGAACGCCCGCCGACAACCGACCGCTCTTCGGGCCACCGGACGATAAGCGTCGCCAGAAAGCTGCCGATGATCAGGCCGAGCAGCACGCCAAACAGGGGCAGGTAAAAGGCTGGCAAGGGGCGCTCCCAATGAAGATGGTGCAATCGATTGGCACGACCGGCTCCCGCATTCAATGGCGCAATTGAAAAAGCGAAAGCACGCGCCTATGTCCGTTGCAAGATTCGCGCTTGCCGACAGCAGCGCTCCAGAACCCTGAAAGGCCCAAACATGTCCAGTTCCGATCCGATCGTCATTCTCTCTTATGCCCGCACACCCATGGGCGGCATGCAGGGCGCTCTCGGAGAGGTCAGCGCACCCCAGCTCGGCGCCGTGGCGGTCAAGGCTGCCGTCGAACGCGCCGGGGTTGCCGGGGCCGATGTCGAGCGCATCTATATGGGCAATGTCCTGTCCGCCGGTCAGGGCCAGGCCCCTGCCCGTCAGGCAGCTATTTATGCAGGACTGCCACAGTCGGTCGAGGCGACCACCGTCAACAAGATGTGCGGTTCCGGTATGCAGGCCGCGATCATGGGCGCAGAGGCGCTGGCAGCAGGCTCGATCGACATGATCGTCGCTGGCGGCATGGAAAGCATGACCAACGCGCCTTATCTGCTGCCGAAAATGCGCAGCGGCGCACGTCTCGGTCATGCTGAAGCCAAGGACCACATGTTCCTCGATGGTCTCGAAGATGCCTACGAACCCGGCCGGGCGATGGGCAGCTTCGCCGAAGAAACCGTCGGCGAATATCAGCTGACCCGGGAAGCGCAGGACGAATATTCGATCGAATCGCTGGCGCGGGCCAAGGCTGCAGTCGAAGGCGATGCCTTTGATGACGAAGTAGTCGCGGTCGAAGTGAAAAACCGCAGAGGCGATATCACGGTCGACAAGGACGAACAGCCGCTGAAAGGCAATCCGGACAAAATTCCGCAGCTACGCCCTGCCTTTACCAAGGACGGCACGATCACCGCCGCCAATGCCTCCTCGATCTCGGACGGCGCTGCGGCCATGGTTCTGACCCGCACTAGCGTGGCCGACGCCAAGGGACTGAAACCCGTCGCCCGGGTCGTTGCCCATGCGGCCCACGCCCACGCTCCCTCAAAATTTACCACGGCGCCGGTCCAGGCGATCCAGAAGGTGCTGGACAAGGCCGGCTGGTCGGTCGGCGAGGTCGATCTGTGGGAAGTGAACGAAGCCTTTGCCTGCGTCGCCATGTTCGCAATGCAGGATATCGGCATCAGCCGCGACAAGCTCAACGTCAATGGCGGAGCCACGGCGCTGGGGCATCCGATCGGTGCCAGCGGCGCCCGCATCATGGTGACCTTGATTGCGGCATTGAAAAAACGCGGTCTGAAAAAAGGTGTCGCGGCTTTGTGCATCGGTGGTGGCGAAGCCACGGCGGTGGCGCTGGAATTGATTGACTGATCTATTTCAGCGGTTCGTCGCCCCAGACGTCTGCGATATTGATATAGCCCTTGCGGCCAGTGACGTCGAACAGACACCAGCCTTTTTCGCACTGGGTCAGGCTGCCGACGACGCCCGGTTCTGCGCGCCAGATAATTCTGGCGCCGCCTTCGGGCATGGAGCGCATCGCGACCGGCTTGCCACTGGTCGCCAGCACGAGACCGGTTCGCGAGGCGCTGAGCAGACGCGCGTGCATCCAGCCCTGCGTCCCTTCATGATCCTCGACCTTGCGCCACGACTTGTAGCGAGCGAGAATCTTCACCGGGAGCTTCTCGCGCTTGTATATCCACATCGTCGGATATTCGGTGCTCGGCCCGGTGCGCATCCGTGCCTCGGGTTCATCGATTGACGCCCAATAGGGCGGCGCCTGTTGCGCGCTGGCAGGCGATGACAAAAACAAACCCGATGTGGTGATGAGCATGACTGCCAGAATACGCATGATGATTGGTTACTTGTTCCCCGGTTGAGCGATGCATAGCCGAAAAGCCGCCTCCGCTTCAAGCGCCGCCTGCTTGACCTGAAGCAAATTTCGGGCATAGCAATGGACCTATGCCAGACTCACCACCACCCTCGAATCCCCGTGTCATCATCACCCGCGAATTGGCGGACTCCAATCAGGATCGCATGTGCGAACTGTTTGATGCCGTGCCCAATTACAGTGACACGCCCTTTTCGCGCGACGACCTGATCGCCGCGATGGCGGACTGCGACGTGCTGGTACCGACCGTGACCGATCATATCGATGCGGAAATGATTGCAAATGCGCCCGACCGGCTGCGCCTGATTGCCAGTTTCGGGGCCGGTGTCGATCACATCGACCTCGCTGCCGCGCGCGCGAAGAAAATTCTTGTCACCAACACGCCGGGAGTGTTCACCGAAGATACTGCCGACATGACGATGGCATTGATCCTGTCGGCACCGCGCCGCCTTTCGGACGGCGAAAAACTGATCCGGAGCGGACAGTGGGAGGGCTGGAAACCGTCCGGCATGCTCGGCCATTGCATCGGCGGCAAGAAACTGGGCATTATCGGCATGGGCCGCATCGGTCAGGCGGTGGCCCGCCGCGCATCCGGTTTTGGACTGTCGATTGTCTACCACAATCGGCGCCAGTTGCCGCCGGCCGTTGAAGAATCGGTGCGGGCGAATTTTGTTGCCGATCTCGACGACTTGATCCGCGAGTGCGACATCATCACACTGCATTGTCCGCACACGGTCGAAACCCACGAATTGATAAACGCCGAGCGAATCGGCATGATGAAACCGTCCACCTACCTGATCAACACCGCACGCGGTGACCTGGTCAACGAGGATGCCCTGATCGACGCCCTGCAAGACGGACGGATCGGCGGGGCCGGGCTCGACGTCTACCAGAACGAGCCGACCATCGATTCGCGGTTCCTGACGCTGAAGAACACCGTATTGCTGCCACATATGGGGAGCGCTACCTTTGAAGGCCGCGAGGCGTCCGGCGAACGGGTAATCACCAATATCCGCGTCTGGGCAGACGGGCATCGCCCGCCGGACCAGGTGCTGGAGGGATGGGTCTAAGCTTTCCGTTGAGTCCCCTGCCCGTCTCGACTAGAAATTCGGCACAATCTGATTCGCAAAGGCGGTCGGACATAATAAGATAACAGCTGCAGGGGACATCATGAAATATCCAGTCAAATCCTCCGGATTGGCCTTGGCCGCGATATGGGCGACATCGCCCCTGCAGGCACAGCAGACCATCGATCCGGCGATTGCCGATGTCGCCAACAGCGGCGACACCGCCTGGATCCTGACCGCCAGCGCTCTCGTCCTGCTGATGACCTTGCCCGGTCTCGCGCTTTTCTATGGCGGCCTCGTGCGCGCCAAGAATTTCCTCTCGGTTCTGATCCAGTGCCTGGCAGTGGCCGGCGTCTGTTCCGTTCTCTGGATTGTCGTCGGTTACACGCTGGCCTTCGGCGGCGTCACGAACGGCTTTCTCGGCAGCGGTATGAACTGGATGCTCGCCAATCTGGGCAATGTCCGGCAGGATACCTTCATTCCGGAATCGACCTTTGTCCTGTTCCAGATGACCTTTGCCGTGATCACGCCGGCGCTGATGATCGGCGCCTGGGTTGAACGGGCCCGGTTCGGCTGGGTCGTTGCCTTTTGTGCCTTGTGGTTGCTGGTTGTCTATGCACCGGTCACGCATTGGGTCTGGGGTGGCGGCTGGCTCAGCGGTCTCGGCGTGCTCGATTTTGCCGGCGGCATCGTCGTGCACACCACCGCCGGCGTCTCCGCGCTGGTCGTCGCGATCATGATGGGCAAGCGTATGGGCTGGCCGAAAACAATGATGCTGCCGCATAGCCCTGCCCTGACCGTGGCCGGCGCCGCGATGCTCTGGGTCGGCTGGTTCGGATTCAACGGCGGCTCCGCGCTGACCGCGACCGACGATGCTTCGGCCGCCATCATCAACACCCATATTGCGGCTTCCATGGCCGCGCTGGTGTGGATTTTGATCGAGAAGTTCAAGGTCGGCAAGCCGACCGCCGTTGGTGTGGCGACCGGTGCGATTGCCGGACTGGCGACGATCACACCAGCCGCCGGTTTTGTCGGTCCCGGCGCATCGATCATTATCGGTGCCGCGGCCGCGATCGTCTGCTTCTTCGCCGTCGGTCTGGTCAAGAACGGCTTCAAGATCGACGACAGTCTCGATGTGTTCGCGGTCCATGGTGTCGGCGGGATGCTCGGCAGCCTGATGCTGGCGCTGTTCATCAGCGGCGGTTTCGGCGGCACCGGCTATCCGGAAGGCATGGCCTTCGGCAGCCAGTTTGTTGCACAGCTGATCGGAGTCGGCGCGGTCGCCATCTGGTCGGCAGTTGCCACGGCGATTATCGGGTTCGGTATCAGCTTCATCCTGCCGATGCGGGTTAGCGAGGATGACGAACGCGATGGTCTGGATATTTCCAACCATGGCGAACGGGCGTGGGATCTGGATTGATCGAGCAAGCTCCCTCTCCCTGGAGCGAGAAGGGGTTGTCTGCCCCATCAGGTGATCGATTAAAGTTTTAGATGCAGAAACTGGTTGAAGGCGGTGGCCTGATAGCTGCCGAATGGTTCGCCATTTCCGAACCCGCGTTTGCGATACAGGCAAAGCGCCGCTTCAAATTCCGCGCCGGAACCCGTTTCAAGACTTAGTCGCCGATAGCCCCGGGACTTCGCCTCGGTAATGATGTAATCAAGCAACGCCAGACCGACTCCCTTGCGCAAATGCGCGGAATCGGTGCGCATCGACTTGATCTCTCCGGTCGACGGCGACAGTTGCTTGAGCGCGCCGATGCCCATCAGGTCGTCGCCCTCCCACGCGGTCCAGACCGAGACATTCGGCATCAGCAAACCGGACAGGTCCAGTGCGTAAACGCTTTCCTGCGGCGAGTTGGCCTGCATGCCCGCGAGATGCGCAGCCAGCAGATCACGCACCTGCTGGCTACCCAGATCGTCGAGCCTGATTTCCAACTCAGTCGCCGGTAAGGATGCGATCCATCAATTGCTGTACCGTCGGTACGAAACCGTTGGAATAGAAGGGATCGGTTCCGAAATTATAGGCGCCGTGACCGGCGAACATCAGATGTTCCTCGACCGGTGCACCATGGACGATTTCCTGCAGGCTCTTCTGGATGCAGAAGCTGCGCGGATCGGCGAGCCGCCCGGTGCTGTTGTTGTCATGATCCTTCCACGACGAAAAACCGCAATGGGACAGGCAGCCCATGCAGTCGGCCTGGTCCTTGCGGATCATCTTCGATTCTTCGGGCGTGGCAAAAATCAGCGTGTTGTCAGGCGTTTTCATCGCCATGGTAAAGCCGAGGCCGTCCCACTCGCGCGCGCGCAACAGGTCATTGCGGGTCACCCAGAAATTCTTGCCCTTTATGCCGACGTCGAGCTGATGGGTATGCTCACCGGCTTTCTCGGTCGAATAGGGAATCTGGCGCTCGGAACGCGCTTCCAGACTGCGCAGGAATTCGTTGCGGACGGCAGAACTGTAGAAGCCGGTCGGCGAGAATTTGTGCAGGAGAATATCGCCTTCCTTGATCTTGGTCAGCTCGCTTTTCCAGCTTTCCGGAATCGGGCTTTCCTTGGTCAGCAACGGTCTCGTGCCGAACTGGAAAGCAATCTGCCCCAGTTCCTCGCTATCGATCCAGTCCTGCCAGTCGCGCAGATGCCAGACGCCACCGGCCATGATGATCGGCACGCTGTCGGCGATGCCTTCCGCGCGCATGGTTTCGCGCAGGGCCTTGACCCGCGGATAGGGATCTTCCGGTTTTCTCGGATCTTCCGCGTTGGAAAGTCCGTTATGACCGCCGGCCAGCCATGGATCTTCGTAGACCACGGCAGCCATCAGATCGGGAACCTTGTGATAGGCCCGCTTCCACAGCGCACGGAAGGCGCGTGCGGAGCTGATGATCGGCAGATAATTTACACCATATGTCTGGGCAATTTCGGACAGCTTATAAGGCATGCCCGCACCGCAGGTAACACCAGCGACCATGCCTTTTGTCTGCTCGAGTACGCCTTCCAATACTTGCTGCGCGCCACCCATTTCCCACAGGACATTGATATTGATCGCGCCCTTGCCGTTGGAAATTTCATAGGCCTGGGTGACCTGAGTCACCGCACCGTCAATCGCATATTGGATCAGTTCCTGATGCCGCTCTTCGCGTTTCCGGCCGTGATAGATCTGCGGGATGACATTGCCATCCTCGTCATAGCTGTCCGCATTTACGGCAGATACGGTGCCAATGCCGCCAGCGGCGGCCCATGCTCCCGAACTTGCGTGATTGGTGGCGGCGACGCCTTTTCCACCCTCGATCAGCGGCCATACTTCCCGACCGTTATACTGAATGGGTTTTAAGCCCTTGAACAATGAAATCTCCTCTTATCCCCAGATGCCGATATAGACGGCGGTGCATCAAAATGCTCGCAAAAACTCTGTTATGAAATACGTGATTTAGTCCTGCCAAAATCCGCGCGCCCCAGAGCATGCCCATATAGCAGGGCATAGCGTCCCAGCATTTTGCTTTCATTATATTCGGCCTGCGCCTTGATCCTGTTTTGCATTCCCAGATCTTCCCGCAACTGCCGGTGCTGAACCAGAGTTATAAGCGACTCGACAAATTTGGTCTCGTCGCCCAGCGGCTTGATAAAGCCCTGATTGGCCTGCGAAACCATCGACTTGATATCGCCGACATCGGTGGCCACCACCGGCAGGCCAGCGGCCATCGCCTCGATCAGGGAAATCGGAAACTGCTCGCTATCGGAAGATAAGGCAAAAATATCAAAAAGGCCAATATAGCGGGCCGGATCGGCGAGAAAGCCGGGCATCAGCAGACGGTCAGCGAACCCGGCACGCTCTGCCTCGGCCCATATTCTGTCTTTTTCCGGTCCTTCACCGACGATCACGAGACGCACATTGTCGCCGGCCGCTGCACAGGCCCGCACCAGTCGCGGCAGATTCTTGATCGCGCGCAGTCCGGCTACGGTTCCGACAATGACGTCACCATCACGCCGGATGAAACCGGGCAAGGCACCGCGCTGCGACTTTTTCTCGAACCGCTTCACATCGATTCCATTGGGAATACGGTGGATCTTCTGCTCCGGCTGCTTCCAGACTTCGCTGGCAATACGGGCCAGTCGCTCCGACGGCACAACCAGCGCCTGCGCCGCACCGAGCGCAAACTTGCGGAACCAGTTTCGTTTCCAGTTAAGCCTCTGCTGCTCGTCTTCGTTGAATCCGTCTTCGTGATGGATCAGCGGTGGCAGGCCTTCCGCCCGCGAGAATAATGTTCGCGCCATTACTCCGTCCATCGAACCCCAGTTATAGGACAGGATCAGATCGAACTGCCGGAAATAGGTAACGAACGCGCGGTAGCGTTTCAACGACGGTTTCCCCGCAAGCGAGGGCGCGTCGCTGGGGAAGGCGACCTTGATATTGCCATCGATCGCATCGCGGGCGGAAAGGCTGTCGGGCTCGGCCGACAAAATGACATGCTCTGCCGCATCGCCGAAATGATTCATCAGCCGGACGGCGCGTGCTTCCTTGCCGCCCAGATTGAACGTGCTGTGCAGATGCAGGATTCTGGCTGGTTTCATGCGGCTTTATTGTCGGCTTTCCGGAAAATAGTCAGTCGATGCGGTGCAGCAATTGGTTGATCGCGTCAAGCGACGCGGGTTCCTCCAGGGTCGGCGCGTGGCCCACGCGCGGGACTGTTACCAACTCACCCTTGTCCAGTTTTTGCAGCATTTTGTGCGCGGTCTGCTCGCTGAACAGGTCCGACAATTCGCCGCGCAAGATCAGCGTCGGGATATCCTTCATGTTTTCCAGCGCATGCCAAAGCGCGCCGCTGCCACCGCCCTTGCCGTCGAACGGCTCGGATATCTTCATGTCATAATCCAGCTTGATCCGGCCCGAACTGTTCATCCGGTAGACTTTCTTGGCGAAGGCGATCCAGTCCTTCAGCGTGAAGTCGGGAAATATGTCGTTGCCATTTTCTGCCATATCGCGCCCGGCATGGGCCCATGTGTCGAAACTGCGACCCTGTCCGACATTGGATGCAATCCGGTCGAGACCGGTCTGGTCGAGCTCCGGGCCAATATCATTCAGCAGCGCGCCGGCGACACGGGCCGGTTCCGTCCTGGCCAGCAACATCGTCACAATGCCGCCAAGCGACGTACCGAAAAAAATTGCCTTGGGTATGTCCAGCTCTTCCATCAGCATGATGATATCCGAAACATATTGCTTGGGATTATAGGTGCTGCTCTCCTTGGCATATTCGCTGGCCCCGCGACCGCGCAGGTCCACCATCAGGATGCGGCGGTCACCGTTGAACACGGCACCAAGATGACGAAAGTCGCGCGCGTTGCGGGTCAGACCGGGTATGCAGATGACCGGTGTCTTGCCGCTGTCGGACGGATAGTCCCAGGCGTGCAGTTTCAATCCGTCATCGGATTCCCAGAAAATGTCCCGATAAGATTTTTCTTCACTCATGCTGCATTTGGCCCTGTGTTCGCACTTGCTGCGCGACCGATTAGCCGCCACTGTTGAAATATGCCATATAAACCGCAATCCGAGCCCGGCAAGAGCATCTATCGACCCGATGTCCAAATCACCCGCCTGGGAGAGGATATCGGCGATCCGGTGACGGCCGCCGATTTCCCCGACCATATTCTGCGGTTCCGGAATGACCGATGGGACAAGAGTGTCGGACTGGACGAACTGGACGACGAGCAATGGATTGCCCATTTCGGTAGGTTCGAGCCGCTCGCCGACAATCTCGATCCGCCGCTCGCGCTGCGCTACCACGGCCACCAGTTCCGGACCTATAATCCCGAGATCGGCGACGGCCGCGGGTTTCTGTTTGCGCAGCTGCGCGACCATGAAAATCGGCTCATGGATCTCGGAACCAAGGGCTCAGGGACGACGCCGTGGAGCCGGACGGGCGACGGCCGGCTGACCCTGAAGGGGGCGGTCCGCGAAATTCTGGCGACGGAAATGCTCGAGGCGCTCGGCGTCAACACGTCAAAGACGTTCGCGGTGGTCGAGACCGGCGAGAAACTGATGCGTGGCGATGAACCCTCGCCGACCCGCTCGGCCGTGATGACCCGTTTGAACCACGGCCATATCCGGATCGGGACCTTCCAGCGCATCGCCTACGAGAAAAATGAAGCGCTGATGCACCGGCTGGTCGCCTATTGCCTCGAACAATATTATGGCGGCGCGCAGACCGACAACCCGGCTGCAGAATTGTTCGCCAATGTGGCACGGCAAGTCGCCCGGCTGGCCGGCTCCTATATGACCGCGGGCTTTGTTCACGGCGTGCTCAACACCGACAATATCAATATCAGCGGCGAAAGCTTCGACTATGGTCCGTGGCGGTTCACGCCTTATTGGGAACCGGGCTTCACTGCTGCCTATTTTGACCATGAAGGGCTTTATTGCTTTGCCCGACAACCCGAGGCCCTGCACTGGAACCTGGCGCAATTGGCCAGCGCCCTGCGCCTGATTGCCGACAGTGAAACGCTGGTGGAGACGCTGGAAGCTTTCCCCAAAGCCTATGGTGTCGCCTTCACCGAGCATTTCTGCTGGCGACTGGGCATCGAGTCCGGGGGGTTCGAAAAGGATCGCGAGCTTGTTGTCGCGGCGGAAAAGGGCCTGGCACAGAGAACGCTCGAGATTGACCGGTTCTTCTTCGACTGGAGCCGGACCGAAAATCTGGCCGATCCGGAGGATGATAGCTCCGAATTTGCCGATTTCCGTCGGTTGATTGCCGATCGACCACGCAGCCGGTCACCGGTCAGTCGCTACTGGCAAAAACCGGCCCCCTGTTCGATGCATATCGAGGAAGTTGAATCAATCTGGACCGCCATTGCAGACAAGGACGACTGGGATCCCCTTTCAGAAAAAATCAAGAGTATCCGTGATATGGGAACCGCATTGCGCAAAGGCTGACGTGCACCTGTCCGCTGACAATCCGTAGCGCAGAAATCCCCGCAAGCCTGCCGTATTTTTAAGCGCTATGGTCTTTCGTGACAGATGTGCCATATAGCGATTATACAGAATAAGTGCATAGAAAACCGAGGCTAATTTGAGCGACCTGATTTCCATCGAACCAGCAACCGGCGCCACATTGTGGACCGGCACGAGCGGCGACGCAGATGCGGTGGTCGCCAGCGCGCGCGAAGCCTGGCCCGGTTGGGCTGCGACGGCGCTGATCAAGCGCATCGAGGCTGTGCGCCGCTATTCCAATCGCATAAAGGCGGGTGCCGAAGAGCTGGCCGAGCTGATCGCGCGCGAGACCGGCAAGCCGCTTTGGGAAGCCCGGACCGAGGTGGAATCGGTGGTCAAGAAGGTGGATATCTCGGTCAATGCCTTTGCCGAGAGAACACCGCAACGCCAGCTGCCCAGTGCGCCCAATATGCGGGCGGCGTTGCGCCACAAGCCGCATGGCGTTCTGGCGGTGCTCGGCCCCTATAATTTCCCCGCGCATCTGCCCAACGGCCATATCGTCCCGGCCCTGATCGCCGGCAATACGATCGTTTTCAAGCCGTCGGAAAAAACGCCGGCGGTTGGTCAATATCTGGTGGATGCGTTTGAAAAGGCAGGTTTTCCTCCCGGAGTTGTCAATATATTGCACGGTGGTCCCGAGACCGGCAAGCAGCTGACCAGCAACGAAGGCCTGGATGGTGTGCTGTTCACGGGATCCGCGCGCACCGGCATTGCACTCAACCGCCAGTTCGCTACCCGCCCCGACAAGATACTGGCTCTGGAGATGGGCGGCAACAATCCGATCATTGCCTGGGACACCGACGATATTCACAGCGCCGCCGTGCTGATCGTGCAGTCGGCCTTTCTGAGCGCCGGCCAGCGTTGCTCGGCCGCGAGCCGCCTGATTGTCAAGGATGCGCTCTATGACCGGATTATTCGCGAGGTGAAGCATATTGCAGACCGCCTGATCATCGACGAGCCGTTTGCCTCGCCTGCACCGTTCATGGGTCCGGTGATCGACAATGAAACGGCGGATGGCCTCACCGAAAGCTTCCTGGCGCTGATGAGCCATGGCGGCAAGCCGATCAAACATATGGCGAACCCGGTTGCGGGCCGACCCTTTCTGACGCCGGGGATTATCGATGTAACCGATCTCGACGAACGACCCGATATCGAGCTGTTCGGACCGATCCTGCAGGTTGTCCGTGTCGCCGACTTCGAGCAAGCGATCGCGGAAGCCAATAATACCCGCTACGGGCTGTCGTCGGCGCTGATCGGCGGTACTCCCCAGCAATATGACCAATATTGGGCAAACAGCCGCGCCGGTATCGTCAACTGGAACAAGATGACCGTCGGCGCGTCCTCCGAAGCCCCCTTTGGCGGCATCGGCCTGTCCGGCAATCATCGGCCCAGCGCCTATTATGCGGCCGACTATTGTGCCTATCCGGTCGTCTCGATGGAGGCCGAGCAGGCCCGCGCCTCGATCGGCGTCGGCCTGAAAGACGAAAATGCTGGCGGAGACGAGGAGTCCGCTCCCGCAAAATAGCTAAGCTTAGGCGTCCCCAAAAACTTCTGTTTTGAACATGTGGTGCGATACGCGCATATCGGATGCATGGAAAATATATCAAACGAGACTGCCACGGCGGGCAAGGTCCATCTGGTGGGTGCCGGTCCCGGTGATCCGGAATTGCTGACCCTGAAAGCGGCAAGGCTGCTGGAACGCGCCGACGTGATCGTTCACGACGGTCTCGTAAGCCAGGGAATACTGGATCTGGCCTCGCCATCGGCGCGCCTGATTTCGGTCGCCAAGAAGCGCTCCCTGCACAGTGTGCCGCAGGACCAGATCAACCAGATTCTGGTCCGCGAAGCGGCCAAGGGCGGTGTCGTGGTGCGGCTGAAAGGCGGCGACCCCTTCATTTTCGGACGCGGCGGTGAAGAAGCCGACGATTGCGTCGCAGCGGGCGTCGCGGTGGAAGTTGTGCCCGGGATCAGCGCCGCCCTCGGTTGCGCCGCACAGGCCCGGATGCCGCTGACCCATCGGGATGCCTCGAGCGCGGTTTCCTTTGTCGCCGGCCAGTGCAAGGGCCTGTCTGACCAGAACTGGTCCGGCCTCGCCGGGAAGGGCCGCACCCTGGTCATCTATATGGGCGTTGCCAATGCCGAAGCGATTGTCGAGAAACTGATCGCCGACGGCGCTGCGCCCGATCTGCCGGTAGCGGTGCTGGAAAACGGCACGCGCAGCGATTTTCGCGCGCTGCGAACCCTGCTCACCGACCTCGGTGATCTGGTCCGGCGCGAGAAAGTGCGCAGCCCGGCCCTGCTCGTTGTCGGCGAAGTCGCCCGCTACGGCGATGCCGAAGACAAGTTTCGAGAATTTGCCCAAATGGCGGGAGTCGGTGCATGAAGATTTTGACCGGAAATGATCTCAAGACCGGCGACGTGATCTGGTGGACCGGCCTCGACTGGTCGCGCTTCGTCAAGAACGCGGCAGATGTCGGGGATCAGGGCGAAGCCGTCCTGCACCGCGAGGAAGCCGCACGCCGGGTCAACGCCCCCTATATTATCGACGCCGAACAGACGGATGATGGCCCCCGACCGGGCCATATCAAGGACCGGGTGCGCGCGCTCGGACCGACTGTTCGTCCCGACCTGACATTGAAACCGGCCGATCCCGACGCCGGCGAATGGGTGATCTGACATGTACCAATATGACCAATATGACCAGAAAATGGTCGACACGCGAGTCGAGGAATTTCGCGACCAGGTGAAGCGCCGCATCGCGGGGGACCTGACCGAAGACCAGTTCAAGCCGCTGCGGCTGATGAACGGCCTCTATCTCCAGCTCCATGCCTATATGCTGCGCGTCGCCATTCCCTATGGCACGCTGAGCAGCAAGCAGATGCATATGCTCGCCCATATCGCTCGCAAATATGACCGGGATTATGGTCATTTCACCACCCGCCAGAATATCCAGTATAACTGGATCAAGCTCGCCGACGCGCCCGATATTCTTGCCGATCTGGCATCGGTCGAAATGCACGCGATCCAGACCAGCGGCAATTGCATCCGCAATATCTCCTCCGACCAGTTTGCCGGCGCGACGGCCGATGAAATCGCCGATCCGCGTCCGTGGGCAGAACTGCTGCGGCAATGGTCGAGCTTCCACCCGGAATTTTCCTATCTCCCCAGGAAATTCAAATTCGCCGTGATCGCCAGCGACACCGACCGTGCAGCGATGCGCCTGCACGATATCGGCATCCAGCTGGTGCACAATGACGCGGGCAAACTGGGCGCGAAATTCTTCGTCGGTGGCGGCATGGGTCGCACGCCGATGATTGCTCCGGAAATCCGCGGCTTTGTCCCGGCCGATGATCTGATCAGCTATGCCGAGGCCTGCCTGCGCGTCTACAACCGCTATGGCCGGCGCGACAACAAGTACAAGGCTCGGATCAAGATCCTCGTGCATGAACTCGGCGCGGAGGAATATACCCGCCAGGTCGAGGAAGAATTTGCTCATATCAAGGGTCTCGGCCTTGATCCTCCAGTGGAGGAACTGGCGCGGATTACCGAATTTTTCGCCGACCCGGCGTTTGATAAGGATGCCAGCGACGAACTGGACCTGTCCGATCCGGACTTTGCGCTCTGGGTCGATCAGAATGTCTCTGCACATAAGCAGTCCGGCTATGCGATCGCGACGATCAGTCTGAAACCGCGCGGCGGTATTCCCGGCGATGCAACATCGGCGCAGATCGACCTGATGGCGGATTTGGGCCAACAATATAGCTTTGACGAGCTGCGCGTGACGCACAGCCAGAATATCGTTCTGCCGCATGTCAAAAAGAGCGATCTTTACGCGCTCTGGCAGAAGCTGGACGAAGCGGGGCTGGCTCCGGCCAATCTAGATCTGATCACCGACAGCATCGCCTGTCCCGGTCTCGACTATTGCAGCCTCGCCAATGCCCGCTCGATCCCCCTCGCCCAGAAAATCAGCGAGCGTTTCGCCGATCTCGGCCGACAGCGGGAACTGGGCGAGCTGAAGCTCAAGATATCGGGCTGCATCAATGCCTGCGGCCATCATCATGCCGGTCATATCGGCATATTGGGTGTCGACCGCAAGGGCACGGAAAATTACCAGCTGCTGCTCGGCGGTTCCGGAGCGGAAGACGCCAGTCTCGCCAAGATTACCGGCCCCGGCTTTACCGAGGACGGCGTGATCGACGCGATCGAAACGGTGACCGATCTCTATCTCGCGCAGCGCGAGGACGGGGAACGCTTCATCGATACCTATCGCCGGGTCGGCATGGAGAAATTCAAGGAGGCCATATATGGTTGATGCAATCCGTTTGCGCGATGACGAGGTTCATGAAGAACCGGCGGTTTCGCTCGATTCCTTCCTGGATCAGTCCAACGCCACCGCCGTGCGCATAGAGGCCGGCGAAGATGCCCGGCAGCTGCTGCCCTTTCTCGACCGCCTGTCGCTGATTGAAATCGATTTTACCGTGTTCGGCGATGGCCGAGGCTATTCCTCTGCGCAGATATTGCGCGAAGCCGGCTACACCGGCGAATTGCGCGCAAGCGGCGATGTGCTGGTGGATCAGATTGCCTATCTGCATCGCTGCGGCTTCGATGCCTTTGCACCGGATTCGCCGATCAATCCCAAGTTGATGGCAGAGGCGCTGAGCCGATATGATCATGTCTATCAGGCCACGTCCGATCAGCGCACCCCAATCTGGAGTCTCCGTCATGGGTGAAGCTGCACGCAAGATAGATACGATCGATGTCCGTCCCGATTTCACGCAGGCGGATGCCGATGCCCTGAACCAGCGGTTCGAAGGCGTCGACACCTCGACGATGCTCAAGGCCCTGTTTGACGAACGCCAGCTGGGTGACGTCGCGGTGGTCTCGTCGTTCGGCACCGAAAGCGCGGTGTTGCTCCATCTCGTCGCCATGGTCGATCCGACGATTCCGGTGACCTTTGTCGACACGCTAAAAATGTTTCCGGAAACGCTGGCTTATCGCGATACGCTGGTCGAAGCGCTGGGCATCAAAAACAGCAATACTGTCGAACCCGACGCCGCCGTATTGGCGGAGAAGGACGACAATGGCCTGCGCTGGTCCTACGATCCCGACGGCTGCTGCGAAATCCGCAAAGTGGAACCGCTGGCCCGCGCCAAGGCCGGTCTCAACAGCTGGATATCGGGGCGCAAGGCGTTCCAGTCGGTAACCCGCAACAATATCCCGCGTTTCGAGATTGACGACGGTCGTCTGAAAATCAATCCGCTGGGCGACTGGATCAAGGATGATCTCGAAGCCTATTTCGAGGAGCATGATCTGCCGCGCCATCCGCTGGAAGCGGAAGGCTATCTCTCGGTCGGCTGTGCTCCCTGCACCTCCAAGGTGCTGCCCGGCGAAGATCCGCGGGCGGGACGCTGGCGTGGATGGGACAAGTCCGAATGCGGCATTCACGAGGATGTGACCCCCTTGCCGGATACCGATGACAATGGAGCGAATGACCCGATTTTCTAGCCGAATGCAATGGCAGACCCATATCTCTCCTGCACCCTATCTGTTGCTATTGTAATAAAGGCCGATTCCCATATAGTTACCAACATAACCAAGCGGATCGGAGTGGGGATATGAGAAGTTTAATTTATGGCGTAGTTGCCGCCGCCACAATGGCAACTGGCGCCATGGCAGAGGCAAACGATCGCGTTGTCAGCGATCCGGGAGCTGATGCGGATTGCCTGATTTCGCTGATGCTACTGATGGAAGCTGCGGATGAGTCCGATGAAGATTCCCTGTTCACTATCGCCATGTACTATTTCGGCAGGCTCGGCGGAGAAGGCTATGCTAACAAGACTTTTCTGATGTCGCGCATCGGTCGTTTTTTCGACGATGAGAACCTATATCTTACGGAATCCGAAACTTGCGCGACGGATTTTGCAACTGAAGGCAACAAATTGGGAGAATTGTTCGAGGCCCTCGAATAAGGTCGGTCGGCAAGCCCAGTTGTCTAATATTCCTCCGGCCCGTCGCCATAGGCCAGATCGCCGAATTTGGTGAATTCGCTGAGGAAGCTGAGGTTGATGTTGCCGGTCGACCCCTGGCGGTTTTTGGCGACAATCACCGTCGCCTTGTTGACCTTGCTCTGGTGATCGGTTTCCCATGCCGAATATTTGGCAATCTGCTCCGGTGTGGAATTGCCGTCGGGCTGATCCGGCTTGATCGCCAGATGATAATATTCCTCGCGGAAAATGAACATCACAATATCCGCATCCTGCTCGATCGAACCGGACTCGCGCAGATCCGACAGTTGCGGCCGTTTGTCTTCGCGGCTTTCCACCGCCCGGCTCAACTGTGAAAGCGCCATCACCGGCACTTGCAGTTCCTTTGCCAGCGTCTTCAGGCCCCGGCTGATCTCCGAAATTTCATTGACACGATTGTCATTGGCACGGCCAGAGCCCTGCAGCAGCTGGAGATAATCGACCACGATCAACCCGATACCCTGGCGCCGCTGCAGCCGGCGTGCGCGCGTCCGCAAGGCCGCGATGGTTAGCGCGGGCGTGTCGTCGATGAACAGGGGCAGGTCCTGCAATTCGCGGGATGCCATCGCTAGCCGGTGCATTTCGTCCCGGCTGATCGAACCCATGCGCAGTTTTTCGGAACTGATCTCGGCCTGCTCCGACAATATTCTGGTGGCCAGCTGATCGGCCGACATTTCGAGGCTGAAAAAGGCGGTCTTCGCTCCCAGCGAATCTTCCGGTGCAATTCCGTCTTCCATATCGCGGCGATAGCGATTGGCCGCGTTGAAGGCGATATTGGTGGCGAGCGACGTCTTGCCCATGCCGGGACGGCCGGCAAGAATGAGCAGATCGCTCCGGTGCAAACCGCCCATTTTGGCGTTGACATCGGTGAGGCCGGTGGTGATGCCGGACACCTTGCCGCCGCTGTTGAAGGCCCGCTCGACATTGTTCAGCGCTTCGGTGGAAGCCTGCAGGAAGGACCGGACGCCGCCTTCCTGGGCCTCGCCTTCCGATACGCGGTAAAGCGCGGTTTCCGCTTCCTCGATCTGCTCCTTCGGATCGACGGTCTCGCTGGTATCCAGCGCGCTTTCGACAAGCGTCCGCCCGACGCTGACCAGTTCGCGCAGCAGCGCCAGATCATAAATCTGGTTGGCAAAATCGCGGGCACCGATCAGCCCGGCACCGTCGCCGGTCAATTTGGCCAGATAGGACGGACCACCCAATGCCCGCATCGCTTCATCCGATTCGAAATAGGGTTTCAGCGTCACCGGGGTGACCACCATATTCTTGTCGAGCAGCTTCAGCGCCTGTTCGTAAATCCTGCCGTGCAGCGGTTCGTAAAAATGTTCGGGCCGCAAGCGAATCTGCACGTCTTCCGCAACCCGGTTGTCGATCAGCAGCGCGCCAAGAAACGTTGCCTCGGCCTCGACATTGCGCGGCAGCCGCTGTCCTTCACTCTCGTCATTCTGGAAACGCATCAATTCGGCCATGGCTCTTCATCGACTTTGAATCGATTCTCGGCAAGAGGTCCCGCGAAAAAACTGAAAATGTTCCGGGGACAGACCTGTGGACAATATGCTGCGGCATGCTGCGCTGCAAAAACCCTTGTCCTGAGACCGGCGCTGCGGCAACAGGGCGCAATGTCCGATCCGCGCATCATATCTGTCGAACTCGATGAAGCCACGATTTTGTGGCGCAATGCCGATATCGAGCAGGAACGGCGGATCGCGATCTTCGATCTGATCGAGGAAAATTATTTCAAGCCGCTCAAACAGCACGAGGATGGCTATGCCGGCCCCTATCAGCTCCGCCTGAGCGTTCAGGAAGGCCGGCTGGTCATCTCCATCGGCCGGGAAAATGGCGAACCGCTGGAGACGCTGATACTCGCTCTGGGCCGCTTCCGGCGACCTATCCGGGATTATTTCGCGATTTGCGACAGCTACTACCAGGCAATCCGCAAGGCCAGCGCTGCCGAGATCGAAACCATCGACATGGCCCGGCGCGGCGTTCACGATCAGGGCGCGGAACTGCTGGTCGAGCGGCTGGAAGGCAAGATCGATGTCGACTTCAAGACCGCGCGGCGGCTCTTCACTTTGATCTGCGTATTGCATATCAAGAATTGAATGATTCTTCCGCTGCGTATCAGGGAACCCGGGTGGCCAATCGAGAAATAAGAAAAACCATGCTGAGCCTTGCCATGATTGTCGTGGTGTTGCTGGTCATCGCCTTCGTGCTTCGCAATATCGCGGTGAGCTGGGCACCGTCCCGCGACCAATATCCGGTGCAGGGCATTTCCGTCGATGACAGCAATGGCGAGATCACCTGGCATGTTGCCGGCGCGACCGGTGTCGATTTTGCCTATATCCGGGCCACCGAAGGTGCGGAGAAACGGGACCGGAACTTTACCGCCAATATCGAAGGCGCCAGGGAGGCGGGCATCCGCTATGGTGCGTTTCACAACTATTCTCTCTGTCGGCTGGCCACCGACCAGGCGACGATATTTGTTACCACCGTCCCGCGCGCGGAAAATATGCTGCCGCCTGCCATCCGCCTCGCTTTTGACAATGGTTGCGGCGACCGTCCCGGGCGGGCGCTGGTGCTGAGCGAACTCAACACCTTTCTGAACCAGATCGAGTCCCACAGCGGCAAGCCGGCGATCATAGAAGTGTCGCGCGAATTCGAGGAACTTTACAATATCAGCAGCGGTATCGACCGGACCTTCTGGCTCGAAGCCAATTTTTTCCCGCCCGACTATGCCACAAAGCCCTGGGTGATGTGGCGTGCATCCGACATGCGACGGATCAGCGGGGTTGACGGGCCGATAAACTGGAACGTAGTGCGACCATGATCACCGACAGGAAACCCGTATGAGCATTTTATCCGACCGCTGGATTCGCAACGAAGCGAAACATTCCGGCATGATCGAACCCTTTGTCGAGGGCCAGAAACGCGAAGGCAGCATCAGCTATGGCCTGTCATCCTATGGCTATGATGCCAGGGTATCGGATGAATTCAAGATTTTCACCAATGTCGACAACGCGATTGTCGATCCCAAGAATTTCGCCGAGAACAGCTTTGTCGACCGCAAGACCGATTGCTGCATCATCCCGCCGAACAGCTTTGCCCTGGCCCGTACGGTCGAATATTTCCGGATTCCGCGCGACGTGCTGGTGATCTGCCTCGGCAAATCGACCTATGCCCGTTGCGGGATCATCGTCAATGTTACGCCGCTGGAACCGGAATGGGAGGGACATGTGACCCTCGAGTTTTCCAACACCAGCCCCCTGCCCGCCAAAATCTATGCCAATGAGGGGGCTTGCCAGTTCCTGTTCCTCAAGGGCAACGAACCCTGCGAGACAAGCTATGCTGACCGGTCGGGGAAATATATGCGGCAAAAAGGTGTGACTCTGCCAAAACTGTAGGCCATATATGGCTCAAATAAAATGCAGGAGCCCCCGAAATGTCTGAAGCGCCCGAATTTGACGTCATCATCTATGGTTCGACCGGCTATACGGGGCGGCTTGTCGCTGAATATATGGCGCAGCAATACGGCCTGTCTGGCGATGCGCCGAAATGGGCGATGGCGGGCCGCAGCCTGAAAAAACTCGAAGAGGTTCGGGACCTGGTCGGTGCGCCGAAGGATATACCGCTGGTGGTAGCCGACTCCGACGACCCGGATTCCATCGACATGATGGCAAGCCGCACCAAAGTGGTGCTGACGACCGTTGGTCCCTACCAATTATATGGCGACGGAGTGGTTGCTGCCTGCGTCAAGCATGGCACCCACTATGTCGATCTGTGCGGTGAACCCGGCTGGATGCGCGAAATGATTGATGAGCATCAGCAGGCGGCTGAAGAATCGGGTGCACAGATCTGTTTTTCTTGCGGTTTTGATTCCATCCCTTTCGATCTGGGGGTCCTGATGCTGCAGAAAGAAATGCAGAAGCGCTTCGGCAAACCGGCAAGTCGTATCCGCGGACGGGTGCGCTCGATGGAAGGCACCTTCTCCGGCGGCACCGCGGCCAGCCTGGGTGCAACCATGAAGGCGCTGGCCAAAAACCCCGCGCTCGTGAAGATTCTGGGCAGCAGCTTCGGCCTCACGCCCGGCTTCAAGGGCGCCGACCAGCCGAACATGCTGATCCCCAAATATGACAAGACGATCGACAGTTGGGTCGCCCCTTTCATCATGGCACCGATCAACACGAAAAACGTCCATCGGACCAACTTTCTGCTCGATTTTCCCTATGGCGAAGATTTCAAATATGACGAAATGGTCGTCACCAGCCCGGGCGATCTTGGCAAGCAGGCTGCCGAGATGGTCGCCAAGGCCAATCCGTTTGCCGGCGAGGATACGCCCAAGCCTGGCGAGGGACCGACCAAGGAGCAGCGCGAAAACGGCAGCTATGATATTGTCTTTATCGGTGAGACCGCAGACGGCGAAACAGCCAGTCTCTGTGTGAAAGGAGACAAGGATCCCGGCTACGGCTCGACGTCGAAGATGATTGCGGAAGCAGCGCTCTGCCTGGCCCAGGACAAGATCAAAAAGGCTGGCGGAATCTGGACCGCCGGCGCGCTGATGGGCAAAAAACTGGTCAAACGCCTCGAGAGCAAGGCCGGCCTGAGTTTTTCCGTAGAAAGCTGACCACTCTCAGCAGCCGTTCAGACTGCCCGAGCTATTGATCGCCGAAACGAAAATATCATCCTTCACCCTTGAAACCCGGTTTCTCAAAACAAATTTGTTATTATCATGTTGAATCGCCTTTTACGTAAAAGAAAGCCTGCTCGACCGATTGATAGCGCCACCGTCCCCGAAGGACGGCGGGTCTACGCGATTGGTGACGTCCATGGCCGCAATGATCTCCTGCAGCAGTTGCTGCAAAAGATCGTTATGGACGATGGCGAGCGGGGCGCTGCAAAAAGCGAGATCATTTTTCTGGGTGATCTGGTGGACCGGGGACCGGACAGCGCCGGTGTGCTGGAGACGGCAATGCAACTCAAGGCAACGGCCGGCAATGTCCGTTTTCTGATGGGCAATCACGAAGAGGTCTATCTGGCCGCCGCCACCGGCGACGAAAAATCGGTTCGCTTTTTCAATCGCATCGGCGGCCGCGAGACAATCCTGAGCTATGACATCAGCATGAAGGAATATATCGAGCTCGATATGGTGCAGCTGGCGAAGCGGATCCCGACGCTGTTCCCGCAGGAACATGTTGATTTTGTTTCCGGTTTTGAAGACCAGATCGTCGTCGGTGACTATGCCTTTGTGCACGCCGGCATACGTCCGGGCCTTCCGCTTTCCGAGCAGCGGAAGAAGGACTTGCGCTGGATCCGGGAAGAATTTCTCGCAACCGAGGCGGCTCACGAAAAAGTCATCGTCTACGGCCACACGATCAGCGACGAGGTCGTCGAGGCCGGCAACCGGATCGGAATCGATACGGGCGCCTATTATTCCAATAAGCTCACTGCCTTGGCGTTGCAGGGATCGGAGCGCTGGTATCTCGACACCTCGACATGATAAAAATGGCGAGACCGTGAGGTCCCGCCATATTTGTCTCAGTAATATTCTGGGTAGTGAATTGCGTATTTTCTACGCGACCTGCGCGGTTGGAGCCGTTTCTTCTTCCATGTCCCGGAGAACATAGCCCCTGCCCCAGACAGTCTCGATATAATTTTCGCCACCGCAGGCCAGCGCCAGTTTCTTGCGCAGCTTGCAGATGAACACGTCGATAATCTTCAATTCGGGTTCGTCCATGCCGCCATAGAGATGGTTGAGGAACATTTCCTTGGTCAGCGTCGTTCCCTTTCTCAGGGACAGCAGCTCGAGCATGGCATATTCCTTGCCGGTGAGGTGGACGCGATTGCCATCGACTTCGACCGTCTTGGCGTCGAGATTGACGGCCAGCTTGCCGGTGCGGATAACGCTCTGCGAATGGCCCTTGGAACGGCGTACAACCGCATGAATGCGGGCAACCAGTTCGTCGCGGTGGAACGGCTTGGTGACATAGTCGTCGGCACCAAATCCGAAGGACCGGACCTTGCTGTCCATTTCGCTGATACCCGAAAGAATGAGAACCGGTGTCTGGACTTTCGCGACGCGCAGCTTCTTGAGAACGTCATAGCCGTGCATGTCCGGCAGGTTGAGATCGAGCAATATGATATCATAATCATAGAGCTTACCAAGATCGAGACCTTCTTCGCCCAGATCGGTGGTGTATACGTTGAAACCTTCGGTCGTCAGCATCAGCTCAATCGCTTTTGCAGTCGTTGGTTCATCTTCAATCAGCAGCACGCGCATCAGGCAGCCCCTTTTTCTAAATTACTCGCCCCAGATCGATCACACTGCCGACCCGATGGATCATTTATTAACCATAAGATGAATGAACGTAAAAGGTTAATTTTTCCCTAAGGTAGGATTCAGCACGAGTCGCGGGCTTCCGTCAGACTCTGTAACCCGCAGAAATGAGTCGTTTCTGGACTCCGGCATCTGGCCAAAAAAAAATTAACTTTTGCCTGTTCCGAAGCGGGAATATTCCAGAATCCACTCGATCGGACAGAGTTTCGTTGCAAATCGGCACCAGCCCGGCGCGCTTGCAACCGCATTTGGCAAGCTTCGTTAACAAGACCTGTTGCCCGGCGATGCATGCCGCTAGATATGCTTCATGGTTGATATCCCCGAAAGCGCGATCACCGAGACATTTCTTGCCGCCAGCGGACCTGGCGGTCAAAATGTCAACAAGGTCGCGACCGCCGTCCAGATGCGTGTCGATGTCTATGCACTCGGGCTGGCGCCCTATGCGTTCCGCAAGCTGAAAACTCTCGCGGGGCGCAAAATGACCAGCGGCGGTGAACTGTTACTCACCGTACGCGAATATCGGACGCGTGAAGCCAATCGGGCGGAAGCCCGGCGGCGGGTCGCGGAAATGATTGACCAGGCCCATCAGCGCGATGCCCGCAGGATCAAGACCCGGCCGAGCAGAGCCGCGAGGGCGCGGCGGGTGGATAGCAAGAAGAAGAAAGCAACAATCAAGAAGACACGGGGCAAGCCAAGCCTCGATTGACCCGCTGGCAACGGATGGTTGAGCGGCTGGTCGGCGCAGCGACCGGTTTCCTGTTGGCAAAGCGGCGATATTGCCCATAAGGAGAGAGGATACAAATAGGGGATATTGATGAAAACGCGCTATATACTCGCAATAAGTTGCCTGCCATTGTTGGCGACGGCTGGTCAGGCCAGCGAGGGCGATGATACCCGCCGGTTTACTGCCGAGCGCGTGTTCGATCTCGAATATGCCGACGATCCGCAAATCTCCCCCGATGGATCCACCATTGTCTACGCCCGCAAATCGATGGACAAGTTTGCCGACCAGGTCGTCAGCGACCTCTGGAGCATCGATACCAGAAGCGGCAGCCATCGTCCCCTGATCAGTGGTCAGGGCTCCAGTTCATCGGTCCGCTGGTCGCCGGACGGCAACCGGCTGGTCTACCTGACATCGAAAAACGGCAAACCGGAGCTGCGGGTGCGCTATCAGGACAGCGGCAACAGCTTTTCGCTGGCGCAACTCGAACAGAGTCCTGGTGCCCCGGTCTGGTCTCCGGATGGCAAAACCATCGCCTTTTCAATGCTGGTTGCGGACGAGCGCGAGGCCTTTGCCAAACCGCCCAAGAGCCCCGAGGGCGCAGAATGGGCAAAACCGGTCCGCATTGTTGATGATCTCGTATTCCGGTTTGATGGCGCCGGCTATCTTTCCAAGGGCAAGACCCAGATATTCACACTGAGTGCGGAAGGCGGCACGCCGCGGCAGGTGACCCGTGGCGAAAACGGATTTGATAGCCCCCAATGGCTGGGCAACAATGTCTTGCTGGTAACCGGGAACGAGGCCCAGGATGCCGATCTGGATCCGATCGAAAGCGAAATCTATCGCGTCGAACTAGCCAGCGAGACGATAACCGCCCTCACCCAGCGTGACGGCCCGGACTATGCTCCCGTGGTTGCGCCCAATGGTTCGCGAATCGCCTATCTCGGATATGACGACAAGCTGAAAGCCTATCAGCAGACCCATGTCTATATGATGGCAGCCGATGGCAGCGGTGTGCAAAATCTGACCGTCAATTTCGCCCGTTCAATCGATACTATTGTGTGGCGGGCTGACAGTCGGGCGCTGATCGCCCAAACCGAGGTCGACGGCATTTTGACGCTGGTATCGATCGACCTGGCCGGCAATGTTCGCAATCTGGTCTCGGATATTGGCGGCACCTCTCTGGGACGGCCCTATGCAGCAGGCAGTTTTTCTGTCGCCAGCCAAGCCGGCGGCAGCTCGCCGCTGATCGCCTATACCAAGGGCAGCACCAATCGGCCGGCAGAGGTTGCATTGACCCGTGGCAGCGGCGCTGGCCGCCAGCTGACCCGTTTGAACGAGGATGCGCTGGGGCGTCTGGATATTGCCAGAATCGAGGAGATCAAGGTCACCTCCAGCCATGACGGCCGCGAGATCGAGGCCTGGGTGGCGCTGCCGCCCGGTTTCCGCGCCGACGGCTCCTATCCGATGATCCTGGAAATCCATGGCGGGCCGCACTCGATGTACGGTCCCTATTTTTCCGCCGAAATCCAGCGCTATGCGGCGGAGGGCTACGTCACGGTCTACGCCAATCCGCGCGGTTCGACCGGTTACGGCGAAGAATTTACCCAGCTGATCGACCTCGATTATCCGGGCAAGGACCATGATGACCTGATGAGCGTGGTCGATGCGCTTCTTGCGAAAAACTATGTCAGCCAGGATCGCTTGTTCATCACCGGTGGTTCGGGTGGTGGCGTATTGACGGCCTGGGCAGTCGGCAAGACCGATCGCTTCGCCGCAGCGGCGACCATCAAGCCGGTGATCAACTGGACCAGCATGGCGCTTGCGGGGGACATCGCCCGCTTTGTCAGCCGTCACTGGTTCCGTGCCCAGCCATGGGAGCAGCCGCAGGAATATTGGCGGCGTTCTCCACTATCCATCGTTAGCAACGTCAAAACGCCGACGATGGTCATGGTCGGTGAAGCGGACTGGCGCACCCCGGCTTGGGAAGCAGAGCAGTTCTACACCGCACTGAAGGTCCAGAATGTCGATACGGTACTGGTAAGGGTGCCGGGTGCATCCCATCTGATCGCCCGCAGGCCAAGCCAGCTTATCGCAAAGGTCGACAATATCATGGGCTGGTTCGCCAAATATGATCCGGCGAAGAAAAGCGAAACCGAAGACTAGCCGGAAAGGCACGGGATATAGCCATGTTGGAAATTGCCATCGACCGGGATCAACCGGCAGCGGAATTTTACGCTGATCTCACGTCCTCAGCCGCCGCTCTGGTCGAAGGCGAATCGGACGCAATCGCCAATATGGCCAATGTCGCTGCGTTGCTCTGGCAATATATGCCGGGACTTAACTGGGCCGGATTCTATCGGCGGATTGATGACGAGCTTGTGCTTGGTCCCTTTCAGGGCAAGACGGCCTGCATCAGGATCGCGATCGGGGCTGGCGTCTGCGGTACGGCAGCCGCCAGCGGACAAGTGCAACGGGTTGCCGATGTCCATGCCTTTCCCGGGCATATCGCCTGCGATGCCGACAGCCGCAGCGAGCTGGTCGTGCCGGTCGTCAAAAATGGCAGGATAATCGCAGTGCTCGACCTCGACAGCCCCCTTCCCGACCATTTTCAGCCGGCTGACGAGGCGGGGATTGTCAGGCTGATCGGGGCAATTGCTGACAATCTTGGTTAATTGTACGCTAACCAATATGCCCCATTTCGAGACAAATCTTCAAATCTGCTCTATTTAACAACCTGCTAATGGCCAAACCCCACGAAAAATGGTAAACGTTTGTTAACCAAATTTCGGTCGGACCTGCAATGCGCATGTCCGAAACTAGGGAGTTGTTAACCATGAAGACCCTTCTGTTTGCTGGCATTGCCGGTGTTTTGACGATGGTGCCGGGAACCGCCATTGCGGCTATCGACTCGGGTTCGGATGCTGTGGCACCAGCGCCCGTCGATCTTTCCTTTGCCGCATCGACCGCTCTGGCAGAACCGGGTGCCGGGGCCAAATCCATGTCCCGGATGGGCAGCACGCGACAGATGGGCAATATGGGGCATTCCCGCGGGATGAAGAGCATGGGCAACATGCACCAGATGAAGTCCATGAGCAATATGCACCGAATGAAAGGCAATCGCCATTCCGGAAGCTATGTGCGTCGTGGACGGATGGGCTATGACAAGGGCTATCGCAAACCCCATCGGGGCTTCCGCCTGCCGCAGACCTATGTCCAGCCCAGCTATTTCATCGGAAATTTCGGCTATTATGGACTGAGCCAGCCCAATTACGGCTATGGCTGGTCGCGTTATTATGATGATGCCGTTCTGACCGACCGCTATGGAGTGGTCCAGGATGCCCGGTATAACGTCGACTGGGACCGCTATAATCAAGGTTATCATGACGGCTATCGCGATGGGCAGGCCACCTATGATCCGGGCGTATTTGTCGGTGATGACCGCGTGGTTGCGACCCCGCCATCCTACGGCAGAGACCATGCAACCTACCAGGGTGACTGGGACGGCGCCTATCGCGAAGACGGCAGCTACCAGGGAGAGTGGCAGGGCACCTATCGCGATGCCGATGGCCGTGTCTACCAAGGCGAATATTCCGGCACGTTCATCGGTGACGGCAATATGTCCCCGCACTGGGGGACAAGCACCGACAATCGTTCAGGTTGCGACATCGACCCCGGCTTTGATCCACGCGGTTGCGCAGTAGCAAACGGACGCCACGAAGTGGACGGCCGTTATCCGGGCTATCCCGCAATTGACCGGGAACGGTCCGAAGAGCTGGCCTATCTTGAAAATTGCAAGAAAAGCAGCGGCATCGGCGGCGCTCTCGTTGGCGGCGCGATTGGTGCCTTTGCGGGTAACCGGATTGCCGGCGAGGGCAACCGTCTTGGCGGCTCCCTCATTGGGGGCGGGCTCGGCGCAATCGCCGGAGCAGCGATTGACCAGGGCACTGACCGGTGCCGACACCTGCTGAAAAAATATGGCTATGAAGCACAGCATGCCGGTCGATATCCTAATCGTCCACCGGTACAGCATCACCGTCCACAACCCCCGCAGGGCTATCCGACCTATCCCAGCGGCTGGCACGGATATTATGCGCCGGGCTATTATTATCCGCAGGCACAGCAACCGATGATCACGACGATTGTCGTGCAGTCCGCACCGGTGACGACAACCACGACCACGACCTATGTCGAAGAGGAAGTGTTCTACAGCAAACCGACCTACAAGAAACAGTGGAAAGCGGCGCCGAAAAAGGTGTGGAAACCGGCACCGAAAGCCGCGCCGCTCAAGGGATGCCAGCAGGCGCGTTGCATGTACGACTGATCGTGTTTTCAATATAAAAAGCCTGCCAACCACCTGGTTGGCAGGCTTTTTTATAGATGGGTTCCTGCCTGTTGCCAGATCAGGTCGAACGCTGCAGCCTGAACAGCTCTGCCGGATCAAATCTCTGCCAGCCATCCGGGCCCAATCGTTCCAGCGGACGGAACCGGACCTTATATTCCATTTGTGGCGAGCCATCGACCCAATAGCCAAGATAGACATAAGGTAAGCCGGCGGTCTTGGCGCGCAGGATATGGTCCATGATGATATAATTGCCGAGGCCAGCGCGCTCTTCATGTTCGGCGTCGAAAAAGCTGTAGATCATAGACAGCCCGTCGCCTTGCTGGTCCGTCAGGCAGGCTCCGACCAGACGCCCCTTGCTGCCATCCGCGGTCGGCTCGCGATATTCGATCACGAAACTCTTGACCGGTGATTGCTCGACCATGTCCGAATAGTCCATCTCGTCCATTTCGGCCATGCCGCCGCCGGGATGCCGTTTGGCGAGATATTTTTGAAGAAGCTGATACTGCTCGTCGGTCGCCCATGGCTCGCAAGCCTCCACGACCAGATCCCGGTTACGCCGGATCAGTTTTCTCTGGGTCGTACTGGGGCGGAATTCATCGGTAAGCACCCGAACGGAGACGCAGGCCTTGCAATCCAGGCAGCTGGGCCGGTAGGCGACATTCTGGCTGCGACGGAAGCCGATCCGGCCGAGCGCGTCGTTCAGTTCGTCGGTATGGGGTCCGTTCAGCTCGGTAAAAACCTTGCGTTCGCTTTTTCCGGGCAAATAGGGGCAAGGGCTGGGGTTGGTCACAAAGAATCGCGGAAAGCGAACGGGTGCAGTCACAAAGCCAGCCTTTTGTTTCGTTCGAGAGAATCGACCAGCACAATATGCAGCGTGACAAAGAAAATGAAAAGGCGATTTACCACATTAATTCATGATAGTGGTGGCAAAACCAGCGCAAAAAAAACGGGGCCGAAACAGCCCCGTTTTCATATCTTAGGATTCAAAGCTCAGGGGCTTGTTGGATCGTCATCATCGGCGATGATGATAATGCCGGCGATAACCGCAGCCGCTGCCAAAATAGCGATCAGAATGCCGTTTTCACCTTCAAGTTGCTCGGAAGACGTCGAAGTTGCTGCAACGCGCTCTACAGCGGGTACCGCACTGTTAGCAGCCTGGGCTGCTACAGGTGCAGCAGCAAGCGATACTGCTGCGAAACCAGCTGCTAGTTTACCTAAATTCATAATTATGCTCCAAAAATAGTATAACAAGAGAATGGACCTTCGAAAAGGAAAGTCCATTGCGCCCTATTTGCAACCCGACAGGATTCATTGATTTTCTACCCGTCTGCCAATCTGTTTAGCGGAAATTGCGATTCGTAACAACCGCAAACTGGGAAACATCTTCCAACTTGGCCTTATTTCAAGCAACTTAGCCGTCTATCCTCGCTTTTCTGACAAACACCGGTCGACCGGCAATCCACGTTTCGAGCACCTGCATCGTGCGGATCTGGGCCGGGGGTGCCAGCAGGATATCCTGATCGATAATCAGAAAATCCGCTCTTTTTCCGGGCTCGAGACTGCCCAGCCGGTCCTCTGCAAAAGCCGCGCGCGCCGCGCCAGTGGTATAGGCCTGCCAGGCCTGTTCGCGGCTCAACCGTTCCGCCGGCATCCAGCCGCCAAAAGGCTGGCCGGCGGCATCCTCGCGGGTCATGGCAGCAGCCAGTCCCGGGAACGGGTTGGACGATTCCACGGGCACATCGGTCCCGAACGCCAGCACGGCACCTGAGCCAAGCAGCGACTTCCAGGCATAGGCCCCCTGCAAACGCCCGCCCCCCAGTCGCGCTTCCGCCATCAACCGGTCCGACGTCTGGTGCACCGGCTGCATCGAGGCAATGGTTCCGGTGGCGGCGAAACGGCTGATGTCGAGGGGATCGATGATTTGCGCGTGCTCCACACGCCAGCGCCGGTCGCCTTTGTAGGTCTCCCGCAGTTCCTCTATCGCGGACAGCACTTCGTCATTAGCCTTGTCGCCGATTGCGTGAACCGCGGTCTGGAATCCGTCCATCGCCGCCCGGCTCATCTTGTTCTTGAGTTGCGCCGGCGAAAGCATCGCCAGCCCGCTCTCGCCCGGCATATCTGCATAGGGCTGTTTCAGCAGTGCGCCACGCGATCCCAGTGCCCCGTCGACATAAAGCTTGACCCCGGCCAGCTTGAGATGGTCATCATAGAGCCAGGGAGACGGGCCTGGTCCGCCAATAGCGATCATGTCGTCGATGCCGGAGGCATAGGAAATGATCCGGATTTTCAGCTGGCCCTTGTCCCCTGCCCGGCGAAAGCTTTGCCAGTCCTGCATCGTGGTGCCCATGTCGCCGATAGATGTCACGCCGTTTGCCAGCAGGATATCCTGCGCCTTGCCGAGCGCGAGATCGCGTTCCACCGGTCGGGGGGCCGGAATTGCATCGCCGAACATATCCATGGCGGCATCCACGAATATGCCGGAAGGCTGGCCGCCCGCCTTCATGATATTCCCGCCGCTTGGCGATTTGGAAGCTGCGGTAACACCTGCGGCCCGCATCGCCGCTCCATTGACCCATGCGGCATGGCCGTCGACCCGGCTCAGAAAGACCGGTCGATCCGCAACAGCCGTATCCAGCTCCGCTGCAGTGGGAAAGCGGCCCAGCCCCCATGTTTCCTGGTTCCAGCCACCGCCGATAATCCATTGCCGGTTCGGATTGTCCGCCGCATAGCGGGCAATCTTGGCGAGGGCGTCCGCGAGCGACTTGGTATCCGACAAGTCCAGCGTCAAAGCACCGAAGCCCATGTCCATAACATGGCCGTGCGCATCAAAAAACCCCGGGATCAGCGTCCGGCCCTTGCCGTCAAACTGAAAATCGACTTCCCGTGGTCGCTTGTCTCGGCGATCCAGCAGCTGCTTGACCCGGCCTTCGTCATCGATGACCATGCCGGTGAAGCGGACCACCTGGCCTGCGCTGTCGAGAGTCATGCCGTTGACATTCTCGATCAGGCTGTCGGCGTGAGCGACTTCAGGCGCCAGCCCGAAAACCGCTGCGCCCGCGCACAATGCCAAGCCATATTGTTTCAGCCAACCGCCCATATCTTCTGTCCTTTTTTTATTTTCTTTTCGGAAGGCGGGACACCAGGGAACTGGTATCATTGCGTCCGCCGCCGGCGGCCTGCACTTCTGCATAAAACTGATCCACCAGTGCCGCCACCGGAATGGTCGCGCCATTGGTCCGGGCCTCCTCGATCGCCAGCCCGAGATCCTTGCGCATCCAGTCGACCGCGAATCCGAAGTCAAATTCGTCCTTGGCCATGGTTGCCCAGCGGTTGTCCATTTGCCAGCTTTGCGCCGCACCGCCGGAAATGGCCTGATGCACCTTGTCCAGATCCAGACGGCTCGCCTGGGCAAAACGCAGCGCTTCCGACAGGCCCTCCAGCACCCCCGCAATGGCGATCTGGTTGCACATCTTTGTGGTTTGTCCGGCACCGGTGCGGCCGACATGGACGATCCGTGCGGCATAGGCCGACATAATCAGTTCGGCCGCAGCGAAGGCTTCGCTGCTCCCTCCGCACATGATCGACAAAGCGCCTTTTTCCGCCCCGGCCTGGCCGCCCGACACCGGGGCATCGACAACATGAATGCCGCGGCCCTCCGCTTCGACCGATAATTGTCGGGCTATCCTCGCCGATACGGTCGTATGATCGATGAACAAAGTCCCCGACGCCATGGTCGAGAAGGCCCCGTCACGACCCATCGTGACCGACGCGAGATCATCGTCATTGCCAACGCAGCTGATCACGATCTGATTGCCGCGCGCCGCTTCGGCGGGATCGTCGGCGATCGAGCCGCCATGTTCTGCAACCCATGCTTCGGCCTTGGCTTTGCTGCGGTTGTAGACGGTTAGCGTGTGACCCGCCGCCGCCAAGTGTCCGGCCATGGGTCCCCCCATCACACCGATCCCGATAAATGCTATTTTCGCCATAAGCCCGCCTGTCCTTTTTCAACGGCCATAATCATTGTTTCCCTTGATGACCAGATGCGTTAGGGGCACTGGCGATATGAATGACATACAGACCATAGTTCACCCATCCTTCGATTTCGATGATGTGAAAGCCGCGCATGACCGGATCAAGGGCCGGGTCGTCCATACGCCGACGCTGAAGAGCATTACGCTATCAGAACTCAGCGGCGCGGAAGTATTCCTCAAATTTGAAAATTTGCAGTTCACCGCCGCCTATAAGGAACGCGGAGCGCTCAATGCGCTGCTGCTGATGGACGAGAGCAAGCGCCAGGCAGGCGTCATCGCCGCCTCGGCCGGCAATCACGCGCAAGGACTGGCCTATAATGCCCGGAACCTCGGCATTCCCGCGACCATCGTGATGCCCAGCACAACGCCGATGGTGAAGGTCGAACAGACCCGTGGTCATGGTGCCGAGATTGTCATTTTCGGCAGCAATTATGATGAAGCCTATGCCCATGCGATGCTGCTTTCCGAGCAGCGCGGCCTGACCTATATCCACGCCTTTGATGATCCGCGCGTTGCAGCGGGTCAGGGCACGGTAGCGATTGAAATGCTGGAAGCCGTTCCCGACCTCGACCGGATGATCATTCCGATCGGCGGTGGCGGGCTGTTTTCGGGCATGGCGACAGCCGCGCACGCGATCAATCCCGGAATCAAGCTGACCGGCGTACAGGCCGCGCTTTATCCGAGCATGTATGCGAAGCTGAGCGGAGAGACCCTGGAAGCCGGCGGCGATACGCTGGCCGAGGGCATCGCCGTGCGTAATCCTTCGGAATTTACCGCCGCGATCATCAAGAAACATGTCGACGAGATTTTGCTGGTCAGCGAAGCCCAGCTCGAAGCGGCGGTCAGCCTACTGTTGCAGATTGAAAAGACCGTGGTCGAGGGCGCCGGCGCGGCTGGTCTGGCCGCGCTGCTCGGCAACAAGGAAAAATTCGCTGGCGAAAAAGTCGGTCTGGTCTTGTGCGGCGGCAATATCGATACCCGCCTGCTGGCCAACGTACTGTTGCGCGATCTTGCCCGGTCCGGTCGTCTGGCCCGTTTGCGGCTGCATCTGCGTGACCAGCCGGGCGCACTCTACAATGTCGTCAAGCAGTTTGCCGAACATGAAGTCAATATCATCGAGGTCTATCACCAGCGGGTCTTCACCAACCTGCCGGCCAAGGGCCTGATCACCGATATCGAATGCGAGGCCAAGGACCGGGAGCAACTGGAAGGCCTGATCGCGGATCTCAACAAGGCCGGCTATGATGTCCGGCAGGTCGAACTGGCGGACTAGATCGGGTCAGGCAAGGAAGGCGCCTGCCTCCGGCTGCTGTTCAGCAATGGTCGCCAGCGCTCGGTCAAACGCCTGGGTCAGCTTTTTGAGCCGCCGCGCCAAGAGACCCATATCCAGCGATCGCGCCATCGGATCACAACGGTCCGGCACAATACCAAAGCCGATCATCAGGTCGATCCAGCTTTGTTCGTCAAACAGTTCGCTTTCGAAAGTGACAAGACGGCCCCGGCTCCGGAACTGTTCCAGCCTGATCGCGAGACTTTCGGGCAGATTGCCGATGCCGCGCCACGGCGCGTCGGTGCGACCATTCAGGACAAGGGGCAACAGAATAAAATCGCGAACCTGCTCGGCAACGATCAGATGCCGCCGGTTAAATTCCCTGGCCTCGACCGTCATATCGAGACCGGTCGGTACCAGCGCTTCAAGAATGACGGCCTGCCGGTGCAACATCGTCGTATCGGCACACAGGAACGGCCCGAACCACGCTGAGGCGCGGCCCAGCCGGACCAGATTGCCAACCCATGGCTGCTGGACATATCCCGGCGCAAAGACCGTCGCTTCGACATCGGTTTCAAGCAACGCCTGTGCCGCCTCGCTGCTCAGCGCACCCGAGGCATAGACAAGCTGAGCCATCGATGTCTTGCGCAAGGCCGTGGTCATTAGCAGTCCGCCGGCAACCGCCTGCGCAATCGCCGGAGGCTTTGATGCAGACGGCATTGCCGACCTCTGAGCCGAAATCTGACGGTCAAATGGCATTCCGTCGGACAGCGCGTACCAGTCCGAAGGCTCCTTCAATCCGCCGAGATCGTTCAGCACCCCGGAACTGTCGATAAAAAGATCGGCCTCAATGATCCGGCCGTTGTCGAGTTCGATACCGCCGACCCGTTCCCTGTCCGAAGCAAGCTGCACCGCCTTCGGCCGCGCTCCCACAATCTCGATCCGGTCGCTTGCGCAACGCGTCTTCAGCAACACGGCATATTGTCCGCTTTCGATCTGCACGGTTGGTCGCAACATACTCAGGGGAGAAGCAGGATCGCTCGACTGAAAGGCGAATTTTCCGGCTGCGGCAACCCGGGCCGGCAGGCGAAAGGGTTGATAGAG
>TARA_R100001244_G_scaffold11393_11_pt1 | contig 50074 bp, 40 predicted proteins | sample TARA_R100001244 | Tara Oceans TARA_R100001244 (sample SAMEA2621564) | marine metagenome | biome: marine biome (ENVO:00000447); feature: mesopelagic zone (ENVO:00000213); material: "saline water (ENVO:00002010), including plankton (ENVO:xxxxxxxx)" | depth 790 m
TCGGTATACTCGCGGACTTTCTGAAGCCGCCAAAGTACGGGTGAAATTCGTGAGCCAGACTACGCCTGCCGTGCGCACCTTCCAAGACTTGATCCTCGCCCTGCAACAGTACTGGGCCGAGCAGGGCTGTGTGGTGTTGCAGCCCTACGATATGGAAGTGGGCGCCGGCACCTTCCACACCGCCACGTTTCTGCGTGCCATCGGCCCCGAGACCTGGAACGCCGCCTACGTGCAGCCTTCCCGTCGTCCGGCCGACGGCCGCTACGGCGAGAACCCCAACCGCCTGCAGCACTATTACCAGTTCCAGGTGGTACTCAAGCCCAACCCGGAAAACTTCCAGGAGCTGTACCTCGGCTCGCTGCAAGCCATCGGCATCGACCCGCTGGTACACGACATCCGTTTCGTCGAAGACAACTGGGAATCGCCAACCCTGGGTGCCTGGGGTCTGGGCTGGGAAATCTGGCTGAACGGTATGGAAGTCACCCAGTTCACCTACTTCCAGCAGGTCGGCGGCATCGAGTGCTACCCGGTAACCGGCGAGATCACCTACGGCCTCGAGCGCCTGGCCATGTACCTGCAGGGCGTCGATTCGGTGTACGACCTGGTGTGGACCGACGGCCAGTTCGGCAAGGTCACCTATGGCGATGTGTTCCACCAGAACGAGGTGGAGCAGTCGACCTACAACTTCGAGCACGCCAACGTCGAGAAACTCTTCGAGCTGTTCGACTTCTATGAAAGCGAAGCCAACCGCCTGATCGAGCTGGAGCTGCCGCTGCCGACCTACGAAATGGTGCTCAAGGCCTCGCACACCTTCAACCTGCTGGATGCGCGCCGCGCCATTTCGGTGACCGCGCGCCAGCAGTACATCCTGCGCGTGCGCGCCCTGGCCCGCTCGGTGGCGCAGAGCTACCTGCAAGCGCGGCGCAAGCTCGGCTTCCCGCTCGCCACCCCCGACCTGCGTGATGAAGTATTGGCCAAGCTGGAGGCAGCAGAATGAGTGCGCGTGATTTCCTGGTAGAACTGGGCACCGAAGAGCTGCCGCCAAAAGCCCTGAAAACCCTCGGTGAGGCCTTCCTCGCCGGTATCGAAAAAGGCCTGAAAGCCGCCGGCCTGTCCTACAGCGCCACGCGCTATTACGCCGCACCGCGCCGTCTGGCCGTGCTGATCGAGCAGCTTGAAGAGCAGCAAGCCGATCGCACTGTCAACCTCGACGGCCCGCCCGTGCAGGCGGCGTTCGACAAGGACGGCAACCCGACTCAAGCAGCATTGGGCTTCGCCAAGAAGTGCGGCGTTGAGCTGAGCCAGATCGACCAGAGCGGCCCCAAGCTGAAATTCAGCCAGAGCATTCTGGGCCAGGCCGCCGCCGGCCTGCTGCCGGCCATTGTGGAAACCTCGCTCAACGAGCTGCCAATTCCCAAGCGCATGCGCTGGGGCGCGCGCAAAACCGAATTCGTCCGTCCAAGCCAGTGGCTGGTGATGCTGTTCGGTGACCAGGTGATCGACTGCGAGATCCTCGCGCAGAAGTCCGGCCGCGTGTCCCGCGGCCATCGCTTCCACGCCAACCATGACGTACGCATCAGCGCTCCGGCCAGTTACGCCGAAGAGCTGCGCAGCGCCTACGTGATCGCCGACTTCGCCGAGCGCCGCGCGCAGATCGCCGCCCGTGTCGACCAACTGGCCGCCGAGCAACAGGGCACGGCCATCGTGCCGCCAGCGTTGCTGGATGAAGTCAGCGCCCTGGTCGAGTGGCCGGTGCCGCTGGTCTGCTCGTTCGAGGAACGCTTCCTCGAGGTGCCGCAGGAAGCGCTGATCACCACCATGCAGGACAACCAGAAATACTTCTGCCTGCTGGACGCCAACGGCAAGCTGCTGCCGCGCTTTATCACCGTGGCCAACGTCGAGAGCAAAGACCCGGCGCAGATCATTTCCGGCAACGAGAAGGTGGTGCGCCCGCGCCTGACCGACGCCGAGTTCTTCTTCAAACAGGACAAGAAGCAGAAGCTGGAAAGCTTCAACCAGCGTCTGGCCAATGTGGTGTTCCAGGCCCAGCTGGGCTCGGTCTATGACAAGGCCCAGCGGGTCTCCGCCTTGGCCGGTTTTATCGCCCAGCGCATCGGTGGCGACGCCACCCGCGCTGCGCGTGCCGGTATCCTCTGCAAGTGCGACCTGGCCAGCGAGATGGTTGGCGAATTCCCGGAAATGCAAGGCATCGCCGGTTACTACTACGCCAAGCATGACGGCGAAGCCGAAGACGTCGCCCTGGCGCTGAACGAGCAGTACATGCCACGCGGTGCCGGCGCCGAGCTGCCGAGCACCCTGACCGGTGCCGCCGTGGCCCTGGCCGACAAGCTGGATACCCTGGTCGGGATCTTCGGCATCGGCATGCTGCCCACCGGCAGCAAGGACCCCTACGCCCTGCGTCGTGCGGCCCTGGGTGTGCTGCGCATCCTGATCGAGAAGCAACTGGATCTGGACCTGATTGAAGCCGTCGGCTTCGCCATCGGCCAGTTCGGCGACAAGATCAAGGCCGACGGCCTGGCACCCCAGGTGCAGGACTTTATCTTCGACCGCCTACGCGCCCGTTATGAGGACGAAGGCGTCGAAGTGGCCGTGTACCAGGCCGTGCGTGCGGTCAGCCCGACCTCGCCGCTGGACTTCGACCAGCGCGTGCAGGCGGTGCAGTTGTTCCGCAAACTGCCGCAAGCCGCCGCATTAGCCGCCGCCAACAAGCGCGTGTCCAACCTGCTGGGCAAGGCCGAAGGCAAGGTGGCAAGCCAGGTCGAAGCGCATTATTTCGACACCCCGGCCGAGTTCGCCCTTAACGCGGCGATCCAGCAAGCCGACCAAGCCGTGCAACCGTTGGCCTTGGCACGACAGTACAGCGCAGCGCTGACGCAACTGGCCAACCTGCGTGAGCCGGTCGACAGCTTCTTCGAAGCCGTGCTGGTGAATGCCGAGAACCCGGACGTGCGCGCCAACCGTTATGCATTGCTGGCCAAGCTACGTGGCTTGTTCCTCGGCGTGGCCGATATCTCGGTCCTCGGCTAAGCCGATCGTAGGATGGCTCGGGCCGCGCAGGTGTACCCATCACCACCTTCCCCGGGTGGCGGCCATCACCGCCATCCGGTTACGGATTACCCGATGAAACTACTGATTCTCGACCGCGACGGCGTGATCAATCACGACTCCGACGCCTACATCAAAACCCTGGATGAATGGATTCCGCTGCCCGGCGCGGTCGATGCCATTGCGCGGTTGTCCAAGGCGGGCTGGACGGTGGCCGTGGCGACCAACCAATCTGGATTGGCCCGTGGCTACTATGACCTGGCGGCGCTTGAAGCCATGCACACCCGGTTACGCCAACTGGTAGCAGAACAAGGCGGCGAACTGGGGCTAATCGTGCATTGTCCACATGGTCCGGATGACGGCTGCGCCTGCCGCAAACCCAAGCCCGGTATGCTTCTGCAAATCGCCGCGCATTACCGCGTCAGTCTGAGCGGCGTGTGGTTTGTTGGCGACAGTAGCGGTGACCTGGAAGCGGCGCGCGCCGTCGACTGTCAGCCCATTCTGGTAAAGACCGGCAAGGGCGAACGCACTCTGGCCAAACCATTGCCAGCGGGCACTCTGGTATTCGATGATCTGGCGGCGGTTGCCGCACAGCTTCTCCACTGATAAAGCAGGCCCTGCCTGCGACGGTAAATGCTCCTATGTCGACAGTGCAGGCCCTCAGAACCTTTCTCTTTTACCTGTTGCTGTCTGCCAGCGCGTTCATCTGGTGCATCCTCAGCGTATTTGTCGCGCCCTTTCTGCCGTTCCGCGCACGCTACCGCTTCGTTATCCAGAACTGGTGTCGCTGCGCCGTGTGGTTGGCCAAGGTGGTGGCCGGCATCCGCTACGAGATCAAGGGCCTGGAAAATATCCCAGAGCAGCCCTGCGTGATTCTGGCCAAACACCAAAGCACCTGGGAAACCTTCTTCCTCTCCGGATTTTTCGAGCCCTTGAGCCAAGTGGTGAAACGCGAACTGCTGTACGTGCCGTTCTTCGGCTGGGCGATGGCCATGCTCAAACCGATCGCCATCGACCGCAGCAACCCCAAAGCCGCGCTCAAACAACTGGCCAAGCAGGGCCATGAGCGATTGGGGCAGGGCGCCTGGGTACTGGTATTTCCCGAGGGCACGCGAATCCCCACTGGACAGATCGGTAAATTCTCCCGCGGCGGTGCGTCCTTGGCCGTCAACGCCAACCTGCCGGTTTTGCCAGTGGCACATAACGCCGGCGAGTTCTGGCCCAAGCAAGGCTGGCGAAAAACCCCAGGCACCATTCAGGTGGTGATCGGTCCACTCATGTACGCCGAAGGCAGCGGCCCTCGCGCGATTGCCGAACTCAACGAACGGGCCTTCCAATGGGTCAGCCAGGCACAACGCGAGATGGGCGCCCTGGACGCAGATGCGGTCCCTAGCGATTCGGTTGAAGTGCTCTGAGCCCAGCTGTGGATAAGCTGTGCAGAAAATACCGGCAGAGTGCCATTTATGCGTCTAAGCCATTAATTTAATACGGCTTTTTAGACAGCCAGTGGTTTGACCAATTCGTGCATAAGTTTTTCAAGGCACTAAAAAGCCGGCCATCTGAACTAACGCCTGTTGATACACACCATTCGCGGCGTCCCCTTCCTGCTACGAGGGGCCCAGAGCGCATATGCATCTGCAAAGGCAGACCAGCACTGCTCATCGTCGCTCAGCGACAGGGAAGGAAGCCTCCCACGATCATCTACCAAGAAAAAGCCCCTGCTGATGCTTATCAACAGGGGCTTTTCTTTTTCAGGCTAATCGCCAGTAACGTTGGCCGAAACCCTTAAACGTCCAGGTTTGAAACAGCCAAGGCGTTGGTCTCGATAAAGTCACGGCGCGGCTCGACTTCATCGCCCATCAGGGTATTGAAGATCTGATCCGCGGCAATCGCGTCTTCGATACGCACCTTGAGCATGCGGCGTACTTCCGGGTCCATGGTGGTTTCCCACAATTGGTCCGGGTTCATTTCGCCGAGACCTTTATAGCGCTGGATGCTGTGACGCTTGGTGCTTTCGGTCATCAGCCAGCTCAGGCCTTCCTTGAAGGTAGTCACTGGCTTCTTGCGCTCGCCACGCTGCACATAGGCGCCATCTTCCAACAAGCTGTTGAGCTGATCGCCAAGACTGGTCACGGTCTTGTAATCGTTGCTGGAGAAGAAATCGCGATTGAAGGTGATGTAGCTGGAGTTGCCGTGGGAAATCAGTTCGACTTCTGGCAGCCACAGGTGACGCTCATGGTCTTCACGCAGGCTGGTCTTATAGACCAGGCCGGACTTCTCCATGGTCTTCAGGCGTGCATCGAACAGGGCTAGCCAGCTGTCCATGGCAGACTTGTCCGCCAGTTGTTCCAGGCTCACGCTCGGCAGATAGACGAAGTGCTCGGTCAGTTCTATCGGGTATAGACGCGACAAACGCTTGAGGGTCTTCATCACCAGGCGGTAGTCATTGACCAGTCGCTCCAGCGACTCGCCAGACAGGCCTGGGGCGCTCTCGTTGACGTGCAGGCTGGCGTCTTCCAGGGCCGACTGGGTCATGTATTCCTCCATGGCCTCGTCGTCCTTGATGTACTGCTCCTGCTTGCCCTTTTTGACCTTGTACAGCGGCGGCTGGGCGATATAGATGTAGCCGCGCTCGACCAGTTCCGGCAGCTGACGGAAGAAGAAGGTCAGCAGCAGGGTACGGATGTGCGAACCGTCGACGTCGGCGTCGGTCATGATGATGATGTTGTGGTAACGCAGCTTGTCGATGTTGTACTCATCGCGGCCGATGCCACAGCCCAGGGCGGTGATCAGGGTGCCAACTTCCTGGGAGGAAATCATCTTGTCGAAACGGGCTTTCTCGACGTTGAGGATCTTGCCCTTGAGCGGCAGGATCGCCTGGGTCTTGCGGTTACGGCCCTGTTTGGCAGAGCCGCCCGCGGAGTCCCCTTCCACGATATAAAGCTCGGACAGGGCAGGGTCTTTCTCCTGGCAGTCGGCCAGTTTGCCCGGCAGCCCGGCGATATCCAGGGCACCCTTGCGACGGGTCATTTCACGGGCTTTACGCGCGGCCTCGCGGGCACGCGCGGCGTCGATCATCTTGCCGACCACAGCCTTGGCTTCGTTGGGGTTTTCCAACAGGAAGTCGGAGAAGTATTTGCCCATCTCCTGTTCCACCGCGGTTTTCACCTCGGAGGACACCAGCTTGTCTTTGGTCTGCGAACTGAATTTCGGGTCCGGTACTTTTACCGAAATAATCGCGGTCAGGCCTTCACGGGCATCGTCACCGGTGGTGGCGATCTTGTGCTTCTTGGCCAGGCCTTCCTGCTCGATGTAGGTGTTCAGGTTACGCGTCAATGCCGAACGGAAGCCGGCCAAATGGGTGCCGCCATCGCGCTGCGGAATGTTGTTGGTGAAGCACAGCAGGTTCTCGTTGAAGCTGTCGTTCCACTGCAGGGCGACTTCGACACCAACACCGTCTTCACGCTGCACGGTGAAGTGGAACACCTGGTTGACCGGGGTCTTGTTGTGGTTGAGGTATTCAACGAAGGCCCGCAAGCCACCTTCGTACTTGAACAGTTCTTCCTTACCGCTGCGCTCGTCTTTGAGGAAAATGCCGACGCCGGAGTTGAGGAACGATAGCTCGCGCAGGCGCTTGGCCAGGATGTCCCAACTGAAATGGATGTTGGCAAAGGTGTCTTCGGACGGTTTGAAGTGAATCTGCGTGCCGGTGACATCACTGTCGCCAACCGTGGCAATCGGTGCCTGAGGCACGCCATGCACGTAGGTCTGTTCCCAGATCTTGCCGCTACGGCGGATGGTCAGGATCAGTTCCTTAGACAACGCGTTGACCACGGAAACACCTACGCCGTGCAGGCCGCCCGAGACCTTGTAGCTGTTGTCATCGAACTTACCGCCGGCGTGCAGCACGGTCATGATCACTTCGGCAGCGGAAACGCCTTCTTCCTTGTGCATATCCACCGGGATACCACGACCGTTGTCGCGCACACTGATCGACTCATCCGGGTGGATGGTGATGGTGATTTCGCTGCAATGACCGGCCAAAGCTTCGTCAATCGAGTTGTCGACCACCTCGAAGACCATGTGGTGCAGACCGCTGCCATCGTCGGTATCGCCGATGTACATGCCAGGTCGCTTGCGTACGGCATCCAGGCCTTTCAAGACCTTAATGTTATTGGAGTCGTACGTTTGGTTTTCGCTCATGCCTTCACTCCCGGTGGTCGTGGGTCTGGGTGATACAGCCATGTTCCACGTGGAACATGGCAACTGGCGTATCCGTGCGCCAGCCTTCCCTCAACAATTCATGGTCTACACAGGTGATGAACACCTGGCAGTGCAAGTCTTCTAACAAACGACACAATGCGCGGCGATGCTGCTCATCCAGTTCTGACGGCAAGTCATCCACCAGATAAATGCACTGACCGCGCTTGGCCTGGTCCACTAAATGGCCCTGGGCAATGCGCAGGGCACATACCACCAACTTCTGTTGGCCTCGGGACAAAATTTCTGCCGCATTGTGGGCTGCCAAGCGTAACCGGAGATCGGCGCGCTGTGGGCCAGCCTGGGTATGACCAATTTGTTGATCGCGGGAGAGGGAAGTGGCCAGCACCTCACTCAACTCACGCTCCTTATCCCAGCCGCGATAGTAGCTAAGGGTTAACCCCTGCAACTCGACCAGCTCACTCAAGGTCTGCTCAAAAACCGGTTTCAACGCCTGGATATAAGCTCGCCGATAAGCGTCAATCTCATCGCTGGCAAGGCACAGTTCACGGTCCCAGGCCGCCTGCGAAGCGGCGTCAAGTGTACCATGCCGTAGCCACGAGTTCCGCTGTCGCAGGGCCTTCTGCAGGCGCTGCCAGGCCGGCAAAAAGCGAGGTTCCACGTGGAACACTCCCCAGTCGAGAAACTGCCGGCGAATTTTCGGTGCACCCTCCAGTAAGCGGAAACTGTCGGGATTGATCAGTTGCAGTGGCAGCGTTTCAGCCAGTTGCGCCGCACTGCGCGCACTCTGCCCGTCGATACGAATCTGGAATTCACCCTGCCGATCACGGGAAATCCCTAAGCTGCTTTGCCGGCCGTCGGCCAACTGCACCTGGCCGAAGACCGTACAGGCAAGTTGCTCGTACTGAATCACCGGGAGTAAGCGAGCACTGCGAAAGGAACGCGCCAGGCCCAGCAGATGAATGGCTTCCAGCAAACTGGTTTTGCCGCTGCCATTAGCGCCGTGGAGGATATTGATACGCGGGGAGGGGGAGAGGGTCACCGGGTGCAGATTGCGCACCGCGGTGACCGTAACGCGGGATAAAGACATTAATGGGTTACAAACGCATAGGCATCACGACATAGGCGGAATCGTCGTTGTCGGCTTCCTGGACCAATGCGCTGCTGTTCGCGTCGGACAGGATCAGACGCACCTGATCGGTGGTCATCACGCCCAGCACATCCAGCAGGTAGCTGACGTTGAAACCGATTTCCAACGCGCTGCCGTTGTAATCCACGGCAATTTCTTCTTCCGCTTCTTCCTGTTCCGGGTTGTTCGCCTGAATTTTCAACAGGCCAGCGGCCAGCTGCAAACGAATCCCGCGGTACTTCTCGTTGGACAGAATCGCCGTGCGGCTAAACGCTTCGCGCAGCCCCTGACGATCGGCCACCACCAGCTTGTCGCCGCCGCGCGGCAATACGCGCTCGTAGTCGGGGAACTTGCCATCGACCAGCTTGGAGGTGAAGGTGAATTCACCCGTGGTCGCCCGAATGTGGTGCTGACCCAGGACGATGCTGACGCTGCCATCCTGTTCGGTGAGCAAACGCGCCAGTTCGAGAATGCCCTTACGCGGCACGATCACCTGATGACGTTCGACCTGTTCGATCGCCGCTTCCATGGAGCACATGGCCAGGCGGTGACCGTCGGTGGCCACGGCGCGCAATATGCCGCTCTGCACTTCCAGCAGCATGCCATTGAGGTAATAACGCACGTCCTGCTGGGCCATGGCAAAGCTGGTGCGCTCGATCAGCCGACGCAGCTTACTTTGCACCAGGCTGAAGGTCAGCGAGCCTGGACCCTCTTCAACCGTCGGAAAATCGTTAGCCGGCAACGTCGAGAGCGAGAAACGGCTGCGACCGGCTTTGACCAGCAGCTTCTGCTCGTCAACGCGAATATCGATCAGCGCATCGCTTGGCAAGCTCTTGCAAATATCCATCAGCTTGCGCGCCGGTACGGTGATCTCGCCCGGCTCAGCGGCGTCTTCGAGGGTCACGCGCCCGACCAATTCCACTTCCAGGTCGGTTCCCGTGAGGGAAAGTTGCTGGCCTTCAACGACCAGCAGCACGTTAGACAGAACCGGCAAGGTCTGGCGGCGTTCCACGACGCCGGCGACCAGTTGCAGGGGTTTCAACAGGGCTTCGCGTTGAATGGTGAAATGCATGGTCTAGTCCCTTGCCTCGTGGAGTTGCGTATTAAGTGGTCAGTGTACGCAGCAGATTCTTGTAGTCCTCGCGGATGTCCGCGTCGGATTCCCTAAGTTCAGCAATCTTACGGCAAGCATGCAATACCGTGGTGTGATCGCGACCGCCGAAGGCATCGCCAATCTCCGGCAAGCTGTGATTGGTCAGCTCCTTGGATAACGCCATCGCCACTTGCCGCGGTCGCGCCACAGAGCGTGAGCGGCGCTTGGACAGCAGGTCGGAGATCTTGATCTTGTAGTACTCGGCGACAGTGCGCTGAATATTGTCGATGCTCACCAGTTTGTCTTGCAGCGCCAACAGATCCTTCAGCGATTCGCGAATCAGCTCGATGGTAATGTCGCGGCCCATGAAGTGCGAGTGAGCAATCACCCGCTTCAACGCACCTTCCAGCTCACGCACGTTGGAGCGAATACGCTGGGCGATAAAGAATGCGGCGTCATGCGGCAGATCGACTTTGGCCTGGTCGGCCTTCTTCATCAGAATCGCCACCCGGGTTTCCAACTCCGGCGGTTCAACCGCGACGGTCAGGCCCCAACCGAAGCGCGATTTCAAACGCTCCTCCAGCCCTTCGATTTCTTTCGGGTAGCGATCACTGGTGAGAATCACCTGCTGGCCACCCTCGAGCAGGGCATTGAAGGTGTGGAAGAATTCCTCCTGGGAGCGTTCCTTCTTGGCGAAGAACTGGATGTCGTCGATCAGCAGCGCATCCACCGAACGGTAGAAACGCTTGAATTCGTTAATCGCATTCAACTGCAACGCCTTGACCATGTCCGCCACAAACCGCTCGGAATGCAGGTAGACCACCTTGGCATTCGGATTCTTGGCCAGCAGATGGTTGCCCACCGCATGCATCAAGTGGGTTTTACCCAAACCCACGCCGCCATACAGGAACAACGGGTTGTAACCGTGCTTGGGGTTGTCTGCCACTTGCCAAGCCGCCGCGCGGGCCAGCTGGTTGGATTTACCTTCTACGAAGTTATCGAAGGTAAAGGTGCGGTTGAGGTAGCTGGTGTGCTTGAGTGCACCCTCCACCTGCACAGAACGTTCGGTGCGCGTGGGCGCCACTGGGGCTGCGGCGCCGGCCATGGGATCAAAACTGGAACGCGAAGGTTCTGCCTGCGCATACGCCTGCTGTTGAGGCGCGGCGATCGGGCTGCTGCTCACGCTTTGCACAGGGCTTGCCGCCACTCGCGGAGCGGCGCTGCGTTTGCTGCCTATTAATAAGGAGAGCGCCGGCACCAGACCATTGGTCCGCTCGGACAACAATTCCAGCAGACGGCTCAAATATTTTTCATTGACCCAATCGAGTACGAAACGATTCGGCGCATAGACACGAAGCTCGTCGCCTTCGGCTTCGACCTGCAGTGGACGGATCCAGGTATTGAATTGCTGAGCAGGCAGTTCATCGCGTAGAAGCTCCACGCACTGCTGCCAAAGTTCCACGGACACGTATATCCCCTAAATCGGAAGCCGGCGAGGCAAAAAACAGCCCTCATTGTAGCCGCCGAGGCCTGAGTTATCCACACGAAATGGCCATCCAGCACAAGGAAAATCAAGGTGTTAATGGCTTTTCAGGCAATGGATCGAGTACGACTAAAGTCTGTGGATAAGCGCACCGCAGGGCAGGGGATAAGCCTGGGTGAAACGCAGTGGAAAACCTGCCTGTGGGTAAAACCGCGTTTCATCCTCAGCTTATGCGCCGCAATCACACAGCCGCAGCACCGCTTTTCGACAGACTTACTAAACCCTGTAAGCCTCGTAAACAGGCAGCTACAGAGGGTTATACACAGGCAGCCTGGGTGCTAAGTATTACAAGCATTACAAAACATCTTTAAATATTCTCTTCTTTATATTTCTTATCTACGAATAAGGGGCTGGTTGGAAATTGACCTGACCCTCGGCTTTCTCTACAATCGCCGGTCTCTTAAAACGGGGGCCATTCCGGCCCGTAGTCGACCACCCAGGTACCGCACCATGAAACGTACTTTCCAACCCAGCACTATCAAACGCGCTCGCACCCACGGTTTCCGTGCTCGCATGGCCACCAAGAACGGCCGTGCTGTCCTGTCGCGTCGCCGCGCCAAGGGCCGTAAGCGTCTCGCCGTCTAAATTTCGGTCTTGTGGTGAGTCGAGACTTCAGTCGGGAAAAGCGTCTGCTAACTCCCCGGCAATTCAAGGCAGTCTTCGACTCCCCTAGCGGCAAAGCTCCGGGCAAAAATGTCCTGCTGCTCGCGCGCAACAACGAGCTCGATCATCCCCGCTTGGGTTTGGTGATCGGCAAGAAGAGCGTCAAGCTCTCGGTTGAGCGCAACCGCCTGAAACGCCAGATCCGCGAATCGTTCCGCCTGAACCAAGACAACTTGGTCGGCTGGGACATCGTAGTGGTTGCGCGTAAGGGATTAGGCGATCTGCAGAATGCCGAACTCGCTCAGCAGTTCGGCAAACTCTGGAAGCGCCTGGCGCGCAGTAAGCCAAGCCCGGAGACCAATGCTCAACCTGGGGTGAACGACAGTCCCCATGCGTAAACTGGCCTTAGCTGCAATCCAGGTTTATCGCTATGCCATCAGCCCGCTGATGGCCAGCCATTGTCGTTTCTACCCAAGCTGTTCTTGCTACGCGCACGAAGCCATCGAGCATCATGGTTTTGTGCGTGGTGGTTGGCTGACCTTGCGTCGGCTCGGCCGCTGTCACCCGTGGAATCCCGGTGGCTACGATCCGGTTCCCCCCGCGAAAAACTCCCGATCCTCTTCGATGGCCGAATAATCATGGATATCCAACGTTCGATCCTGATCGTCGCCCTGGCAATCGTGTCCTATATGATGGTTCTCCAGTGGAACCAGGACTACGGTCAGGCTCCTCTGCCGACTCAGACCGCCGCAGCCACCACTAGCGTTCCGAGCCTGCCAGACAGTGATGTCGCAACTGCCAACAGCAGTGATGACGTACCTACGGCCAATGCAGAAACCAGTGAAGGGAGCGCGGTCGCGCCTGTGGCCGTCAGCGACCAGCTGATCCGGGTAAAGACCGATGTGCTTGATTTGGCTATCGATCCCCGCGGTGGCGATATCGTGCAACTGCAGTTGCCGCAGTATCCACGTCGTCAGGATCGTCCGGATGTACCGTTTCAGTTATTCGATAACGGCACTGAGCGGACCTACCTGGCACAGAGCGGCCTGATTGGCAGCAATGCTCCGGACAAATCCAGCGGACGGGCACTGTGGAGCAGTGCGCAGCAAGAGTACCGATTGGCTGAAGGTCAGGAGCAGTTGGTCGTCGACCTGACGTTGAGCGAAGGTGGCGTCAACTACATCAAGCGTTTCACCTTCACCCGCGGTCTGAATGCACAGTGCTCGACCAGCGAACAACAGCTGAAAAAGCCCGGTTGTGTGGACCCTGCTTCTTACCAGATCAACATCGCTTACCTGATCGACAACCAAAGCGCACAAGCTTGGAGCGGCAACATGTACGCCCAGCTCAAGCGTGACGCCAGTGGCGACCCATCGTCGACCACCGCCACAGGTACTGCGACTTACCTGGGTGGCGCACTGTGGACAGCAGAAGAGCCCTACAAAAAAGTCTCGATGAAGGACATCGACAAGCAGCCGATCAAGGAAACCGTACAAGGTGGCTGGGTTGCCTGGTTGCAACACTACTTCGTGACCGCGTGGATTCCGACGAGCGACAGCACCAACCAGGTGCAAACCCGCAAGGATAGCCAGGGTAACTACATCGTCGGCTACACCGGCCAGGCTGTTCAGGTTGAACCGGGCGCCAAGGCAGAAATTAGCGCCATCCTGTATGCCGGCCCTAAGCTGCAGGGTCACCTGAAAACCTTGTCGCCAGGCCTGGAGCTGACCGTCGACTACGGCATTCTGTGGTTCCTCGCCCAACCGATCTTCTGGTTGCTGGAACATATCCATAGCCTGCTGGGTAACTGGGGCTGGTCGATCATCGTTCTGACCATCATCATCAAGTTGATCTTCTTCCCGCTGTCGGCTGCCAGTTACAAATCGATGGCCCGTATGCGTGCGGTATCGCCCAAGCTGGCGGCACTGAAAGAGCAATTCGGCGATGATCGCCAGAAGATGTCCCAGGCGATGATGGAGTTGTACAAGAAGGAAAAGATCAACCCGCTCGGGGGTTGCTTGCCGATTCTGGTACAAATGCCGGTCTTCCTCGCGCTCTACTGGGTGCTGCTGGAATCCGTGGAAATGCGTCAAGCCCCATGGCTGCTGTGGATAACCGACCTGTCGATCAAGGACCCGTTCTTTATCCTGCCGATCATCATGGGCGCCACCATGTTTATCCAGCAGCAGCTCAACCCGACGCCACCGGACCCGATGCAGGCCAAGGTGTTGAAGCTGATGCCGATCATCTTCACCTTCTTCTTCCTCTGGTTCCCTGCCGGTCTGGTGCTGTACTGGGTGGTCAACAACGTCTTGTCGATCGCGCAGCAGTGGTACATTACCCGCAAGATCGAAGCTGCCGCGAAGGCCGCCGCCGCTTAACCCGCGACAGCCTCTAAGCTCTAAAAAGACGCCCCCGCAGTGGGGCGTCTTGCTATCCAGCATTCGGAGATCATCATGCAAACAGCCCGTGAAACCATCGCCGCCGTTGCCACCGCCCAAGGCCGTGGCGGTGTCGGTATCGTGCGTATTTCCGGTCCTCTGGCCGGGCAACTGGCCCAGGCTGTTTGCCAGCGCGAACTGAAACCGCGCTATGCCCACTACGGACCCTTTTTCGCCAGTGCCGAACAGGTGCTCGATGAAGGATTGGCCTTGTACTTTCCGGGGCCGAATTCGTTTACCGGCGAGGATGTTCTGGAGCTGCAAGGGCATGGCGGGCCAGTGGTATTGGACCTGCTGCTGCGTCGCTGCTTGCAACTCGGCGCGCGCCTGGCCCGGCCTGGCGAATTCAGCGAACGCGCCTTTCTCAATGACAAGCTCGACCTGGCCCAGGCCGAGGCGATTGCCGACCTCATCGAAGCGAGTTCCGAGCAGGCGGCGCGCAATGCTCTGCGCTCCTTGCAAGGCGCCTTTTCACAACGTGTGCATGGCTTGACCGAGCACCTGATCAACCTGCGCATCTACGTCGAAGCAGCGATCGATTTCCCCGAGGAGGAAATCGACTTTCTTGCCGATGGCCACGTGCTTAGCCAGTTGCAAGCGGTACGGGCCGACCTGGCTGGCGTGCTGCGCGAAGCCGGGCAAGGCGCCCTACTGCGCGATGGCATGACGGTGGTGATCGCCGGCCGGCCAAATGCCGGTAAATCCAGCCTGCTCAATGCCCTGGCCGGGCGTGAAGCGGCCATCGTCACCGAAATCGCCGGCACCACCCGCGACGTGCTGCGCGAACATATCCACATCGATGGTATGCCGCTGCATGTGGTCGACACCGCCGGCCTGCGCACGACCTCCGACCAGGTCGAAAAAATTGGCGTCGAGCGCGCGCTGAAGGCCATTGGCGAAGCCGACCGCATCCTGCTGGTGGTGGATGCCACGGCCCCCGAAGCCGATGATCCCTTTGCCCTGTGGCCGGAGTTTCTCGCCCAACGGCCCGACCCGGCCAAGGTCACCCTGATCCGCAACAAGGCCGATCTGTCTGGCGAGCCAGTGGCGCTGGAAGTGTGCAACGACGGCCACATAACCATCAGCCTCTCGGCCAAATCGACAGAAGGCCTGGACCTGCTGCGCGAACACCTGAAAGCCTGCATGGGCTATGAGCAGACCGCCGAAAGCAGCTTCAGCGCGCGCCGACGTCACCTGGAAGCACTGCGTCAGGCCGAAACGTACCTCGAGCATGGCCACGCCCAGTTGACCCTGGCAGGTGCCGGCGAACTGCTCGCCGAAGACCTGCGCATGGCTCAGCAAGCGCTGGGCGAAATCACCGGTGCCTTCAGCTCCGATGACCTGCTGGGGCGGATCTTCTCCAGCTTCTGCATCGGCAAGTAGGATGGGTTAGCGACGCAGAACCCCAAATCTGCAAGCAACACAAATCCCCCCGCATCGCGTAACCCATCATGACTTTGATGGGTTACGCCGCATCGAATCATGCGCCGCATCCGCAATACCCTCCCTGCGCCTAACCCATCCTACGTCCCGAAATCCCAACTTATGCCATCCAGGCAGGTATTCGCCTGGACGAAATAGGCTCACCAATCCATTTATTTACTCGGCTAAGCCCTGTGGAAAACCCGGCCTAAGCCCAGTCCATAACCCGGTGATAAAACGGATGATAACCGCCCCTGTGGATAACCATCCGTTTCATCCACAGCTTGCGTACGGCAACTGAACAGGCAGCGGGCAGGATCAACACAGACTTTTTAAACGCTGTAAGCACTGATTCTATTGGGCTGTAGCGATCTATCCACAGAAACTCCGTTGCTAAGTAATAAACATATAAACAAGGCTTTATAAGAATTCTCTCTTTTATTCTTTATTAACCGACCGACCTGAACCCCCCAAAGCCAGCTGGCTATTTTTTGTGCAAAAGGCTTCTTTCATACCGGCTAAATCCCTATACTTGCCGGCTTTCCAGCTTTTCAAACCCAAAAGCCCCCCATTTCTCAACAGGCACGAGGTGCGTGGTGGATTTCCCTTCCCGTTTTCAGGTGATCGTCATCGGCGGCGGTCATGCCGGTACCGAGGCTGCCTTGGCAGCTGCACGCATGGGGGTGAAAACCCTGCTGCTGACCCATAACGTGGAAACACTCGGGCAGATGAGCTGCAACCCGGCCATCGGCGGGATCGGTAAGAGCCATCTGGTCAAGGAAATCGACGCCCTTGGTGGTGCCATGGCTGAAGCCACCGACAAAGGTGGTATTCAGTTCCGCGTCCTCAACAGCCGCAAAGGCCCAGCCGTTCGCGCCACTCGCGCCCAGGCCGATCGCGTGCTGTACAAAGCAGCGATTCGCGAAACCCTGGAAAACCAGGCCAACCTGTGGATATTTCAGCAGGCAGCTGATGACCTGATCGTCGAAAACGACGAAGTCAAAGGTGTGGTCACCCAGATGGGCCTGCGTTTCCTCGCGGATTCCGTGGTGTTGACCACTGGTACCTTCCTCGGCGGACTTATCCACATCGGCCTGCAGAATTACTCCGGCGGTCGCGCCGGTGATCCTCCTTCGATTGCCCTGGCCCAGCGCCTGCGTGAATTGCCGCTGCGCGTTGGTCGTCTGAAAACCGGGACGCCGCCACGCATCGATGGCCGTTCGGTGGACTTCTCGGTGATGACCGAGCAGCCGGGCGATACGCCCACGCCGCTGATGTCCTTCCTCGGGCGTGCCGAGCAGCAGCCACGCCAGGTCAGCTGCTGGATCACCCACACCAACGCGCGCACCCACGAGATCATCGCGGCCAACCTGGATCGCTCGCCGATGTATTCGGGCGTGATCGAAGGCGTCGGCCCGCGTTATTGCCCGTCGATCGAAGACAAGATCCACCGCTTCGCCGACAAGGACAGCCACCAGGTATTTATCGAGCCCGAAGGCCTGAATACCCATGAGCTGTACCCCAATGGCATCTCCACCTCGCTGCCATTCGATGTGCAGTTGCAGATCGTGCGCAGCATCCGCGGCATGGAAAACGCGCATATCGTGCGGCCCGGCTACGCCATCGAGTACGACTACTTCGACCCGCGCGATCTCAAGTACAGCCTGGAAACCAAGGTCATTGCCGGGCTGTTTTTCGCCGGGCAGATCAACGGCACCACCGGTTACGAAGAAGCCGGTGCACAAGGTTTGCTCGCCGGGGCCAACGCTGCGCTGCGCGCTCAGGGCAAGGACAGTTGGTGTCCACGTCGCGATGAGGCCTACATCGGTGTGCTGGTCGACGACCTGATTACCCTGGGCACCCAGGAGCCCTACCGCATGTTCACCTCGCGGGCCGAATACCGGCTGATCCTGCGTGAAGACAACGCCGACCTGCGCCTGACCGAGAAAGGCCGCGAGCTGGGCTTGGTCGACGACGTGCGTTGGGCGGCCTTCGAAGCCAAGCGCGAAGCTATCGCACAGGAAGAACAGCGTCTGAAAAGCACCTGGGTCCGCCCGGGTACGCCGCAAGGCGAGGCGATTGCCGAGCGCTTCGGCACGCCGCTGACCCACGAATACAATCTGCTCAATCTGTTGGCGCGCCCGGAAATCGATTACGCCGGCCTGGTCACCATCACTGGTGGCGGTGCGCAAGATCCGCGAGTGGCCGAGCAGATCGAGATCAAGACCAAGTACGCCGGCTATATCGACCGCCAGCAGGACGAGATCGCCCGCCTGCGCGCCAGTGAAGACACCAAGCTGCCGGCGGATATCGATTACGCGGGGATTTCCGGGCTGTCCAAGGAAATCCAACACAAGCTCGGTAATACCCGCCCGGAAACCCTGGGGCAGGCCTCGCGGATTCCCGGCGTCACTCCGGCAGCGATTTCCTTGTTGCTGATCCACCTGAAAAAGCGCACTGCCGGTCAGCAGTTGGAGCACAGCGCCTGATGTCGTTGGTCACCGCCCGTCACGCCGAAGAACTGAGTCAGGGTGCCCGCGAGCTGGGTGTCGAACTTAGCGAGCAGCAGCACGAGCAGTTGCTCGCCTACCTGGCCCTGCTGATCAAGTGGAACAAGGCCTACAACCTCACCGCCGTGCGCGATCCGGATGAAATGGTTTCGCGTCATCTGCTCGACAGCCTGTCCGTGGTCACTCATGTGCGCGAGGCTGGAGATAACTGGCTGGACGTCGGCAGCGGCGGCGGCATGCCGGGGATTCCGCTGGCGATCCTGTTTCCCGAACGACAGTTCACCTTGCTCGACTCCAACGGCAAGAAGACCCGCTTCCTGACTCAGGTGAAGCTCGAGCTGAAACTGGCCAACCTGCAAGTTATCCACAGCCGGGTCGAAGCCTTCACCCCTGAGCAGCCATTCAGCGGTATTTGTTCGCGCGCGTTCAGCGCCCTGGAAGATTTCAGCAACTGGACCCGGCATCTAGGAAACGGCGATACGCAGTGGTTGGCGATGAAGGGCGTGCACCCGGATGACGAGCTGCAAGCTCTGCCGGCGGACTTCCGTCTCACCGCCACGCATGTGCTCAAGGTTCCCGGTTGCCAAGGTCAGCGCCATCTGCTGATACTGCGTCGCTCGGTCTAGGGGGAATGCAGCATGGCTAAGGTATTCGCAATCGCTAACCAGAAAGGCGGTGTGGGCAAGACCACCACCTGCATCAATCTGGCGGCTTCGTTGGTCGCGACCAAGCGCCGCGTGCTGCTGATCGACCTCGATCCTCAGGGCAACGCGACCATGGGCAGTGGTGTGGATAAGCATGCCCTGGAGTACTCGATCTACGACGTGCTGATCGGTGAATGCAACCTGGTCGAGGCCATGCAGTTTTCCGAACACGGCGGTTACCAGCTGTTGCCGGCCAACCGCGACCTGACCGCTGCAGAAGTCGCCCTGCTGGAAATGAAAATGAAGGAAAGCCGCCTGCGTTATGCCCTGGCGCCGATCCGTGAAAACTACGATTACATCCTCATCGACTGCCCGCCGGCGCTGTCGATGCTCACCGTCAACGCCCTGGTCGCCGCCGATGGGGTAATCATCCCCATGCAGTGCGAGTATTACGCCCTGGAAGGGTTAAGCGACCTGGTCAACAGCATTCAGCGCATCGCCCAGTTGCTCAACCCGAGCCTGAAGATCGAAGGCCTGCTGCGCACCATGTATGACCCGCGCATCAGCTTGACCAATGACGTGTCGGCGCAGCTCAAGGAACATTTCCCAGACACGCTCTATCAAACCGTGATCCCGCGTAACGTGCGCCTCGCCGAAGCGCCGAGTTTCGGTATGCCGGCGCTGGTGTATGACAAGCAATCCCGTGGCGCCATTGCCTACCTGGCCTTGGCTGGCGAACTGGTTCGTCGGCAGCGCGCTGCCGCCCACACTGCAACCGCATAAGGAATTTCCGCATGGCCGCCAAGAAACGAGGGCTAGGACGAGGCTTGGACGCCCTCTTGGGGGGCACCAGTGTCAGCGCTTTGCAGGAAGAAGCCGCCGAAGCCGATAGCCGCGAGCTGCAATACGTGCCGCTGGACCTGATCCAGCGCGGCAAATACCAACCGCGCCGCGACATGGACGCCACCGCCCTGGAAGAACTGGCGCAGTCGATCAAGTTGCATGGTGTGATGCAGCCCATCGTGGTGCGGCCGATTGCCGAGGGGCGTTTCGAAATCGTTGCCGGTGAACGCCGCTGGCGTGCCAGTCAGCAAGCGGGGCTGGACAAGATTCCGGCGATGGTTCGCGAACTGCCGGACGAAGCCGCCATCGCCATGGCGCTGATCGAAAATATCCAGCGCGAAGACCTCAACCCGATCGAAGAAGCCATGGCCCTGCAGCGCTTGCAGCAGGAGTTTCAGCTGACCCAGCAACAAGTCGCCGAGGCGGTGGGCAAGTCGCGGGTAACCATCACCAACCTGCTGCGCCTGATTGCCCTGCCGGAAGAGATCAAAACCCTGCTTTCGCATGGCGATCTGGAAATGGGCCATGCACGTGCCTTGCTCGGTCTACCGCTGGAGCAGCAGGTCGAAGGGGCGCGACATGTTGTCGCACGCAGCCTCACGGTACGGCAAACCGAGGCACTGGTGCGCCAGTGGTTGAACAGCAAAGGCAAGCCAGCGCCGGTGGTCAAGGCCGACCCGGACATCAGTCGCCTGGAACAGCGCCTGGCTGAGCGCCTGGGCTCTCCGGTGCAAATCAAGCATGGGCAGAAGGGCAAAGGCCAGTTGGTGATCCGCTACAACTCGCTGGATGAATTGCAGGGCGTACTCGCTCACATTCGCTGAAACAATTGCCGTGTAGCGAGTAGTCGGAAATCACTACCTGGCAGTTGAATGGGGGTGGAAGCGCCCCTATACTCTGCGCGCTTTCGTCGGCACAAACTATGCCAAGTTATTGATTCTCTTGGTGCCGACACCAGATGCTCTGATCCCAGGAAAACGCGATGGATGTTCGCACGCCAAAACGCCTGCCCTTCCATCGACTGCCGGTTTTTCCGGTGCTTGCTGTTCAGTTGGTCGTTGTGCTGCTGCTGGCTGCCGTTTTATGGCAATGGTGGGGTGTCGTGGCCGGTTACTCTGGGCTCTGCGGCGGCCTGATTGCCTGGTTGCCGAATGTGTATTTTGCCCATAAGGCGTTCCGTTTCAGTGGAGCGCGGGCCGCCCAAGCCATCGTCCGGTCGTTTTATGCCGGCGAAGCGGGCAAGTTGATTCTAACGGCAGTGTTGTTTGCACTGACGTTCGCAGGTGTGAAACCACTGGAAGCGCTGGCGGTGTTCGGCGTGTTTTTCCTGACCCAGTTGGTCAACTGGTTTGCGCCCCTGCTGACGAAAACAAGACTTTTAAGACCTTAGCGTTTGAGGGATATATGGCAGCTGCAGAAACCGCTTCGGGTTATATCCAGCATCACCTGACTAACCTGACCTACGGTCAGCATCCGGTGAATGGTTGGAGCTTCGCCCACAACGCCAAGGAAGCTCAGGAAATGGGCTTCTGGGCATTCCACGTCGACACCCTCGCGGTATCGGTGGTGCTCGGTCTGATCTTTATCCTGCTGTTCCGTGCAGCGGCTGCCAAGGCGACCTCTGGCCAACCGGGCAAGCTGCAGAACTTCGTCGAAGTGCTGGTCGAGTTCGTCGACGGTAGCGTCAAAGACACCTTCCACGGTCGCAATGCGTTGATCGCTCCGCTGGGTCTGACCATTTTCGTCTGGGTCTTCCTGATGAACTTCATGGACCTGATCCCGGTGGACTGGTTGCCGATGCTGGCGGCGAAGATCTCCGGCGACCCGAACCTGTATTTCCGCGTCGTGCCGACCACCGATCCAAACGCCACCCTCGGCCTGGCCCTGTCGGTCTTCGCCCTGATCCTGTACTACAGCATCAAGGTCAAAGGCATCGGCGGCTTCCTCGGTGAATTGACCCTGCACCCATTTGGCAGCAAGAACGTGCTGGTTCAAGCGCTGCTGATTCCGGTCAACTTCCTGCTCGAATTCGTCACTCTGATTGCCAAGCCGATCTCCCTGGCCTTGCGTCTGTTCGGCAACTTGTATGCTGGCGAGCTGATTTTTATCCTCATCGCGATCATGTTCGGCGGCGGTTTGCTGCTCGGCGCGCTGGGTATTGTCTTGCAGTGGGCGTGGGCGGTGTTCCACATCCTGATCATCGTGCTGCAAGCGTTCATCTTCATGATGCTGACCATCGTCTACCTGTCGATGGCACACGAAGACAACCACTAAGAGCGCCTAGGCGCTCGCAGTGGACGCCCGTAAGGGCAACAGAAACAACGATTTTGCTTTACCGCTTTACCTTAGAAAACCTTAACCAATACGACATAAAAAGTCGGGAGGAAAGATGGAAACTGTAGTTGGTCTGACCGCGATCGCCGTTGCACTGCTGATTGGCCTGGGTGCCCTGGGTACCGCCATTGGTTTCGGCCTGCTGGGCGGCAAGTTCCTGGAAGGCGCTGCGCGTCAGCCGGAAATGGTTCCGATGCTGCAAGTTAAAATGTTCATCGTCGCCGGTCTGCTCGACGCCGTGACCATGATCGGTGTTGGTATCGCACTGTTCTTCACCTTCGCGAACCCCTTCGTTGGTCAAATTGCAGGCTAATCACTCGACCTATCGAGTTGATTGGTTTGACGGACAACGAACGAGCGAGGTGTTGGCGTGAACATTAATGCAACCCTGATTGGCCAGTCCGTTGCCTTCTTCATCTTCGTGCTGTTCTGCATGAAGTACGTGTGGCCTCCGGTCATTACGGCTTTGCACGAACGTCAGAAGAAGATTGCAGACGGCCTGGACGCTGCTAGCCGTGCGGCTCGCGACCTGGAGTTGGCCCAAGAGAAAGTGGGTCAGCAACTGCGCGAAGCCAAAGGCCAAGCAGCCGAAATCATTGAGCAAGCCAAGAAACGCGCGGCCCAGATCGTCGACGAAGCCCGTGATCAGGCCCGTGTCGAAGCTGACCGTGTGAAGGCTCAGGCTCAGGCCGAGATCGAACAGGAACTGAATGGCGTCAAAGACGCGCTGCGTGCCCAATTGGGTAGCCTGGCCGTCAGCGGTGCCGAGAAGATCTTGGGCGCATCCATCGACCAAAACGCGCATGCGGAGCTGGTTTCCAAACTGGCAGCCGAAATTTAAGCGAGGGGCGCGATCATGGCAGAACTGACCACGCTGGCCCGACCTTACGCCAAGGCTGCCTTCGAGTACGCCCAGGCCCACCAGCAACTGGCCAATTGGTCAGCCATGCTCGGCCTGGCGGCTGCGGTGTCGGAAGACGACACCATCCAGCGCGTACTCAAGGCTCCGCGTCTGACGAGTACAGATAAGGCCACCACCTTCAACGAGGTGTGTGGTGACAAGTTCGACGCCCAGGTACGCAATTTCATCCACATCGTTGCTGAGAACGATCGTCTGGCCCTGTTGCCGGAAATCGTTGCACTGTTCGAGCTGTATAAAGCCGAGCAGGAAAAATCAGTCGATGTGGATGTCACCAGTGCCTTCGCATTGAGCGATGAACAGCAAGACAAACTCGCCAAGGTTCTCAGTGCACGGCTCGGCCGGGAAGTGCGCCTGCACGCTGCGGAGGATGCCACCTTGATCGGTGGTGTCGTGATCCGCGCCGGCGACCTGGTTATCGATGGCTCAGTTCGCGGCAAAATCGCGAAGCTGGCCGAAGCATTGAAATCTTGAGTTTGAAGGGGCAGCAGAGCTATGCAGCAACTCAATCCTTCCGAAATAAGTGAAATCATCAAGGGCCGCATCGACAAGCTCGATGTAGCCTCGCAAGCCCGTAACGAAGGCACAGTCGTCAGCGTATCCGACGGTATCGTGCGTATTCATGGTCTGGCCGACGTTATGTACGGCGAAATGATCGAGTTCCCGGGCGGCGTTTACGGTATGGCCATGAACCTGGAGCGCGACTCTGTCGGCGCCGTGGTTCTCGGTGCTTACCAGGCATTGGCCGAAGGCATGAGTGCCAAGTGCACCGGCCGCATCCTTGAAGTTCCGGTTGGTCCGGAACTGCTGGGTCGTGTGGTTGATGCCCTGGGTAACCCTGTCGACGGTAAAGGCCCGCTGAACAACGTCGCTACCGACGCGGTTGAGAAGGTTGCACCGGGCGTGATCTGGCGTAAGTCGGTCGACCAACCGGTGCAAACCGGTTACAAGGCCGTCGATGCGATGATCCCGGTTGGTCGTGGCCAGCGCGAGCTGATCATCGGTGACCGGCAGATCGGTAAAACCGCTCTGGCGATCGACGCGATCATCAACCAGAAGAACAGCGGCATTAAGTGCGTCTACGTGGCAATCGGTCAGAAGCAATCGACCATCGCCAACGTGGTGCGCAAGCTGGAAGAAAACGGCGCGTTGGCTAACACCATCATCGTCGCCGCCAGCGCCTCCGAATCCGCTGCGCTGCAATTCATTGCACCGTACGCCGGCTGCACCATGGGCGAGTACTTCCGCGACCGCGGCGAAGACGCGCTGATCGTTTATGACGATCTGTCCAAGCAAGCCGTGGCTTACCGCCAGATCTCCCTGCTGCTGCGCCGTCCGCCAGGCCGTGAAGCCTACCCAGGCGACGTGTTCTATCTCCACAGCCGTCTGCTGGAGCGTGCCTCGCGCGTTTCCGAAGAGTACGTTGAGAAGTTCACCAACGGCGCGGTGACTGGCAAGACCGGTTCCCTGACCGCTCTGCCGATCATCGAAACCCAGGCTGGCGACGTTTCCGCGTTCGTGCCGACCAACGTGATTTCGATCACCGACGGTCAGATCTTCCTGGAATCGGCCATGTTCAACTCCGGCATTCGCCCGGCAGTGAACGCCGGTGTGTCGGTATCGCGCGTAGGTGGTGCCGCTCAGACCAAGATCATCAAGAAGCTCTCCGGTGGTATTCGTACCGCTCTGGCTCAGTACCGTGAACTGGCGGCATTCGCCCAGTTCGCTTCTGACCTGGACGAAGCCACGCGTAAGCAGCTTGAGCATGGTCAGCGCGTTACCGAGCTGATGAAGCAAAAGCAATACGCGCCGATGTCCATCGCCGACATGTCGCTGTCCCTGTACTCGGCCGAACGTGGCTACCTGCAGGACATCGAAATCGCAAAAATCGGCAGCTTCGAACAAGCTCTGATTGCTTACTTCAACCGCGATCACGCCGATTTGATGGCGAAGATCAACGTGAAGGGTGACTTCAATGACGAAATCGACGCAGGCCTGAAAGCCGGTATCGAGAAGTTCAAGGCCACCCAAACCTGGTAAGCCGCAGCGGAGGTCTTCTGACCTCCGCCTGCTAACCCGATAGGTGTCAAATGGCAGGCGCAAAAGAGATTCGCAGCAAGATTGCGAGCATCAAAAGCACGCAAAAGATCACCAGCGCCATGGAAAAGGTGGCTGTCAGCAAGATGCGCAAGGCTCAAATGCGCATGTCTGCCAGCCGTCCCTACGCGGAGCGCATCCGCCAGGTAATTGGTCATCTGGCCAACGCTAACCCGGAATACCGTCACCCGTTCATGATCGAGCGCGAAGTTAAGCGTGTCGGTTATGTGGTGGTGAGTTCGGACCGTGGTCTGTGCGGTGGCTTGAATACCAACCTGTTCAAGGCCTTGGTCAAGGACATGGCGAGCAATCGCGAGCAAGGCGTGGAGATCGATCTCTGCGTGATTGGCAGCAAGGGTGCGGCGTTCTTCCGCAGCTTTGGTGGCAATGTCGTTGCTGCGATCAGCCACCTGGGCGAAGAACCGTCGATCAATGATCTGATCGGTAGCGTCAAAGTCATGCTTGATGCGTACCTCGACGGCCGCATCGACCGTTTGTCCGTGGTCTCGAACAAGTTCATCAACACCATGACGCAACAGCCGGTAGTGGAACAGTTGGTTCCTCTGGTGGCTGATTCGGATCAACAGCTCAAGCATCACTGGGACTATCTCTACGAACCCGATGCTAAAGAGCTGCTGGACGGCTTGATGGTGCGCTACGTGGAATCGCAGGTGTACCAGGCGGTGGTCGAGAACAGCGCAGCCGAGCAGGCGGCGCGGATGATCGCGATGAAGAACGCTACCGACAACGCCGGTGATTTGATCAGCGATTTGCAGCTGATCTACAACAAGGCGCGTCAGGCGGCGATCACCCAAGAGATCTCGGAAATCGTTGGCGGCGCTGCCGCGGTCTGATACCGGTTCATATATTCAGAGGATCCAGCTATGAGTAGCGGACGTATCGTACAAATCATCGGCGCCGTGATCGACGTGGAATTCCCACGCGATCAGGTTCCGAGCATCTACGACGCTTTGAAAGTTCAAGGCGCCGAAACCACCCTGGAAGTTCAGCAGCAGCTGGGCGACGGCGTGGTGCGTACCATTGCGATGGGCTCGACCGAAGGCTTGAAGCGCGGTCTGGACGTCAACAACACTGGCGCAGCCATCTCCGTACCGGTCGGTAAAGCGACCCTGGGCCGGATCATGGACGTGCTGGGCAACCCGATTGACGAAGCTGGTCCGATCGGTGAAGAAGAGCGTTGGGGCATTCACCGCTCTGCGCCGTCTTTCGCTGAACAAGCGGGCGGCAACGATCTGCTGGAAACCGGCATCAAGGTTATCGACCTGATCTGTCCGTTCGCCAAAGGCGGTAAAGTCGGTCTGTTCGGTGGTGCCGGTGTCGGCAAGACCGTAAACATGATGGAACTGATCCGTAACATCGCCATCGAGCACAGCGGTTACTCCGTGTTCGCCGGTGTGGGCGAGCGTACCCGTGAGGGTAACGACTTCTACCACGAGATGAAGGACTCCAACGTTCTCGACAAGGTAGCCCTGGTCTACGGTCAGATGAACGAGCCGCCAGGCAACCGTCTGCGCGTAGCACTGACCGGCCTGACCATGGCCGAGAAGTTCCGCGACGAAGGTAACGACGTACTGTTGTTCGTCGACAACATCTACCGTTACACCCTTGCCGGTACCGAAGTATCCGCTCTGCTGGGCCGTATGCCCTCCGCCGTGGGCTATCAGCCGACGCTGGCTGAAGAAATGGGCATCCTGCAAGAGCGCATCACGTCGACCAAGAACGGTTCGATCACCTCGATTCAGGCCGTTTACGTACCTGCGGATGACTTGACCGACCCGTCCCCGGCGACCACCTTCGCCCACTTGGACGCCACCGTCGTACTGTCCCGTGACATCGCCTCCCTGGGTATCTACCCAGCGGTCGACCCGCTCGACTCCACCTCGCGTCAGCTCGACCCGAACGTGATCGGTCAAGAGCACTACGACACCGCGCGTGGCGTGCAGTACGTACTGCAGCGTTACAAGGAACTGAAGGACATCATCGCGATTCTGGGTATGGACGAGCTGTCGGAGACCGACAAGCAGTTGGTATCCCGTGCGCGTAAGATCCAGCGCTTCCTGTCCCAGCCGTTCTTCGTGGCCGAAGTCTTCACCGGTTCGCCAGGCAAGTACGTTTCCCTGAAGGACACCATTGCCGGCTTCAGCGGCATCCTGAAAGGTGACTACGATCACCTGCCAGAGCAGGCGTTCTACATGGTCGGCGGCATCGAAGAAGCCATCGAGAAAGCGAAGAAACTGTAACTACCCGTGCGCCCGGTAACGGGCGCTTACGTGAGGCTAGATATGGCTATGACAGTCCATTGCGACATCGTCAGCGCAGAAGGCGAGATCTTCTCCGGTCTGGTCGAGATGGTGATCGCGCACGGCAACCTGGGTGATATCGGTATCGCTCCAGGCCACGCGCCGCTGATCACCGACCTCAAGCCGGGCCCGATTCGCCTGGTCAAGCAGGGTGGCGAAGCCGAGGTGTTCTACATCTCCGGTGGTTTCCTGGAAGTACAGCCGAACATGGTCAAGGTCCTTGCCGATACCGTGCAACGGGCTGCCGACCTGGACGAAGCCTCTGCTCAGGAAGCCGTTCAGGCTGCCGAGAAAGCGTTGCACGACAAAGGTGCCGAGTTCGATTACGGCTCCGCTGCCGCTCGTCTGGCCGAGGCTGCAGCTCAGCTGCGCACCGTCCAGCAGCTGCGCAAGAAGTTTGGCGGTAGCTGATACTAGGTTGTTGAACACCTAACGAGCGAAGGTTAGGCAAGGCGAAACCAGCCGAGAAAGCGGAGTTTACCGTGGTAAATGAGCATTTCGAGATGGGTTTCAACGCGGCATAGCCGGTTGCAGTAGTTTTCAGCGAGCTAGTCGTTACGCTTCATCGAACGACAGTAAAAGGGTAGCCTTGGCTACCCTTTTTCTTGTCTGGCGTTTTACCCAGATGCCCGGTGGCATGGCTTCACCTGTTGGCCTCACGCTGCTTCCGACTGTTCAGGATTTGTTTGCATGTCTCTCGATATCGTTATTCTCGCCGCCGGCCAAGGCACCCGCATGCGTTCCGCCTTGCCGAAAGTCCTGCACCCGGTTGCCGGTAAAGCCATGCTCGGGCATGTGATCGACAGCGCGCGCCTGCTCAAGCCGCAGGGCATTCATGTGGTGATTGGTCATGGTGCCGAACTGGTGCGCGAGCGCCTGGCGGCAGATGACCTGAATTTCGTGCTGCAGAGCGAACAACTGGGCACCGGGCATGCCGTGGCCCAGGCGCTGCCGGCCTTGAGTGGCGAGCGCGTGCTGATTCTCTACGGCGATGTGCCGTTGATCGAAGTGGAAACCCTGCAGCGCCTATTGCAACAGGTCAGCGAGCAGCAGCTTGGGCTGTTGACGGTCAACCTGAATGACCCGACCGGCTACGGCCGCATCGTTCGTGATGAGCAGGGCGTGGTCAACGCCATCGTCGAGCATAAGGATGCCAGTGCCCAGCAGCGGCTGATCAGCGAAGGCAACACCGGGATTCTCGCCGTACCGGGCCAGCGCCTGGGCGACTGGCTGGGGCGGCTGTCCAACAGCAACGCCCAGGGCGAGTATTACCTCACCGACGTGATCGCCATGGCGGTGGCCGATGGCTTGGTCGTAGCCACCGAGCAGGCGGCCGACGAGATGGAAGTGTTGGGGGCCAACGACCGCATTCAGCTGGCGCAACTCGAGCGCCACTACCAATACCGCGCCGCGCGCCGCCTGATGCTGCAGGGCGTGACCCTGATCGACCCGGCGCGCTTCGACCTGCGCGGTGAAGTCACGGTGGGCCGCGATGTGTCGATCGATGTCAACGTGATCCTCGAAGGTCAGGTCGTCATCGAAGATGGCGTGCAGATCGGGCCGAACTGTGTGATCAAGAACTCGATCCTGCGCAAAGGCTCCATCGTCAAAGCCAACAGCCATCTGGAAGGGGCCGAAATGGGCGAGGGCGCCGATTGTGGGCCGTTCGCCCGTCTGCGTCCCGGTTCGCTGCTGGGCGCCAAGGCGCATGTCGGTAACTTCGTCGAGCTGAAGAACGCCAAGCTGGGCGAAGGCGCCAAGGCCGGCCATTTGAGCTACCTGGGCGACGCCGAGATTGGTGCGCGCAGCAATATCGGCGCCGGCACCATCACCTGCAATTACGACGGCGCCAACAAGTTCAAAACGGTGCTCGGCGAGGACGTGTTTATCGGCTCCAACAGCGCCCTGGTCGCGCCGGTGACTTTGGGTGACCGCGCCACCACCGGTGCCGGTTCGGTGATTACTGCTGATGTGCCGGCTAACACCCTGGCCGTCGGCCGCGCCAAGCAGCGCAATATCGACGGCTGGAAGCGCCCGACCAAGAAGTGATGCCGAGTAGGGCGGACATGGCGCAGCCTTGTCCGCCACCACCGCGCACGTGGTCGACAAGCCTTCGCCATGTCCACCCTACGTCGATTGCCACTTGACGCAAAAGCTTCATTAGGTTTTGATTCGCGCAATTATCTTTCGAATCGAAACTTAATATGTCGAAACGCAACACTCCGCAACGTCGCCACACCATTCTTGCCCTGCTTGCCGAGCAGGGTGAGGTGAGCGTGGATGAGTTGTCGAAGGCGTTCGCCACCTCCGAAGTGACCATTCGCAAAGACCTTGCCGCCCTGGAAAAGAGCGGCCTGCTGTTGCGTCGCTACGGAGGTGCGGTACCCATGCCGCAGGAGCTGATCAGCGATATCCAGCCGATCTCCCAGTACAAGCAGGCTATCGCCCGTGCTGGTGTGGCGCGCATTCGTGAACATGCGCGGATCATCATCGACAGTGGCACCACCACGGCGGCGATGATTCCCCAGCTCGGGCACAAGCCTGGCCTGGTGGTGATGACCAACTCGCTCAACGTGGCCCGCGCCATCAGCGAGCTGGAGCACGAACCGGTGTTGCTGATGACGGGCGGCACCTGGGACCCGCATTCGGAGTCGTTCCAGGGGCAGGTCGCCGAGCAGGTGCTGCGTTCCTATGACTTCGACCAGCTGTTTATCGGTGCCGATGGCATCGACCTGAGCCGTGGCACCACCACCTTCAATGAACTGCTCGGGCTTAGCCGGGTGATGGCAGATGTGGCCCGCGAAGTGGTGGTGATGGTCGAGAGCGACAAGATCGGCCGCAAGATTCCTAACCTGGAGCTGCCCTGGAGCGGCATCCATACCCTGATAACCGACGAGCGCCTCAGCCCCGAGGCCCGTGAACAATTGAGTGCACGCGGGATCAAGCTGATCTGCGCTGCGCTAGACGCCTGAGTTAAGGAGAGACATATGTGTGGCATCGTAGGTGCAATCGCCGAACGCAATATCACCGCCGTGCTGGTTGAAGGCCTCAAGCGCCTGGAATACCGCGGTTACGACAGCGCCGGTGTGGCGCTGCTGACGGATAAAGGCGACCTCGACCGCCGTCGCCGTGTGGGCAAGGTCAGTGAGCTGGAAAGCGCATTGAGCGCTGAACCGCTGGCTGGCCGCCTCGGTATCGCCCACACCCGCTGGGCCACCCATGGTGCGCCGAGCGAGCGTAATGCCCACCCGCATTTCTCCAGTCAGGATTTGGCGGTGGTGCACAACGGCATCATCGAGAACCATGAAGAACTGCGCGCCCAGCTCAAGGGCCTGGGTTACGTGTTCAGCTCCGACACCGACACCGAAGTGATCGTGCACCTGCTCGACCACACCCTGAAAACCCAGCCGGATCTGGCCGCTGCGCTGAAGCAAGCGGTCAAGCAGCTGCACGGGGCCTACGGCCTGGCGGTGATCAGCGCCAAGCAGCCGGATCGCCTGCTCGCCGCCCGCAGTGGCAGCCCGCTGGTGATCGGCCTGGGCCTGGGGGAGAATTTCCTCGCCTCCGACCAGCTGGCTTTGCGCCAGGTCACCGACCGCTTTATGTACCTGGAAGAAGGCGATATCGCCGAGATCCGCCGCGACAGCGTGCAGATCTGGGACGCCAGTGGCCAGCCGGTGGTGCGCGAGAGCGTGCAATACCACGAAGGCGCCGAGGCCGCCGACAAGGGCGAGTACCGCCACTTTATGCTCAAGGAAATCCACGAGCAGCCCAAGGTCGTGCAACGCACCTTGGAAGGCCGTCTGGGTTCTGACCACGTGCTGGTTCAGGCTTTCGGCCCGCAGGCCGCCGAGCTGTTCGCCAAGGTGCGCAACGTGCAGATTGTCGCCTGCGGCACCAGTTACCATGCCGGCATGGTCGCGCGTTACTGGCTGGAAGGCCTGGCCGGGATTCCCTGCCAGATCGAAGTGGCCAGCGAGTTCCGCTACCGCAAGGTGGTGGTGCAGCCGGACACCCTGTTCGTCAGCATCTCCCAGTCCGGCGAAACCGCCGACACCCTGGCCGCGTTGCGCAATGGTAAAGAGCTGGGCTACCTGGCCAGCCTAGCGATCTGCAACGTCGGCATCAGCTCGCTGGTGCGTGAATCCGACCTGACCCTGTTGACCCAGGCCGGCCCGGAAATCGGCGTGGCCTCGACCAAGGCCTTTACCACCCAGTTGGTGGCGCTGATGCTGCTGACCCTGGCCCTCGGCCAGGTGCGCGGCACCCTGGATAAAGGCCTGGAAGCCGAGCTGGTCGACGAACTACGCCGCCTGCCAACCCGTCTGGGCGAAGCTCTGGCCATGGACAGCGTGGTGGAGAAGGTTTCCGAGCTGTTCGCCGAGAAGCACCACAGCCTGTTCCTCGGCCGTGGCGCACAGTACCCGGTGGCGATGGAAGGCGCGCTCAAGCTCAAGGAAATTTCCTATATCCACGCTGAAGCCTACCCGGCTGGCGAGCTCAAGCACGGCCCGCTGGCACTGGTCGACAGCGATATGCCGGTGGTTACCGTGGCACCGAACAACGAGCTGCTGGAAAAGCTCAAATCCAACCTGCAGGAAGTGCGCGCCCGTGGCGGCGAGCTGGTGGTGTTTGCCGACGAGCAGGCCGGCATGAGCAATGGCGAAGGCACCCATGTGGTGAACATGCCGCATATCCACGACGCCCTGGCGCCGATCCTCTACACCATCCCGTTGCAGCTGCTGTCGTACTACGTCGCCGTGCTCAAGGGCACCGATGTCGACCAGCCGCGCAACCTGGCCAAGAGCGTGACGGTCGAGTAAGCGCGGCGCAGTGAAAAAAACCACCCGGACAAGGCGTTCGCTTAAGGTGTTGATGGAATGAGCTGAAAGTCTTACTCCACCAGGGCTGGAAAATAAAAAACCCTCGGAAGAAATTTCTCCCGAGGGTTTTTTGTTTCTAAGCCCCGCGTTAGATGGGTTTAGCCACTCGCTTTCAACACCTTAAGCGAGCGGCTAGCCATCCAGCCGGTTCTTTCGCTAAGCCCCCAGAGGGGCAGACGCTACCCACAAAAGCCGCATGCAACGGAGCGTGAGGATCTTGGCCTGCGCAGCCGCTGGAGCGTTTTGTGTTGGGCGATCCACCCGGCGTGGGCCGGGCGGATGCCGAGGGGACGGTTTCAGTTACCGGTGGCGCGCATGTGTTGCACGCTGAACATCTCCGGCTTGCTCATGTCCGGATCGACCTGGCCCTTGAACTGCCCTGTGGTGCAGTGCATGGCCTGGATGTCGACCATCGAGAAGCTGTCGTCGATCGACACGCCGGAGCCCTTGTTCTTCGGCAGGTGGTGGTCCGGGTGGGCCTGGCCGATAGTGAAGGTCTTCCACATGCTGCCCTTGCGGTCATACGACACGGTGCGCGGCACGGTGAAGGTCTGCGCATCCATGTAATGCACGCGTTTGGATAGCGGGTGGCTGCCGTCCACCGGCACCGATTCGACTTCGTAGACCTTGCGCAGCTGCCAGGTGATGTTGGGGAAACAGCCGCCCTGGCCGCCGAACGCCACCACCTGATAACCGTCGCTGTCCTTGTGCGTTTCGCTGTCCAGCGTCAGGTCGTTGTGGTTGTAGAAGGGCATCAGCATGAAGCGGGTGCCCTTGTAGCTCCACTGCATATCGGAGATGCGCCCGTTGTAGCCCTCGAAGTCCTCGATCATCAGGTCGGAGCCGAGGAAGGCATCGGTCACCTGGCCGGTGGCCAGGCGCCGCACGCGGCGCTGGAAGCCCAGGTACAACCAGGAGTTGTCGCGTTTGAGGTCGTCTTCGGCGCGGTGGATCAACAGCTGGGTGTTGCGTACGTCATACGGCTCCAGCACGTTGACGTAGATGCCGCGGAACAGCTGCGACGGGTTGGGGGTGATCGCCGGCTTGGGCTCCTGGTTGACCCGGCGGGTGAAGTTGAGGAAGTGGAAGTCGAACTTGATGGTGCGCTCCAGCTTGGCCGTGTTCATGTCGCGGAACTTCCAGTAGAACGGCGAGATGGCGGCGCTGTCGCCCCAGTTGTAGCCGTACTTGTAGTTCCAGGCGAGCTTCTCGCCGGCGCGCGGGTCGTTCGTTTCCGGCTCCTGGGGGAACGGCCGGCCGGCCACGGCGCCGCTGATCTCTCCGGGCTTGGCACCGAGTTTGACCGTGTCCATGTGCTGGCGGGTAGCCTCGACATAGTTGGGGTGCAGGTCGAAGGAGGTGGTGTCGCCGACCTCCAGTTCCACCCAGCCCTTGTCGATGAAGTCATAGAACGCCGGGTCGATGATCTCCTTGAATTGCCCGACGTTACCTTTGTTGATCTTCATTCCGGTATTCAGACCGGCGAAGCTCGGCTTGTCGCTCTGGTAGGGGTGGAAGGACTGCTGGATCACCGCCTCGTCGGCGGCGTGGACGCCGCTGGTCGCGCCCAGCGTCAACAGGGCCAGCGCCAGGGCGCGACTCTGCTGGGATTTATTGTTGTTGTTCATGGCTGTTCCTCGTGATTGATCAGAAGCTGTAGCGCAGGGTCAGTTGCAGTTCGTCTTCCTTCTGCGCCATGCCGATGGGGCCGGCGCGGAAGCGGCCCAACGGCTCGTAGCCGCTCAGACCGGCGCTTGCGCCTTCCGGCAGGCCATAGCTGGTGAAGGGGTCCCAGGGGTTGCAGCTGCGGCAGTCGTCGAACTCGCGAGCGCCGCGACCGACCTTGAAGTTGGCGCCGGCGACGATCTTCAAGTTGTCGCTGAACAGGTATTCCAGGCTCGGCGCGATGGCCGTGGCCTGGGCCTTGAAGTCATGCGCGACGATCACTTGCGGGCTGAGGCGGTCGTTCATCCACCAGCCTTTCACCAGCAGGGTGCCGATCCAGTTCTGCTCCCAGTCCGGCATGCCGGCCTTGCCCAGTGGGCGATCCTCAAGCTGGTGCTCGTGGATGTGCTGGCCGAACAACTGGCCGGAGAAAAGGAAGGCGCGGCCGGGGTTGAGCACGGGGATGAAGATGTTCTTGTCCGCACCGATCACGTAACGGGTGACGTTGGACTCGGAGAACAGCCGCGATTGCAGGGTGTTGGCAAACTCCTCGCCTTCGGTGTGCGCGACTTCGAAGCGGAACACCGTGTCGATCGCTTGCGAGTAGTAGTCCATCGAACCGCCGAGCAGGTTGACCCGCGGGAAATGGATATCGAAGGCGATCAGGCTCGGCCATACCGCGGTTTCACCGGTGAAGGCGTTCTGCGCCGGGATGCCGCCACGCAGCGAGGGCAGTTGCGAACGGTAGGTCAGGGCGTTCAGCGAGAAGCCGAAATCGCCGTAGACGCCTTCCAGCTTGATGCCGAACTGGCTGTTGGACAGGCTCCAGGACGGCATGTGCGCCTTGCGGATACCGATCTGGCCGGGGCCGAAGTCGGTGGCGATGTTGCCGCCAGCGAAGTTGGCCACGGTGCCGCCGTTTTCCCACAGGTTGTTCATGCCGCGGAAGAAGCAGCCAGCATCGAGGATCGAGTTGGGCTGGCCGCACTGCCCGAGGTTGTGCGGACGGAACTTGTCGACGTTCCACACGAACGACAGGTTGAGGTCGTCGAACACCTCGCCGGCGCCCATGCGCCAGTCGGCCTTGGCGATCCACATGGGAATGCGGATGTCTTCCAGCTCGTCGTAGATGTTGTTGCGCGAGTAGTCGACCGGGTTGATCACGTCGAGCACGCGGAACAGGTCGGTGCGGCCCCAGATCACCTGCTGCTTGCCCAGGCGCCAGCTAAGGATGTCGCCGTTGGGCAGCTCGTTGTCGAAGTCGACGTAGAGCTCGCGGATGAAGTCCAGGCGTTCGTTGAACTCGGGGAAACGCAGGTCGTTGCTGCTGTAGTCCAGGTAGTCGTCGATGCAGCCGCGGCTGTCCTTGTCGCAGGGCCGTACCGGCACGCCGAAGGCCACGCCGCCACGGGTTTTGTGCAGGTTTTCGCCGAGCACGATCATCCCCTCGTTGGGGTTGCGCGCGTCGTTGAAGCCGAAGAAGGTGCCTGGCGGACGGATGCCACCGCCGTGCGGCACAGTCGAGCCCGTGCCGGCGATGTTGTTCTCCAGGTTGACCGCGCCGCCCGCGCCACTGCCGTACTCGCTGCTGTTGAGGTCGTAGACCCCGTCGTAGGTGCCACGGAACGTGCCGTGGAAGGCCACGTTGTTGAAGTTCAGCTGGCCCAGGGTGCCGAATTTCTTGTCGGCGTTGACCTGCACGGTGTTGCGGAATTTCGACAATCCGGCGCTATCGCGAACGAAGGTGGCATTCTCGTAGTAACCGGTGAACTGCATTTCTTCCTCGGCCATGACCGAAGTCAGTGGCGTCAGAGCAAGGCTTGAGCCGCCCAGCAGGGCCAGACTCCAGTGTCGCAGGCCCATTTTTGTTGTTGTCGGCATGACAGGTCCTCGTGCGGTTTAAGTGTGGGAAGGCATCCGGTTCAGGCCGGATGGCGTTCCCCTTGCGGCAGCCCGACGGTCGCCACGCAGGGCGCGACCGGCTGGGGTTCGGCTGAGGCGGGCACGGCAGCGTCGGCGTGCAGAATGCCGTCTTCGTCGGCATAGGCCCCGGTGATGAACTTCGGTTTGAACACCAGCACCCAGGCGGGTACCAGCAACATGGCGGCGATGGCGTTGATGACGATCATCACGCACAGCAGCAGGGCGGCATCGGACTGGAAACGCAGGTCCGAGAGGATCACCCACATGATGATCCCGGCCATCAGGGTCAGTGCGGTGAAGCTGATGGCGATGCCGGTGGTGGCGATGGCCTGGCGCACCGCGTCGGTGAGACGGCCAAACTTGGCCATTTCCTCGCGGATGCGATCCATCATGTAGATCGAGTAGTCGATACCCACGCCAATGCCGACGGCGATCACCGGCACCGTATTGATGTCGATGCCCATACCGGCCAGACCCATATAGGCGTAGGTCAGCGCGGTGGCGAAGGCCATCGCCAGGAGCATCATCAAGCCGGCATGCCAGGAGGTGTAGAACAGCATGACGAAGACGAAGATCAGCAGGAACACCAGCGGCAGCACCACCAGGTTGGTCTCGAATGCCGACTCGTTCATCGCCGCGGCCACGCCGAGGGTGCCGCCAGCCAGGCGGATGCTCAGACCCGGCACTGCATCGCCGTGCTGCTCGATCCACTGCTTGGCCATGTGGATGGCGCGGCGGATGGTCTCGCCCTGACGATCCTTGTAATAGAACACCAGGTTGGCGACGCGGTCGTCGGTGTCGGTGAACTCGTTGAGTGCGCCGGGGATCGGGCTGGAGGCCATGTAGGTGAACATCAGCCCGCCGACGTAATTGGCGTCGTGGGGAATCTGCAGCCAGCGCGGATCGTCGTTATGCATCAGCCGGTTGACCTGGGTGATCAGGTCCGGCAAGCCCTTGCTGCCACCGACCGAGGGGTCGCTGAGCATGTGGTTTTGCAGCGCTTGCAGCGCGCGCAGCACCTCGGGTTGCTTGATCCCGCCTTTCTCGGCATGTTCGGCAACGATGTACAGCTCTTCCGAGCCGGGGAAGCGCTGGTTGATCGCCTTGGACGAGACGTTGTAATCGTGTTCCGGGTAGAGGATCGGCGAACCGGGCTCGGAGTCGCCGATGCGTACCTGGGAGGAGGCCCACAGGCTGGCGAGGATGGCCAGCGCGGCCAGGCCCAGCGCCTTGCGCGCGGCGGTCGGGTTGGCCACCGTCCGCGCACAGATCGCACCGATATGGCGCAGCGCGGTCTCGCGCATCTCCGGGTTCTGCGGTTTGGGCAGGATCGACAGCAGCAGCGGCACGCCGATCAGCACGCTGAAGATCACCGTGGTCGCCCACAGCGAGGCGTAGATGCCCAGTTTGGTGTTCAGGGCGATCGAGCCGATGGCGATCAGCAGCAGGCCGATGGCGTCCGAGACGATGCCCAGGGTGCCGGGGCGGAACAGGCTATCGAAGGTGGCGCGCGCGGCCAGCGGGCCGTCGCCGAGCAGTTTGACCTCGGCGTAATAACGCTCGACCAGCTGCACGCCATGGCTCATGGCGCGGGCGGCGATCAGGAAGGGAATCACCAGGCCCAGCGGGTCGAGGTTGTAGCCCAGCAGGCTGATGATGCCGAGGCCCCAGATGGTCGAGATCAGCACCCCGCCGAGTGGGATCAGCACGCCATAGGCCTTGCGGAAATGCATCACCAGCAGCGCCAGCATGATCAGCACGGTGCAGATGAAGATCTGCAAAATCTGGCTCATGTAGGTGTAGGCCCAGCCCACCAGTACCGGCTGGCCGGTGGCGTAGAGGGTCACCCCGTCGATCTTCTCGGCGTCGCGCAGCGCCTGGATCTGCGCGAAGGTTTTGGCGTAGTCGAGCTGGCCCTCGATCAGTTGCGCCTTGACCAACGCCACTTGCAGGTCCGGCGACACCAACGGGCCATAGACCCGCGGGTTGGCCACCACGTCGGCTTTCATCGCGGCCAACTGCGCGGCGGAGAGCTGGCCGAATTCGGGTTGGTAGTAAGGCTCGGAGTTGATGCTGCCGACCTCGGTCAGCCAGACCTTGCGCGAGTTGCGGTGAGTCAGGCTGCTGACCAGGTTGTGGTTGACTCCGGGTAGGCTGTCCACCGCCTGGGTGACCCGATCGATCAAGGCCAGGCGCTCGTTGCTGAACAGGTCGCCTTTGTCGAAGGCCACGCCGATGACCAGCACGTTGGCGCCGCCGAAGCTGTCCTTGATGCTGTTGTGCAGCTGGATGTACGGGTGTTCCTGTGGCAGCAGATCGGAGAAGTCGGTGTAGACCTTCAGCCCGGGAATGCGCAGGGCGAAGAACAGGGTCAGCACCGCGATGATCGCCAGCACGGTGCGCGGGTGGTCGAACAACCAGACCTTGGCCTGAGCCAGCTTATGGCTAAACGGATGCAGTATGGGCATGGTGGCGGGTCTCAGTCGGTCGTGGTCGCAACGGCGGGCGTAGCGCTGGGCGCGGTGTCGAGGGTCAGCAGCAGGCCGCGGCCACCGGCAACGATCAGGCGTTGCGCGGTATCCGCGGTGATGGCGCGCAAGTAGACCGGCGCATCGGGCGTCGGCAGCGTTTGCCACTGTTCACCGGCCAGCTGCAGCACGCTGCTGTGGTCGCCGACGGCGAACAGGCCGTTGTCACTCGCTAGAAAGCCGAAGATCGGCGCGCTGCTCGGCGTGCTCTGGCGTTGCCAGCTCTGCCCGGCATCTGCGGTGTGGTAGATAAAGCCGTTGAGGCCACCGACCCAGCCCTCCTCGGGGCTGCGGAAGTAGCTGGCGTGCGGGTAGAACTCGTCCGGCAGGGTGCCGGCCAGCTGCCAGTTGGCGCCGCCGTCCTGGCTGGCGAAGAGCATGCCGAACTCACCTACGGCCACCGCATGGTCGCGGTCGATGAACTGCAGGTTGGTCAGCATGGCGTCTTCGTCGAGGCTGGTGTGCGTCCAGTCTCCGCCTTGGTCGTGGCTACCGAGCAGGGTGGTCAGGCCGCCGGCTACCCACCAGCTGCCATCCGGGGCGCAGGCGGCGGTCAGCATTTGCTCCTCGGTCGGCAGGGCGTGTTCGCGCCAGCTCAGGCCGAGGTCGGCGCTGTGCCACAGGCGGTTGTCGAAGCTCAAGGCGATGAAGCTGCCGTCGGCGCAGGCGTCGAGGTCGATCAGGCTGGCGCCCTTGGCGATCACCTGGCGCGTCCAGCTCTGCCCCTGGTCAAGGCTGGTCAGCAACACGCCGTTGTTGCCGGCCAACAGGGTGGCCTGCGGCACGCTGGCGAGAGCCTGGTAGTAATCGGCGCGGTGGCTGGATTTGCTGCCTTCGGCGGCGACTCCGGCCAGGTTGAGTTCGGCTTCACAGCCGGCGAGCACAATGGGTAGGAGAAACATCCCGAGTGCCGAGCGTACCGGGCGGCTCAGGACGCACGGCAACAGGCCGTGCGACTGCTTGTTATGGTTCATCACGTGTCACCACTTGTGATTGTTGTTGTCGTGAAGCGGCTGACAAGGCGAGAGCAACGCCTGTGCCAGACCACCGACGGTGACCCGCAAGTAGTTTCAAGTTATTGATTAGATTTGTTTTTTTTCGGGAGAGAAACAGCTTGTGGAGGGTTGTAGCACTTAAAGTGAGGGGGAGAGGGGTTAATCAAATAATCAAAATCATCAGGCGTTTCACCAAATGGCGAAACGCCTGGCGCTGGCGCTCCGCATTGGCGCAAGGCGGTATATCGCGTGCTGGGTTACCTGCCGCGCCGCGATGGCAGTGTCTGATTGCTCAGCGCTTGGCGCCGCTCGCCCAGCCTACGATGCGCTAGCCTTCGATGCCGATTTTCTTCAGCCGATAGGCCAGTGCCGGTCGGCTTAGGCCGAGCAAGCGCGCGGCACCGGAGACGTTTTGGTTGGCCTGTTGCATGGCTTCGCGCATCAGGCTTTCCTCGATCTCGTCGAGGCTCAGGCCGCTGCTCAACAACTGGCTGATCCAACTGCCCTGGCCATTGCCTGGCTGAATCAGCACGCCGTCCGACGACACCCGCTCGCTGGCGGTCTGCGGCTCTTCCGGCGCCCGTGGGAACAGCGCCGGCACGCTGATGCTTTCGTTCGGATCGGTGAGGATGATGCCGCGCTCGATGACGTTCTCCAGCTCACGGATATTGCCCGGCCAACTGTAATGCAGGCAGGCCTCCAGGGCTTTGTCCGAAAGGCCGAGGGTTCTCTTGCCGTACTCCTGGTGGAAGCGCTGAAGGAAGTGCTCAGCCAGCAGTGGAATATCCTCGCGGCGTTCGCGCAACGCCGGGATCGCCACCGGGAAAACGTTCAGCCGGTAGTACAGGTCGGCGCGAAAACGCCCGGCCTTGACCGCTTCGGCCAGGTCCTCGTGGGTGGCGGCGATAACCCTTACGTCGATCTTGCGCGTGCGGTTGTCACCAACTCGCTCCAGCTCGCCTTCTTGCAGCACGCGCAGCAGACTGGCCTGAGCGCGCGGACTGAGTTCGATCACCTCGTCAAGGAAGATGGTGCCCTTATCGGCTCGCTCGAAGCGGCCCATGCGTGACTGGGTGGCGCCGGTGAAGGCGCCTTTTTCCACGCCGAACAATTCGGACTCGATCAGGTCCGGCGGGATCGCCGCACAGTTCACCGCGACAAAGGGCTCGGCGGCGCGTTTGCCGCGCAGGTGCACGCTGCGCGCGATGACCTCCTTGCCGACCCCGGTCTCGCCGAGCAGCAGCACCGAGACTTTGCCCTGTGCGGCCTTCTCCATCATCTTACGCACAGTCTGGTAGGCCGGGGTCTGGCCGATGCCGTAGTACTGGCCTTCCTGCTTGTCGAGGTTGGTACGCAGCGACACCAGTTGCGATTGCAACTCGTAGAGTTCCTCGATGATCGGATCGCTCTTGAAATACTGTTTGAAGCTGGCAACGTCGTCCCACTCTTCGGCCGGCTTGCCGATGATCCGGCACTTGTCGCCGCCGCAGCCGCGGCAGCTGACTTCCTTGAAGATGATTTCCCGGCCCATGAACGCCGAGGAATAGGCGCAGGCGTAGCCGAGCAGAGTCCAGCACACCGGGTCTTGCATCTGCCCCAGCTCGGTCTGGCAGATTTCCACCTCGAAGGAGTCGATCCACTCCACCTCGACATAGAAGCGCCCGCTTTCCTTGTCGATATCGACCTCGGTGGGGCGGGCCTTGACCAGGCCCTTGAGCGAATGCAGCTGCGGGCCGGCGAGGAACATTTCGTACTCGCTGGCATTCGGGCGCAGCTTCCAGGCCAGTTCGGCGTCCTTCAGTCCGGACTGGTAACCCATGCGCAGGAAGAAGCCCTTGGCCCGTTCGATGCCCAGGGTACTGACCATCTCGCGGCGGAAATTGGCCATTGCGGAAACCTGCAACAGCAGCATGCGCTGTTCGCCCAGCCAGATCTTGCCTTCCGTGCTCTGGAAGTGGATGAGGCTGGTGAGGTCCTTGAAGTCTGCGTATTGCAGCTCGGGTTTATAGCGGATCGGCATGAACTCAAATCCCCTGATTTATTGTTGTAGGGGGGGGGCGCTGAAGCACCTGGAAAGCACACGGCAATCGATGTATTCAGCGAACACTCCAGGCGGCCTTTCCGGCCGTGTTGGCGCAACGCCAACCCACCATATTCGCCTTTTTCGGCAGATGAAAGTCAACCAAATGATGAAAGGCGCCAGGGCCTGAGGCGGGCCATCGGTTGCCTTGCGCAGAGCCTGTGAGCATTTGCTCAAGTGTGCCGTAGCAATTGATCAAATGCTCAAAAAGCCCGTGTGGTGCCTGCCTTCACGGCGTGTTTCCTGTGCCGGTTACTAAATTAAAAATCATTAAAATACAATAACTTATGTTCTTTTTTGGCGCCTTGGCACAGGCGTTGCGTTAGGGCCTGTGCCAGCAACCAGCCAGGAACCGGCGAGATGAAAGACCCAGTGATTCCCTTCGACCAGCTAACCCGTTATGTCCGGGTGCGCAGCGAGCCGGATGCCCGGTTCGTCGAATTCGATTTCGCCATTGGTCATCCGGAGCTGTTCGTCGAGCTGGTACTGCCACACGCCGCCTTCGCCGCGTTCTGCCAGCAGCACCAAGTGGTGCAGATGAACGCGGCGATGTGCCAAGCGGTGGATGAAGACGCGGCCAAGTGGCGCTACGGCGATGTCGGACGACGCGAGGCGAGCGGCCGAGAGTAAGCACGGGCGACAGCCGAACACACACAACAACAAGACGGTACGGTTGAAATGAGCGTAGAGATCAAGACCAATACGGTGGAAACCCTCCGCCACACCTACGGCAACCTGCAACGCCGTTTCGGCGACAAGCCGGCGAGCCGCTATCAGGAAGCCAGCTACGACATCGAAGCGACGACCAACTTCCACTACCGGCCGTTGTGGGACCCGCAGCGGCAGCTCAACGACCCCAGCCGTACGGCGATCCGCATGGTCGACTGGCATGCGGTCACCGACCCGCGCCAGTACTTCTACGGTGCCTATGTACAGACCCGCGCGCGCATGCAGGAAGCCACTGAGCATGCCTACAGCTTCTGCGAGAAGCGCGGCCTGCTGAGCCGCCTGCCCGAAGCGCTGCAGCAGAAGATCCTGCGTTGCCTGGTGCCGCTGCGCCACGCCGAGATGGGCGCCAACATGAACAACAGCGGCATTGCCGGCGACTGCATCGCCGGCACCATGACCCAACTGCATATCTATCAGGCCATGGATCGTCTGGGCATTGGCCAGTACCTGTCGCGCATCGGCCTGCTGCTCGGCGAGGGCAGCGGCAGTGCGCTGGACCAGGCCAAGGCTTACTGGATGGACGATCCGATCTGGCAAGGTCTGCGCCGCTACGTCGAAGACAGCCTGGTGATCAAGGACTGGTTCGAACTGGCCCTGGCGCAGAACCTGCTGCTCGACGGCATGAGCTACCCGCTGATGTACCAGCGCTTCGACCAGCAACTGGGCGAAGAGGGCGCCGCCGACCTGTCGATGCTCACCGAGTTCATGCGCGACTGGTACGCCGAAAGCACCCGCTGGGTCGACGCCATGCTCAAGGTGGTGCTGGCCGAAAGCGCAGAGAACCGCGAGCAGATCCAGGCCTGGGTGGATACCTGGGAACCGCGCGCCTATGCCGCCCTGCAACCGCTGGCCGAAGCCGCCACCGGCCAGGCCGCCCTCGACGAGGTGCGCGCCGCGCTGGCCGCGCGCCTGCACAAGCTCGGGCTGCGCAGCCCAGGAGTAGCCGCATGAAACAACTGGCTTTCATCGTGTTCCAGGACAACGACAACGCACGTTACCTGGTGGACGCCATCACCCAGGACAACCCCCACGCCGAGGTCCAGTACCAACCCGCGATGATCCGCATCCAGGCCGAGAAGCGCCTGGAAATCCGCCGCGCGACAGTGGAGGAAATGATCGGTCGCGAGTGGGACGTCCAGGAAATGCTCATCGACGTGATAAGCATCGGCGGCAACGTGGCCGAGGACGACGACAGCTTCGTCCTCGAGTGGAAGAACTAGGAGGCAGACCATGACAACCCAGAAGAAAAAACTCAGCCTGAAAGACAAGTACCAGTACCTGACCCGCGACATGGCCTGGGAGCCGAGCTACCAGAAGAAGGCCGACATCTTCCCCGACGAGGATTTCGAGGGCATCAAGATCACCGACTGGGACAAGTGGGAAGACCCGTTCCGCCTGACCATGGATGCCTACTGGAAATACCAGGCCGAGAAAGAGAAGAAGCTCTACGCGATTTTCGACGCCTTCGCGCAGAACAACGGCCACCAGAACATCTCCGATGCACGTTACGTGAATGCCCTGAAGCTGTTCCTCACCGGCGTTTCGCCGCTGGAATACGGCGCCTTCCAGGGCTACTCGCGGGCTGGCCGGCAGTTCAGCGGCGCCGGCGCGCGGGTCGCGTGCCAGATGCAGGCGATCGACGAGCTGCGCCACGTGCAGACGCAGATCCATGCGATGAGCCACTACAACAAGCACTTCAACGGCCTGCATGATTTCGCCCACATGCACGACCGGGTGTGGTTCCTCTCGGTGCCCAAGTCGTTCTTCGACGACGCGCGCTCGGCCGGCCCGTTCGAGTTCCTCACCGCCATCTCGTTCTCCTTCGAGTACGTGCTGACCAACCTGCTGTTCGTGCCGTTCATGTCCGGCGCCGCCTACAACGGCGACATGGCCACGGTCACCTTCGGCTTCTCCGCGCAGTCGGACGAAGCGCGGCACATGACCCTCGGCCTGGAAGTGATCAAGTTCATGCTCGAACAGCACGAAGACAACGTGCCGATCATCCAACGCTGGATCGACAAGTGGTTCTGGCGCGGTTACCGCCTGCTCAGCCTGGTCGGCATGATGATGGACTACATGCTGCCGAACAAAGTGATGTCCTGGGCCGAAGCCTGGGAGGTGTATTACGAGCAGAACGGCGGCGCGCTGTTCAAGGACCTCGAGCGCTACGGCATCCGCCCGCCGAAGTACCAGGACCAGGCCAACATCGGCAAGCAGCACATCACCCACCAGATTTGGGCGACCTTTTACCAGTACAGCCAGGCCACCAACTTCCACACCTGGATTCCCAGCCAGGAAGAGCAGCAGTGGCTCGCGGAAAAGTACCCGGACAGCTTCGACAAGTACTACCGCCCGCGTTTCGACCACTGGCAGGAGCAGCATGCCAAAGGCCAGCGCTTCTACAACCACACCCTGCCGCAGCTGTGCCAGGTGTGCCAGGTGCCGGCGCTGTTCACCGAGCCGGACGACCCGACCACCCTCAGCCACCGGCAGATCGAGCACGAGGGCGAGCGCTATCACTTCTGCTCGGATGGCTGCTGCGAGATTTTCCAGCACGAGCCGGAGAAGTACATCCAGGCCTGGCTGCCGGTGCACCAGATCTACCAGGGCAACTGCGAGGGCGGCGACGTGCAGACCGTGGTGGAGAAGTACTACCACCTGAAAAGCGGGGTGGACAACCTCGAGTACGTCGGCTCGCCCGAGTACCTGCGCTGGCTGGCCTGGAAGAAACTCGGCACCCCGGCAGCGCCCGCCGGCACGGATACCACGCGCGACGCCGCCTGATGCGTCACCCCGGGTCGGGGTGGCGCTGCCGCCCCTGACCACCCCGATTCCAAGAACAAGAGGGTCAGCTCATGACTGTTAACGCGATCAGCGAATACCGCGCCACGCCGCGCGACCTGCAAGCCAATTTCCATGGCATGCAGATGCTCTACGTCTACTGGGAAAAGCACCTGATGTTCTGCTCGCCCTTCGCCTTTCTCGTCGCCCCGGCGATGACCTTCGGCGCGTTTATCGAGCAGGTGTTCACGGATGCGATCAAGGCCCATCCAGACAGTGCCCGCATCGATTTCAGCGAGGCCGTGTGGCTGCTCAATGGCCAGCCGTTCACTGCCGATCCCGGCGCCAGCCTGGAAGCCAACGGCATCGACCACAAGAGCCTGCTGCGCCTGAGCACGCCAGGCTTGAACGGCGTTCAGGGTTCGTGCAGCTGAGAGGTGTGCCATGAGTTACAACGTCACCATTGAACCGACCGGCGAAGTGATCGAAGTGGAGGACGGCCAGACCATCCTCCAGGCCGCCCTGCGCCAGGGCGTCTGGCTGCCGTTCGCCTGCGGCCACGGCACCTGCGCCACCTGCAAGGTGCAGGTGGTCGAGGGCGAAGTGGATATCGGCGAAGCCTCGCCGTTCGCCCTGATGGACATCGAGCGCGACGAGCGCAAGGTGCTGGCCTGCTGCGCCATTCCGCTCTCCGACCTGGTGATCGAAGCCGACGTCGATGCCGACCCGGATTTTCTCGGTCATCCAGTGGAAGATTACCGCGGGGTGGTCAGCGCCCTGGTTGACCTGTCGCCGACCATCAAAGGCCTGCATATCAAGCTGGATCGGCCCATGCCGTTCCAGGCCGGGCAGTACGTCAACCTGGCGTTGCCGGGCATCGACGGCACCCGTGCCTTCTCGCTGGCCAACCCGCCGAGCCGGAACGACGAAGTCGAGTTGCACGTGCGCCTGGTCGAGGGCGGTGCGGTCACCGGCTTTATCCACAAGCAACTGAAAGTCGGCGACTCGGTGGAGCTGTCCGGGCCTTATGGGCAGTTCTTCGTGCGCGACTCGCAGCCTGGCGACCTGATCTTCATCGCCGGCGGCTCGGGGTTATCGAGCCCGCAGTCGATGATCCTCGATCTGCTCGAGCGCGGCGATACGCGGCGGATCACCCTGTTCCAGGGCGCGCGCAATGTCGCCGAGCTGTACAACCGCGAGCTGTTCGAGGCGCTGGCCGCGCAGCACCCGCACTTCAGCTATGTGCCGGCGCTCAACCAGGCCAATGACGACCCGGCGTGGCAAGGCTTCAAGGGCTTCGTCCACGACGCCGCCAAGGCGCATTTCGACGGCCGCTTCGGCGGGCAAAAAGCCTACCTGTGCGGCCCGCCGCCGATGATCGACGCGGCCATCACCACCCTGATGCAAGGCCGGCTGTTCGAGCGCGACATCTTTATGGAGCGCTTCTACACCGCCGCCGATGGTGCCGGCGAGAGCACCCGTTCGGCCCTGTTCAAGCGCATCTGAGGTAAGCCATGAACCATGCCGGTTATGAGATTCGCGAAACCCTTAGCGGCCAGACGTTCCGTTGCCTGCCCGACCAGTCGGTGCTCAGTGCAATGGAGCAACAGGGCAAGCGCTGCGTGCCGGTCGGTTGTCGCGGCGGCGGCTGCGGCCTGTGCAAGGTGCGCGTGCTGAGCGGCACCTACCAGTGCCACAAGATGAGTTGCAACCATGTGCCGCCGGAGGCGGCCAAGCAGGGCCTGGCCCTGGCCTGCCAACTGTTTCCCCAGACTGACCTGAGCATCGAATGCCTGCGCCGCCAAGGCCCGGGCGACCACAACAACAAGAACCAGCAAGAGGTGTCGTCATGAAAAAAGGCGTAATGCGCCCCGGTCACGTTCAGCTTCGCGTACTGAACCTGGAGAGCGCCCTGGCCCACTACCGCGACCTGCTCGGTCTGATCGAAATGGACCGTGACGAGCAAGGGCGCGTCTACCTGAAGGCCTGGACCGAGGTCGACAAATTCTCCGTGGTGCTGCGCGAGGCCGATCAGCCGGGCATGGATTTCATGGGCTTCAAGGTGATCGATGAGGATTGCCTGAACCGCCTGACCCAGGACCTGCTCAATTATGGCTGCCTGATCGAAACCATCCCCGCCGGCGAACTCAAGGGGTGTGGCCGACGGGTGCGCTTCCAGGCACCGTCCGGGCACTTCTTCGAACTCTATGCGGACAAGGAATACACCGGCAAATGGGGGGTCGAGGAGATCAATCCCGAGGCCTGGCCGCGCGATTTAAAGGGCATGCGCGCCTTGCGTTTCGACCACTGCCTGATGTATGGCGACGAGCTGCAGGCGACCTACGAACTGTTCACTGAGGTGCTCGGTTTCTACCTGGCCGAGCAGGTGATCGACGACAACGGCACGCGCATCGCGCAGTTCCTCAGCCTGTCGACCAAGGCCCACGACGTGGCCTTTATCCAGCACGCGGAGAAGGGCAAGTTCCATCACGTTTCGTTCTTCCTGGAAACCTGGGAAGACGTGCTGCGCGCCGCCGACCTGATTTCCATGACCGACACCTCGATCGACATCGGCCCGACCCGCCACGGCCTGACCCATGGCAAGACCATCTACTTCTTCGACCCCTCGGGCAACCGCAACGAGGTGTTCTGCGGTGGCGATTACAACTACCAGGATCACAAGCCCGTGACCTGGCTGGCCAAGGACCTGGGTAAGGCCATTTTTTACCACGACCGGGTGCTCAACGAACGTTTCCTGACCGTGCTCACCTGAAAGCCCGGCTCGCCTTTTTGCAGAGATTGCGCAGATGAAAGAGATCAAGCACTTCATTAACGGTGCCTTCGTCGGATCGGCCAGCGGTCGCACCTTCGACGACATCAACCCGGCCAATGGCCAGGTGATCGGCCGCGTGCACGAGGCCGGCCGCGCCGAGGTCGATGCCGCGGTGCAGGCCGCACGTGCCGCGCTGAGCGGGCCCTGGGGCGCGATGAGCGTGGCCGAGCGGGCGGACATTCTGCACCGCGTGGCCGATGGCATCACCGCGCGCTTCGACGAGTTCCTCGAGGCCGAATGCCTGGACACCGGCAAGCCGAAATCCCTGGCTTCGCATATCGATATTCCGCGCGGCGCGGCCAACTTCAAGGTGTTCGCCGACCTGCTGAAGAACGTGCCCAGCGAAGCCTTCGAGATGGCCACGCCGGACGGCAGCGGCGCGATCAACTACGCCGTGCGCCGCCCCAAGGGGGTGATCGGGGTGATCAGCCCGTGGAACCTGCCGCTGTTGCTGATGACCTGGAAGGTCGGCCCGGCCCTGGCCTGCGGCAACACCGTGGTGGTCAAGCCCTCCGAGGAAACCCCGCTGACCACCACCCTGCTCGGCGAGGTGATGCAGGCCGCCGGCGTGCCGGCCGGGGTGTACAACGTGGTGCATGGTTTCGGTGGCGATTCCGCCGGGGCCTTCCTCACCGAACACGCGGATGTCGATGCCTTCACCTTCACTGGCGAAACCGGCACTGGCGAGTTGATCATGCGCGCCGCCGCCAAAGGCGTACGCCAGGTCTCGCTGGAGCTGGGCGGCAAGAACGCCGGCATCGTCTTCGCCGACTGCGACATGGATAAGGCCATCGAAGGCACGCTGCGTTCGGCCTTCGCCAACTGCGGTCAGGTGTGCCTGGGCACCGAGCGGCTGTATGTCGAGCGCTCGATTTTCGAGGAGTTTGTCGCCCGTCTGAAGGCCGGTGCCGAGAGCCTGGTGATCGGCCCGCCGGACGACCCGACGAGCAACTTCGGCCCGCTGGTCAGCCTCAAGCACCGCGAGAAGGTGCTGTCCTACTACCAGCAAGCCGTCGCCGACGGCGCCACCGTGGTCACCGGCGGCGGCGTGCCGCAGATGCCGGACGCCTTGGCGGGCGGCGCCTGGGTACAGCCGACCATCTGGACCGGCTTGGCCGACGACTCGGCGGTGGTCACCGAGGAAATCTTCGGGCCGTGCTGCCATATCCGTCCGTTCGACAGCGAAGCCGAAGCCGTCGCCCTGGCCAACAGCCTGCCCTATGGCCTGTCCGCCACCCTCTGGAGCGACAACGTCAGCCGCGCGCACCGCGTCGCCGGGCAGTTGGAGGCCGGCATCGTCTGGGTCAACAGTTGGTTCCTGCGCGACCTGCGCACCGCCTTCGGCGGCAGCAAGCAATCCGGGATCGGTCGGGAAGGGGGTGTGCACTCGCTGGAGTTCTACACCGAACTGAAAAACATCTGCGTGAAGTTGTGAGGCCGTGATGAACGCACCCCAGAACAGCCCGGAAATCGGCCGCGAAATCCTCGCCGCCGGCTATCGCACCAACCTGCACGACAGCGGCGAAGGCTTCCCGCTGATGATGATCCACGGCTCCGGCCCCGGCGTCACCGCCTGGGCCAACTGGCGCCTGGTGATGCCCGAGCTGGCCAAGCGCCGCCGGGTGATCGCCCCGGACATGCTGGGCTTCGGCTACAGCGAACGCCCGGCCGATGGTCAGTACCACCAACAGCGCTGGGTCGAACACGCGCTTGGCGTGCTGGATGCCCTGGGCATCGAACAGGCCGATCTGGTCGGTAACTCCTTCGGTGGCGGCCTGGCCCTGGCCCTGGCCATCCGCCACCCCGAGCGCGTGCGCCGGCTGGTGCTGATGGGCAGCGCCGGGGTGAGCTTTCCGATCACCCCGGGCCTGGATGATGTGTGGGGCTATGAGCCGTCCTTCGCCACCATGCGCCGGCTGATGGACACCTTCGCCTACGACCGCAGCCTGGTCACCGACGAGCTGGCCGAACTGCGTTACCAGGCCAGCATCCGCCCCGGTTTTCAGGAGTCGTTCGCGCAGATGTTCCCCGCACCGCGCCAGCGCTGGGTCGATGGCCTGGCCAGCAGCGAGGCGCAGATCCGCGCCTTGCCCCACGAAACCCTGGTGATCCATGGCCGCGAGGATCGGGTGATCCCCCTGGCCGCCTCGCTGACCCTGGCCGAGTGGATCGTCCGCGCACAATTGCACGTGTTCGGCCAGTGCGGCCACTGGACACAGATCGAACACGCCACCCGCTTCGTGCGGCTGGTCGGGGATTTCCTCGCCGAAGCCGACGCCCGCCATTCCTGAGAGAGACCGACATGGACCAGATAATGATCAACGAGCTCGGCGACGAGCTGTACCAGGCCATGCTCAACCGCGAGGCGATCAGCCCGCTGACCGAGCGTGGCTTCGACATCAGCGTCGACGACGCCTACCACATCTCCCTGCGCCTGCTCGAACGACGCCTGGCGGCCGGCGAGAAGATCA
>TARA_R100001244_G_scaffold6846_3_pt1 | contig 49945 bp, 37 predicted proteins | sample TARA_R100001244 | Tara Oceans TARA_R100001244 (sample SAMEA2621564) | marine metagenome | biome: marine biome (ENVO:00000447); feature: mesopelagic zone (ENVO:00000213); material: "saline water (ENVO:00002010), including plankton (ENVO:xxxxxxxx)" | depth 790 m
TGCTCGCAGTGTTGCTGGCGCTGCTGCTCTGGTGGCTCCCCCGACTGCTCAAACGCCTGCCACGCAAGGCCCGCTCAAACGACCGCGAACAGACCCTGGAGCCGCTGCGTCAGGCCGCCCTTAATGAGCTTGAGCAGCTGCGCAAACCCTACGACGGCGTACCCGCCGGGCTGTGGCTGCAACAGCTCAACGGGGTGCTCAAACGCCTGTGCCGGCAACGCTACCCGGAAAGCCACAGCCACACGCTGAGCAGCCGTGCCTGGCTGGCGTTTCTCGACAGCCGCTGCCCGGCGGCGGGGCTGACCCGCTGGATGATCCTGGTCGAAGGCGCCTACCGCCCGCACTGCACCCTCGACGACAAAGCCATCGAAGGGCTGCATCAGGCCGTGGCCATCTGGATTCGCAAACATGTTTGAATTCACCTGGCCCTGGCTGTTCTTGCTCGCCCCGCTGCCCTGGCTACTGCGCCTGGTGCTGCCGGTTGCGGACAGCGGCGAAGCAGCCTTGAAAGTCGGCTTCCTCAACGAACTGGAGGGGCTGGCGGGACGCCGCGCCCGCGCCAACTTGCCGGCCTGGCGCCAACAAGCGCCGTTCGCCTTGCTCTGGTTGCTGCTGCTGTGCGCCAGTGCACGCCCGGAGTGGGTCGGCGAGCCGTTGCCGTTACCCGCCAGCGGCCGCGACCTGCTGGTCGCCGTGGACGTCTCCGGCTCGATGGATTACGCCGACATGCGCTGGGAAGACCAGGAAGTCAGCCGCCTGACCCTGGTCAAACACCTGCTCGGCGACTTCATCGAAGACCGCCAGGGCGACCGCGTCGGCCTGATCCTGTTCGGCAGCCAGGCCTATCTGCAAGCACCACTGACCTTCGACCGCAAAACCGTGCGCACCTGGCTGGATGAAGCGCTGATCGGCATCGCCGGGAAAAACACCGCGATTGGCGATGCCATTGGTCTGGCGGTCAAACGCCTGCGCCAGCGCCCAGCGGATAGCCGCGTGCTGGTGCTGGTCACCGATGGCGCGAACACCGGCGGTGAGATCGAGCCGATGACCGCCGCGCGCCTGGCGGCCGAAGAAGGGGTGAAAATCTACCCGATCGGCATCGGTGCCGACCCACAACAAAGCGGGGTCATCGGCCTGTTCGGCCTCAACCCCGGGCTGGACCTGGATGAACCGACCCTGCGCGCGATCGCCGACCTGACCGGAGGCGAGTACTTCCGGGCGCGCGACAGCGAAGAACTGCAAACCATCGACGCCAGCCTCGACCGCCTGGAGCCGGTGGCCCAGCAACCGACCCTGGCGCGCCCGGCACAGGCGCTGTATCCCTGGCCACTGAGCGCCGCCCTGTTGCTCAGCCTATTATTGGTGCTGCGCGAACTCTGGCCGCAACTGCAACAGCAGCTACGCGGCCTACTCCCGCGCATCTGGCGGAGGCAGCCATGACCGAACACACGCTGCTCGCACTCTGGCCCCACTGGCTGCGGCCTTACTGGCTGCTCCTGCTGCCGCTGCTCGGCTGGTTGATCTGGCAGCTTTGGCACCGGGAAAAACGCAGTGGACGCTGGCAGCTACTGCTACCGGCGGCGTTTCATGCCGCGCTGCTCAGTGGCGGCCAAGGGCGGGCCAGCCGCTTGCCGTGGATCGCCCTCGGCCTGGCCTGGTTACTCGCCCTGCTCGCGTTGCTCGGCCCCAGCTGGCAACGGATCGAGCAAAGCAACCTGAAACCGGCCGACCCGCTGGTGGTACTGCTCGAACTGACCCCCGACATGCTCGCCAGCGACGCCTCGCCCACTCGCCTGGAACACGCCAAACGCAAGCTGCTCGACCTACTCGAAGCGCGCCGCGATGCGCAAACCGCCATCGTCGTGTTCGCCGGCAGCGCACACACCCTGGTGCCACTGTCCGACGACCTGGCCACCAGCCGCAACCTGCTCGAATCGCTCAAACCCTCGATCATGCCCGAGCCAGGCCGCCGCGCCGATCTGGCCGTGAGCAAGGGGCTGGAGCTGCTCGAACAAGGCGCCCAAGGCCAGGGCCGACTGTTGCTGATCGGCAGCACACTGGATGAACCAGAGCGCCTCGGCATCCGTCAGGCCCTGGGCAAGCGCGGCGAACGCCTGAGCATGCTCGGGATCGGCAGCGCCCAAGGTGCGCCGATCATTCAGGAAGACGGCGGTTTTCTCAAAGATCAACACGGCGCGATCCTGATTCCACGCCTGGACAGCGCCGGCCTCAGCCGCTTCGCCCAGGAGCTCGGCGGGCGCTATCGCCAGGCCAGCGTGGACGATCGCGACCTGCGCAGCCTCGGCCTGCTCGATGGGCCGCAGCAATTGCGCAGCGACGGCGAGCAGACACGCCTGCAAGCCTGGGCCGACCAAGGCCACTGGCTATTGCTGCCGCTGCTGTTACTGGCGGCCTGCGCCGGGCGGCGCGGTTGGTTGTTTTGCCTGCCGCTGCTCCTGCTGAGCCTGCCGCAGCCCAGCTATGCCGTCGAATTCGCCGACCTCTGGCTGCGCCCGGATCAACAGGGGCAACGCCTGCTCGACGCACAACGCCCGGCCGAAGCGGCCCAACGCTTCGACGATGCGCAGTGGCAAGGCCAGGCCCTGTACCAAGCCGGCGACTATGCCAGCGCCGCCGAACGCTTTGCGCTCGACGACAGCCCGAGCGCGCACTACAACCGCGGCAATGCGCTGGCCCGCAGCAATGAACTGGAAGCCGCAGTGGAGGCCTACAGCCAAGCCCTGGAGCGTCAACCAGACTTGACTCAGGCGCAGAGCAACAAAGCCCTGGTCGAAGAACTGCTGCGGCAACGCCAGGAGGAACAAGCTCAGCAGCAAGCCGAAAACAGCGCAGAGGAAAGCTCACCGCCGGCCTCCGAACCACCCAGCGCCGGCCAACCGGGCAGCGAATCCAGCGACCCGACAGCGCCCAGCCAACCCGCGGGCGACAGCCAAGAGCCGCCGAAGGCTCCAGCACCTGGCGAGGACAGCGAGACGCCACCCGCCACACCAGGCACCCCTGCGGAGGATGGCAACGGCGAAGAACAGATCGCCACAGCCGAAGAAGCCCTGGATGGCGAGCGGCGCCAAGCCTTGGAACAATGGCTGCGACAAATCCCCGATGATCCGGGTGAGTTGCTGCGGCGAAAATTCTGGTACGAACAGCAACAGCGTCAGGAACAGACCCGATGACCCGCCTGCTCTGCACCCTTCTCCTCGGCTTGCTCGCACTGCAAGCCAGCGCCCAGGGGTTTAATGCCAGTGTCGACCGCACACGCCTGAACGCCGGCGAAACCGTCGAGCTGATTCTCGAATCGGACGATGTCACCCTGTTCGGCAAGCCGGACTTGAGCCCGCTCAACCAGTTGTTCGAGGTGATCGGCACGCGCCAGGTCAACCGGCTGACCACTCTGGACGGCGAATCGCGCGCAACCACCCGCTGGATCGTCACCCTGCAGCCGAAACAGAGCGGCTACGTGGTGGTGCCCCCGATCAACCTGGGCGACCTGCAAACCCTGCCGCTCACCCTGCATGTGCAAGAAAACAGCGCCAGCGCAGCGGACAACCAGCTGGCGCCGGTGTTCATCGACGCCAGCCTGGATCAGGAAAGCGTCTACGTGCAGGCGCAAAGCGTCCTGACCCTGCGCATCTACCATTCCGTCTCGCTGTACGACGACAGCAGCCTGACCCCGCTGGAAATGCCCGAAGCACGTATTGAATCGCTCGGCGAACCACGCACCTACGAAAAAGACATCAACGGCATCCGCCATGGCGTGATCGAACTGCGCTATGCGATTTTCCCGCAACAAAGCGGCGAACTGACCATCCCGGCCCAGGTGTTCAGCGCCACCCTGGTCGAGCGCTCGCGCAGCAACGACTACACCCCGTTCGGCCCGCGCCCCGGCAAAGTAACCCGGGTGAAATCCCCGGAAATCCCACTGACGGTAAAAGCCAAACCCGCCAGCTACCCCAGCAATGTTCCCTGGCTGCCCGCACGCGCCCTAAGCCTGGCGGAAACCTGGAGCCCGGAGCCAGAACAGGCCAAAGTCGGCGACTCGTTGACCCGCAGCCTGCTGCTCAAGGTCGACGGCCTCTCCAGCGCCCAGCTGCCGCCCTTGCCCGCCACCGATGTCGAAGGTCTGCGGCGCTACCCGGATCAACCGCAACTGGCCAATCAGACCAGCGAGCGCGGCATGATCGGCAGCCGCGAAGAGCGCGAAGCACTGGTGGCCAATCGCGCGGGCCAGTTCGCATTGCCCGCGGTCGAGGTGGTCTGGTGGAACACCCACGACGACCGCCTGGAGCGCACCAGCCTGCCAGCCCGCAGCCTCGATGTCGCCCTCAACCCCAGCTTGACGATCGAACCCATCGCCGCTGAAACGCCGTCATTGCCCAGCGTGCAAGGGGCGCCACTGTGGCCATGGCAATTGAGCAGTGCGTTGCTGACACTCACCACCTTGCTAGGCTTTGGACTGTGGTGGCACGCCCGCCGGCAACCGGCGATTCTGCGCGCCGCGCAAACCGGACCTAGCCCGCGCACGCTGCTCGACGACCTCAAGCGCGCCTGCCTGGCCAATGACTCCCTGACCACACGCCATGCACTCGACGCCTGGGCGCGGCAACAGCCGGAAACCCTGGCGGACATGGCGGCCCGCTTCGTGCCGCTGTCCGATGCCCTCGACGGCCTGAACGGCACGCTGTACAGCGAAACCGGCCAACAATGGCAGGGCGAAGACCTCTGGCGCGCAATTCGCACCCTCCCCGCCGCCCAGACCGTCGAAGGCGGCGCCCCCCAAGAAACCAGCCCGCTGCCGCCGCTTTATCCGCGCTGACACTCATTCAGAGCGGCAAAATCTGACTGGCAACTGCCACGCACAACTTCGGGCCCAGAACGATCTACGCTGCCGATGTGTTGCGAGCGTTTTTGTCTTGTCTCGGCACTCTCGCCTAGGTTGTTCAACGCGCCACAGCCCGCCGCCCCTGCAAAGCTATGACGTACAACGTTGCGTGGGCATGCGTCTTCACCTGGCAGCAGGCTGGCGTAAATGCGCCCCACGAAGACTCGTCCACCCTGCCACACCTGAGCATTTGTAGCTGGAAACGCCTCACTGCCGATCAACGCTAGCGCGATGATGGGATCGACGAAAACAAAACACCCTGCGAAAGCAGGGCTCTCGCAGGGTGTCGGGTGAACCGCGGCCAGGCCGCGGTTTTTGCTGTCGTTGCTGCGCCCTGAGTTAGTGGGCGAACATCGAGTTACTAGCTTTGCCCGCCAGTTTCTCGGGTTTGATCAAGAAGCGCGCCAGGGCCGGCAGCAGCCAGAGGGCGCCGAACATGTTGACGATGAACATGAAGGTCAGCATCAGGCCCATGTCCGCCTGGAACTTGATCGCCGAGAAGATCCACGTGGCAACCCCGATCGCCAGGCACAAGCCGGTGAACAGCACGGCTTTACCGGTGGACTTCAGCGTCTGGTAGTAGGCCTCCTGCAACGGCAACCCAGCACGCAGGAAGCTTTCCATACGGCTGTAGATATAGATGCCGTAATCGACACCAATGCCCACGCCCAGGGCGATCACCGGCAAGGTGGCGACCTTGACGCCGATACCCAGGAACGCCATCAGCGCATTACCCAGGATCGAGGTGAGGATCAGCGGCAGCACGATACAAATGGTCGCGGCAAACGAGCGGAAGGTGATCATGCACATCACACCCACGCACAGGTAAACCAGAACCAGAATGAGCAACTCGGACTTGCCGATCACCTCGTTGGTGGCCGCTTCGATACCCGCGTTACCGGCCGCCAGCAAGAACTCCAGACCGTCCTTGTTGTTCTCGGCAGCGAAGGCCTGAACCTCGGCAACCGCGCGCTTGAGCGTCTCGGCTTTGTGGTCCTGGAGGAACACCAGCACCGGCGCCACGGAGCAATCGGCGTTGTACAGGCCATCGGCACGGGCGATCGAATTGTTCAGCACGTCCTGGTTACGCGACAGGGTTTCCCACTTCAGGTTGCCCTCGTTCATCCCTTTGATCACCTGGCGCGACACGCTGACCATGGAGATCGCCGATTGCACACCAGGCGTGTTCTCCATCTTCCACATCAGCTCATCCATGGCGGCCAGGGTTTCGAACGTCGAACAGCCTTCCGGTGCAGTCTTGACCATCACCACCAGCACGTCGGAACTGGTCGAGTAGTTCCTGATGACGAAATCGTTGTCCTGGTTGTAGCGCGAATCCGGACGCAGCTCCGGCGCACCCTGATCGAGGTCGCCGATCTGCAGGTGTTGCTGCTGGTACCAGAAACCACCTACGCCGGCCGCCAGGGCGATAACCACCGAGATCGGCGCCACAACGGGATGGGCGAAGTTGGACAGCAAGCGCCAGAACGGGTGATCGCGCACGGCATCGCGCTTGCTGCGCTCGATCGCTTTCTTGCTGATGCCGACATAGGAGATTGCCACCGGCAGCAGGATCAGGTTGGTGAACACGATGACCGCGACACCGATGGATGCACCGATGGCCAGTTCGCGAATGACCCCGATGTCGATCAACAGCAAGGTGATGAAGCCCACGGCGTCGGCCAGAATCGCGATCATCCCCGGCAGGAACAGTTGGCGGAAGGTGCGCCGCGCCGCCATCAGGGAGTTCTCGGCTTCGCTCGACTGCAGGGCGATACCGTTGATTTTCTGCACCCCGTGAGAGATGCCGATGGCAAAGATCAGGAACGGCACCAGCATTGAGTACGGGTCGAGCCCGAAGCCCACGGTGTGCATCAAGCCCAGCTGCCAACCCACCGCAATCAGGGTGGTGAACAGCACGGCGATGGTGCTGCGGATACACCAGGTGAACCAGTACAGCAGGACAAAGGTGATCAGCAAGGCGACGGCGAAGAACATCACCACCATGATCAGACCATCGATCAGGTCGCCGACTTTCTTGGCGAAACCGATGATGTGCACCTGAACATTAGGGTTTTGCGCCTGGTACTTCTCGCGGATCTTCTCTTCCAACTGGTGGGAGAATTCTTGGTAGTCCAGCTTGATCAGCTTGCCCTGATCGTTGGGGTCCGGGTAGGACTCCAACAGCGGCACGTCGACGATGCTCGACTTGAAGTTGTTCGCCACCAAACGACCGATTTGCCCGGACTTGAGCACGTTACTGCGCAATTCCTCGATGCTGCCTGGGCTACCGTCGTACGTCTGCGGAATCACTTCACCACCGGCAAAGCCCTCCTCGGTCACTTCGGTCCAGCGCACGCTGGGGCTCCACAGCGACTTCAGACCGGAACGGTCGACACCAGGAATGTAGAACACTTCGTCGTTGATCTGACGCAGCGTCTCCATATATTCCTGGGTGAAAATGTCGCCCTCTTTAGCCTCCACCGAGATGCGCACGGTGTTGCCGAGGTTAGCCAGATCGTTGCGGTGCTCCATCATCTTCTGGATGAAGGGATGGGTCAGGGGAATCATCTTCTCGAAGCTGGTCGACGGGCGCACCTGAGTGGCCTGGAAGAACAGGAAGATGCTGACCAGCAGGCAGATCAGAATGACCGCAGGGCGGTTGTTGAAAATCAGACGCTCGAGAAAACTCGCCTTGTCCTGGTGATGGTTACTCATCAAACACTACCCCAGCTTGTTATTGTTGGCCCAGCTTGGCGCCAGTCGGCGAGGAAACATGCACACCGCCCTGCCCCACGAGGATCAGGCGACCATCATCATCCGCAGTCACGCCTGCCAAAGACAAACGATCGGAACGATTCAGCACGCTGAAGGTGCGGCCGTTGTCGGTGCTCTTGAGCACGCTGCCACCATGGCCAACGACTACGATGGTGCCGTCGGCCAACAACTTACCGTCAGCCAGACCGAACTCCAGCGGACCGTTGTTTGGAGTCTCTAGCACGATCTGCTCCCAACTCGTGCCAAAATCGGCAGAGCGGAATAGGTGACCACGCAGGCCATAGACCAGCAGGGTGCCAGCTTCTTGGGTGCCCAGCGCACCGAACAGCGAGCCTTCGTATGGGCCTTGGAGGGTTTCCCAGGTCTGCCCCCAATCGAGCGAACGGAACATGCCGCCCAATTCGCCAACGATAAATAGACCGGAATCCTTGACCTCAACGATAGCGTTCAGGTGATAGCCATCTTCGTTATCCAGGCGTTCGCTGACGTCTTCCCAATTTGCCCCACCATCAGTGGTTTCCAGCAGGGCACCATAGGCGCCTACGGCATAACCGTTATTGAGATCCTTGAACCAGATGCTCAGCAACGGCGCCTCGCGCTCCAGGTCTTCAAATTGCTTGACCCACGTTGCTCCGCCATCTTTGCTGGCGAGAATCTGCGCGTCGTGGCCAACCGCCCAGCCATGCTGATCATCGACAAAAAACACGGACGTGAGCATTTGCTTGGTCGGTACTTTGGCCTGCGACCAATTGGCACCGTTGTCATCGGAATAAAGGATATGACCACGATCACCCACTGCGATCAGGCGTTTGCCAACCTTAGTGACATCCAGGAGCAGGCTTTCCAGCGCCTTGGGCGACTCAATGGCATAACTGGCAGCTGAATCGGTGGCGGCTTGCGCATGCAGTGGCGCAACGGTCAAAGTCAGAATGGATAGCACACTGCACAGCGAGAGCGCTTTAGCCAGCGGCGAGTGGACGCGGAACGCCGGTGCGCGGAACAGTCCCGCGACAGAACCAGCCTGGGTGCGCCGCATGACGGGCTCACTCATATACCTTCCCCCTTATTGTTATAGGTGGTACTGCCTTGTAGCAGAACCCTATGCTATCGAGCTTTCGAAAGACCTGACAATCGGCGTGACGTTATGTTTTGTTAAGGCAAACCCGCGTGATTGACCGGTTATTCGACGGACTAATACGAAAAGGCCGCTACTACTGTAGCGGCCTTTTGCTCAGACTACATAACGATTAACGCGTACCGCGGCGACGCAGAGCGGCTGGCTTGAAATAGCCATCGTCTGGAATCGGCTGACTGAAGTCGATGGTGCTCGACTCTTCGTTATCCAGGTTCTGCACGTGGTAACGACGCGCTTGCAGATCATGGAACGCATCGAGCGCAGACCAGGTGGTCGGCAGGTCGTAGTAGTTCTTCAGGTAAGCAATCGATACACGCCACAGCTCGCCACGACCGTCGTACTGGTCAACCACGGCCGCCTGCCAGCTGTCCTCGTCGAGGAACAGGGTGCGCTTGGAGTAGATGTGCCGAGCGCCGGATTTCAGCGTGCCCTCGACGACCCACACGCGGTGCAGTTCGTTACGGGTGAGCGCCGGATTCAAGTGCCCCACTTGCAGCAGATCCTTGTACTTGACGTCCGGGCTGGTGACTTTGTAGTTGTTGTAAGGAATGTAGATTTCCTTCTTGCCCACCAGCTTCCAGTCATAGCGATCCGGGGCGCCGTTGAACATGTCGGTGTCGTCAGCGGTGCGCAGGCCATCGGCCGCCGCGATTGGCGTGTCATACGCCAGGTTCGGTGCACGACGCACACGACGCTGACCAGCGTTGTAGCCCCACGCCTGGCGCGGTTCCTTCACCTGATCGAGGGTCTCATGGACCAGTACCGCACCGCCGGCCAGACGCGCCGGGCTCTTGGTGAAGGACAGGTAGTAGAACATGATGTTGTTCAGGTCCGCGGCAGTGCCCTTGGGGTTGTAGAACTTGAACAACGCTTCCTGCTGCGAAGTCACCAGCGAGAAGGCGCCGTTACGCTGCACGGCCACTTCCGAAGCACGGCGTACGATGTAACTGCCGCGGTAGCGCGCAATGTGGTTCCACAGCGCCTCGACACCGTTCTCCGGTATCGGGAACGGGATACCGCCGTAGGCATCGGAGAAACCGTTGCCACCGTCCAGCAGCTTGGCAGTGCTGGCGTTCTTGATGGTGTTGTCATACACCCACTGCGGCGCCGAACCGGAGCGGCGAGTCTGGTACACCGGCATCTGGTAGCTGTTCGGGTAAGCGTTGAACATGGCAATCTGACCCGGGGTCAGGTTGTCCTTGTACTGATCCAAGTTGGCCTTGGTGATGGTGAACAGCGGCTTGTCGTCAGCAAACGGATCGACATGGTGCTGACCTGGCGTCTTGTATGCGGCTGGCGCCTGGGTGATACCGCCGGTCCACTCAGGGATGGTTCCTGCGGCGTTACCCGCCTTCTCGGCACCGAAGGGGGTCAGGCTGGTGCCCAGTTTGGCCGCCTCTTGCGAGGAAACCGCCGCCAGCGCGCTACCGGCAGACAGTGCCAACACAATGGCAGCACCGATCAGCGTGTGCTTTTTCAGCATTGTATTTCTCCGTGATAAATCATCCATCAGGCGCCCACAGGCACCTGGGATTTTTCTAGTTTGGTTTAGAAGGAGTACTTGACGTTGACGCCGATGTTGTCGCGGTCGGAGCCCGAATTGTTCTGGCCAGCGCCATAGAACTCGGTGTACTGCAGCTCGGTTTCCAGGCTATTCAGGTAGCTGGCGCGCATGCCAACGGTGTAAGCCTTGCGCCCTTCGACGAAGTTGCCGGTCTGGTGCGAGTTGCCCTCGAAGTCATGCTTGTAGACGGCGAATGGCGAAACGTTCACGCCGGCGTACACATCGTTCCAGGTGCCGGACAGCACCAGGGTATAGCCGTAAGCGTTCTTGTTGATCTGCGCATCACGCTCATACCCAGAGACATAGGAACCGTTGGGGCGACCCGAGTAGTAACGGTTGCTACCGTCATAAGCGGTGTACTGCAAACTGTCGCCGCGAATGTGCTCGGAGGCCAGCTCCGCCACCCCGAACAGCGAGTCGAAGCTCAACGATGGGCCAAAGTTATAAATGGTGCCCAGCGAGGTATTGAAGGCTTCGACGCGAGTGGCGTTATGAATCTCGTCGGTGATCACCACGTTCTGTCCACCGATATTCACCGGTCGACCGTCCGCCAGCAGAGCCGCCTGCCCCAGCAGATCGCCGAGAAGATCGTTGGTGGTGGCAATGCCAATCGGCAGGTTCGGACGGTAAGACAGTTCGCCGAACACCGAAGCCAAGCCAACCGTGGTGTTGAAGCTCATGCCGTACATACGGATGTCTTCGGCGTACTCACGACGGGCATTCACCTGGTTCGCCAAATCGACCGCAGAGGCACCGTTCACCAGGCCCAGCACCTGCTCAGCGAGCGGGTTACCCGCGGCATCAGCAGCAACCAGATCGTCATAGCTGGTGAAACCGCCGAGACCAGCCAATTGATCGATATTCAAACCGGCATAGCTGCGGTTCACATCGGCGTAAATAGTCGGTTCTTTAGCGTGGTAATTAACGAAGAAGAAACCGAACTCCGTGGAATTGAGCTCTTCTGCGATGTAGCGGAAGGCAACGCCGAACTGGCCATCATTTTTAGCATTGATATCCGAACCGACACTGGCAACTTTAAATACGCCGTTCGAATCAAGGTACTGCGTACCCTGCAAACCACCGAAATTACTGCCCGCCAATGTCGGATAGAGCGACTGAAAGGTCGGGCTGCTCAGCGCTTCGACGGTTGTGTACGCGGTATTGCCACCCTCGGCGAACAAGTCGGTTTCCGAGAAGAACGTCCCGACCGGATCGATGGCAGTCTCTTTCCAGTTCCACTGGTAGAAGGTTTCCATCGACAGGTTGTCGGTCAGGCCGATATTGAAGTTCAGCGCCTCGACCGGCACCAACACCTCTTTCAACTCAGCACCCGGCAGGCGGAACTTGCCGGCATCGACCGGGTTAGTCGTATTGATGCCACCGCGATAGAACAGCCCCTCGCCCCAGTTGAACACCTGGCGACCAGCGCGCACCGTCAACGGCATATCGCCGACATCCCAGTTGCCATAGATATAGGCATCGAGGATTTCCGCATTACGGCCCGCCGAGTGGCGCGTCTCGTAGGTGAAGCTATTCGGGTTGTTCGGATTTTGATTCGGCTGAGCCGGGTCGTTATTGCTCAGGTAATCGTTGCGCTTGTCCATGATCTGCGTGTCATAGAACGCCGTGCCGCGCACAAACACGCCGTAATTCTGGTAGGTCGCTTCCAGGTCGGAAGTGATCTTGTAAACCTCGGAAACCAGCCCGGTATCGAAATTACGATTGCCATCATTGGTGTTGATATCGTTCTTGGTCTTGTCACGACCCTGAACGCGCCAGAGCTGACCGTAGGACACGGTGGTATCGATCGAACCGCTAATTTCATTGTCTGCAAAGCTGAACTCTACCGCCTGAGCTTGAGCCGCGACCAACAAAGGCAAAATACCGGCAAAAGCAAAACCGGCAGCAGCTGGCGCAAAACCCAACTTAGGCTTACGGGACTTAATTTCCATCGAGACTTCACTCCGTGGACAGATCATTCTTTTTTGGCATACCCAGATACGGGCACACGGCTAAGCCACACTTGGCGGCGGCTTTTATCGTTGACTGGAAGCAGTTTTCCAACGCGCCTACTGCGCACTGCCTCGCGAGGGGCGCACCATTACGGGGCCGAATCGACTTGAGCACTGCAACCATAGTGCCAATTCAAACAAGCGTATAAAAACTTGTGCTGGCGACACCGAGAACCAGGCGTTTCTTTTCGTGACTGAGCGTCCACCGAACAATTGGCAGGCTAATCATCAAAGAACGGCCGATCTTGTCCTACGATCCGACGTTACCGGCCCCTCTAGAACGAGACATGCAGCAAGTTTTGCCCAGGTAAATCGCGCCCCGTCAAGCCACCCGGCGCAATCTTAAGTAAGCAAATGCATAAGCAGCTGTGCCGGATATTCCTTTGGGTAACAAAAAAGTGTTACCCATCAAAGACGGGTAACACTTTCAAGGATGGAACCGGCTTTAAGCCAGGCTTTTGCTGACCACTTCGAAGACGTCGCTGGACAGCTCGCCACAAGCCAGAATCCGCTCTAGCTCGGCCCTCATCAGCGCTTGGCGGGCGCTGTCGTATTTACCCCAGCGGGTTAGTGACGAGAGCAGCCGGGAGGCGACCTGCGGGTTCAATGCGTTCAGGGTGATGACCTGATCGGCGAGGAAACGGTAACCACTGCCGTCGGCCTGGTGGAAGTTGAGCGGATTTTGCCCGGCAAAGGCACCGATCAGGGCGCGGATTTTATTGGGGTTTGTCAGGGTGAACGCCGGGTGCTGCATCAGCGCTTGCACCTTGGCCAAGGTGCCCGGCAAGGCACTGGCCGCCTGCACGCTGAACCACTGATCCATGACCAACGGGTTGTCCTTGAAGAATTCTGCGAAACTGGCCAAGGCCCTGGCTTTTTCTTCCTCGAATGGCGAGTTGACCAGTACCGCCAGCGCGGTCAGGCGCTCGGTCATGTTGTCGCTGCTTTCGAATTGATCCAGACAGGCGGCGAGCACCTCGGGCTTGCCGCTGAGCATCAGGTAGGACAGTGCGATGTTCTGCAGGCTGCGCCGAGCGAAATGCGCCGCTTCGGCGACGTAAGCAGTGCCGCGCGACACCTCGCGGTTAGCCTGATAACGCTGCCACAGCGGCGCGTGCAGCGCTTCGGCCAGCTGCCGGCGAGCGAATTCGCGGGCCGCATGGATGGCATCGACATCCGCCACCTCACTGATTTCGGTGAGGTAGCCCTCGCCCGGCAGCGAGAGCATTTCGGCGACCATGGCCTGATCGAGCTGAGGGTTTTCCAACACGCTGCGCAGCGCCGTCACCAGCCGCTGATCCAGCACCAGCGCTTCGCCACGCTGATGCTGGCCGATCAACTCCTGCAAGACCTGCACGGCAAGTTGCTGGCCGGCATCCCAACGGTTGAAACCGTCGCTGTCGTGCTGCATGAGGAACATCAGTTGGTCGCGGCGGTAAGGGAAGCTCAGCTTCACCGGCGCGGAGAAACCACGCAGCAACGACGGCAGTGGATGCTCGTCGAGATCGACGAAAGTCACCGTCTGCTCGGCTTCGGTGATCGAAATCACTCGCGAGCAGGCGCCAGCGGCGGCCTCACCCTGCACGCGCAGCGGCAACGCCTGCCCTTCGGCACCCAGCAGAGCCAATTCAACCGGGATCACGAATGGCAGTTTTTCGCCCTGGCCGGGCGTGGCCGGGCAGCTTTGCTTGAAACTCAGGCTGTAGGTCTTCGCGGTCTCGTCGTAGCTTTCGCTGACCGCCAAACGTGGCGTACCGGCCTGGCTGTACCAGCGCTTGAACTGGGTCAGGTCGATGCCATTGGCCTCTTCCATGGCCTTGATGAAGTCATCGCAGGTCACCGCCTGGCCATCGTGGCGTTCGAAATACAGGTCCGAGCCCTTGCGAAAGCCTTCGGCGCCAACCAGGGTCTGGATCATTCGCACCACTTCCGAGCCTTTCTCATAGACGGTCAAGGTGTAGAAGTTGGAGATTTCGATAAAGCCTTCCGGGCGCACCGAGTGCGCCATGGGGCCGGCGTCTTCGGCGAACTGGTGGGTGCGCAGGTAGGCGACATCTTCGATGCGCTTGACCGTGGCCGAGTTCATGTCGGCGCTGAACTGCGCGTCGCGGAACACCGTGAAGCCTTCCTTGAGCGACAGCTGGAACCAGTCGCGGCAGGTCACCCGGTTGCCCGACCAGTTGTGGAAGTATTCGTGAGCCACGATCGCCTCGACACGCTGGTGCGCGGCGTCGGTGGCGGTCTCGGCCTTGGCCAGCACGGCGCTGGAGTTGAAGATGTTGAGGCCCTTGTTTTCCATGGCGCCCATGTTGAAATCGTTGACCGCGACGATCATGAAGATGTCCAGGTCGTACTCACGCCCATACACCTCCTCGTCCCACTTCATGGATTTCTTCAGGCTGTCCATGGCGTGCTGGCACTTGTCGATGTTTTCCGGCTCGACGTAGATGCGCAGCGCCACCTCGCGCTGGCTCAGGGTGGTGAAGCTGTCTTCCACGCACCACAGATCGCCGGCGACCAGGGCGAACAGGTAGGCCGGTTTCATGAACGGATCTTCCCAGGTCGCCCAATGCCGAACACTCTTTCCAGGGGCAGTCTCGTCCGGGCCGCTGGCAATCGGGTTGCCGTTGGACAACAGCACTGGGTAGCGGTGCTGCTCGGCGCTGAGCGTGGTGGTGAACTTGCTCATCACGTCCGGACGGTCGAGGTAATAGGTGATCTTGCGAAAGCCCTCGGCCTCGCACTGGGTGCAGAACATGCTGCCAGACTTGTACAGGCCTTCCAGCGCGGTGTTGCGTTCCGGGTGGATGCGCACGCTGGTGTCGATCACGAAGCTCGCGGCCGTGGGCTGCAACTTGAGGTGGCTGTCACTGAGCTGATAGTCCGCCGCCCCCAGCTCCACACCGTCCAGCGCCACCGACAGCAACTCGAGCTGCTGGCCATCGAGCGCCAGCAACGGTAAAGCACTGCCACATGCCGGGTTGCGACGCATCACCAGTTGCGCATGCACCAGGGTGTGGTCCTCGAACAATTCGAAGGTCAGGTGCGTCTCGTCGATCAGGTAATCGGGCGCCTGGTAATCCTTGAGGTAGATCATTTTCGGTTGTTCGGTGCGCATGGCTTGTGGCCCTTTGTGTTCAGGGCCCTGTCAGGCCCGGTTCGCGGAAGTCGGTGAATACAGCTTATTCATGCACGGCGAGTTGGTAGGCCGTGTACTTGCGGATATTGATCACGCCGGTGTCGAACATCAGGTACTGGCCCTTGATGCCGAGCAAGGTGCCCTCGGCGATCGGGTTCTTGTCCAGGTTGAAACTGCTGATCTTGGCCGGGTAGGCCTCGATCGGGTAGCGGATTTCCACCGGCACTTGATCGCTGAGCGGCTGGATCGCCTGCAGACCGAAACGCTGTTGCAGGCCAAGCAGGCCGTCGGCGCAACTGGCGAACAGCTGATCGCGAATCGCCGCCAGGTCGACCGGCGCAGCATCGCCCTTGAGCAAGGCGCGCCAGTTGGTCTTGTCGGCCACTTGGCTGCGCAGCAGGTCCTCGACGAAACCGGACTGCTGGCGGGTGGCGACGCGCAGGATCGGCAAGGCCTGGCTCGCGCCTTGATCCATCCAACGTGTGGGAATCTGCGTGGCGCGGGTGATGCCGACCTTCACTCCCGACGAATTGGCCAGGTAGACGACATGGTCGGTCATGCAGAACTGCTCGCCCCAGCTCGGCTCGCGGCAGGTCCCCGCGTCGTAATGGCAGCGTTCCGGGCTCATGATGCAGATGTCGCACTGCGCCAGCTTCTGCATGCACGGGTAGCAGTAGCCCTGGCTGAAGCTGCTTTTGGTCTTGCGCCCGCAATGGCTGCAATGGATGGCGCCAAGAAACTCCAGGCGCAATGTCTTGCCGATCAGCGGGTTGACCGGCACCTCGGTGTCGTCCAGACGAAATGCATACTGCACCGGCGCGTCGAGGCGCGCCGCCATCTTGCTCAGCGAGCCACGTGCCAACTCAGCCATCAGTGCAGGGTATCCGAGGATTTGAACAGCAGGTTCGGCACCGGCGCGGACTTCGAGCTGCATTCCTGCGGCCCCATGTAACCGATGCGCTGGTCTTCCGGAAGGTTCTGGATCTCCCAGGCGATCAGCGCCTGCAACGTGAGTTCTTTCTGTTCCTGGGTCAGCTTGCGGCCATCCGGCCACTTGCCGATTTCTACCGCCAGCTTGAGGCTCTGGTAGATCTCAGGGGTGATGTGTTCGATAGCGTGGAGAAAGGACGACATGGGTACCTCCGAATACGAGGCGGCAGTTTACCAGCCCAGTGAAATATCTAGTGGCCTGTATGGCTAGTTCACTTAGCCAATGTCGGCGCCCGAGCTTGGGTCAACCAACTAGCCGCACAGGTCACTCGCAAGACGCGCCATCACCCGCGCCGACGAGCCAGCAGGCCGCCCACCAGACCAGTGAAGCAGCCCGCGACCAGCCCGCCGACATGCGCCGCATTGGCGATCGAACCGAATTGCAGCAGCTCGAAAACCCCGGTCATGCAGATCACCAACCAGGCCAGCATCATCACCAGCACGCCGCGCGGCAGGCGATACGCAGGGTTCGGCGCCATGCGTTGGAATATCCAGCAATGCCCCAGCAGGCCATACAGCACCCCGGACAAGCCGCCGAACAGCGCCGGGCCGGCAAAACTGTATTGCGCGACATTCGAGGCCAGGCTGAACAGCACGCTCAGCCCCAGCAGCATCAGCGCACCTTGCCGCGCCTCGATGCGTCGCCCCAGTTCCCAGTACCACAGGCTGTTCATGGCCAGATGGAGAATGCCGAAGTGGATGAACATCGGCGTGATCAGCCGCCACCATTGCCCGCCTTCGAGGGTCGCAGTGAGGTAACTGAGGTGGATGTATTGGCCGTCGATGCGAAAATCGCTAAAGCTCAGCCAGCGGATCACCGCATAGTTTTCACCGCCCCAGGTCAGCAACGCGACCAACAGCGTCAAGGCCAACATGACGGCAGTCAGCGGACTGCCCTTCAACTGGCTAACCAGCCCTGCGGGGCGCGGCTCTGCGGGCAGCGTCAACTGAGCCGCGGCGCCGCCCTGTGGATAACGCGCATAGAGGTCGCGGACCTGTTCGGCGAGCTGCTCGCCGGGCACCCACAGCACCTGCTCGCCGGCCTCTTCCGAGACCCGATGCGGCACCTGCAAGCGCTGCAACAAGCCGACAAAACCCGTGAGATCGGTCTGCACCGGCAAACGCAAAACGGCTACCGCACTCATTGTGGATTCTCCGGCCGTGCCACTTCGACCCAGACGAACTTGTTGGCATCCAGGCGTGTTTCCTGGTCCAGACGGTATGCCACCAACTTGCCGTACATCACCGCGCTGTAATCCAGGCACGCCAAGTTGGGGCGAATCGGCGCCGGCTTGCCGCTGCGCCAGTAGTGCCCCACGAACAACAGTGGCTGGTCAGCGGCATATTTCAACAGTTCGGTCTTTTGCAGTTCACTCAGCGGCGTTTGCGCGGCCAGCTCCGGCAAGGCGTCGGGCTGGAAAACAATATCGCCGTAAGTCTGCGGGTTCTCTTCCCAAAACTTGGTGCGGAAGAAGGCACGGGTGAAGCCATCGTCGCTGGTCAGGGTCAGGCCATGCGGCAGACGCATGTCGGTGCCGCGCAGCAGGCGATCCAGCGCGGTGTTGGCAAAGCTGCCCGGCACGGCCGCCGCCTGGAGAAAATGTTCATCGATACAACCATCGGGGAATTGCCCGCGCAATGACTCGATCAACTCCGCGTCCCAGCAGGCATGCACGACACGGAACCGCCCGGCATCGAGAAACAACGGCAGCTCATAAAACCAGTCGAGAAATTCGCGCCATTCGCTGGGGTAGGCCTCGAACTGCTGCAAGGTTTCCTGAATCAGCCGAGCATGCCGCGGCGTGTGTTCGCGCACGAAGTGCCGGCCGCTGCCGGGGGGCGCCGGCGTGCTCCAGGCCAGCGCGTTGAGTTCGTGGTTGCCCATGAGGCACAGCGCTTCGCCGGCCACCACCATGTCGCGCACCAGGTGCAGGGCTTCGCGGATGCGCGGACCGCGATCGACCAAGTCGCCAAGAAAAATCGCTTTGCGTTGCGGGTGCCGCCAGACACCGCCTTGCACGCGGTAACCGAGGGTGGCGAGCAGCCGTTCCAGGGTATGCGCGCAGCCATGAATGTCGCCAATCAGGTCGTAGCCACGCTCGGCTTCAAGAAACATTCAATCACCCCCGCCACCGAGCCGACTGCCCCAGCCCAGCTTGGTGCGGCAGACCTCGTAGTAATTGTGGTCGAGCGGATGGATCAGGCAGAGCTTCTGCGGCCTCTTGCTCACCGTAATGGTGTCGCCGGGCGCGCAGGTAAAATGGTTTTGCCCGTCACAGGAAACCTGCGGATAAATCTGCAAATCCTTGGACACGACGATTTTCAGTTCGCTGTTGCCATCCACCACAATCGGGCGGCTGGACAGGGTGTGCGGGTACATCGGCACGATGACGATGGCATCCAGCTTGGGGTGCATGATCGGTCCGCCAGCGGACAGCGCATAGGCGGTCGAGCCGGTCGGGGTGGCGACGATCAGGCCGTCGGCCTTCTGGCTGCAGACGAACTGGCCGTCGATATACAGCTCGAACTCGATCATCCGCGTCGATTTGCCGGGGTGCAGCACCACATCGTTGAGCGCATCGCCCTGGCCAATCGCTTCGGCATGGCGGCGCACTTCGGCTTCGAGCAAGAAGCGGTTTTCGGTCAGGTAATTGCCTTCCAGCACCTGGGCGACTTTCAGCTCCAGCTCATCCGGGCGGATGTCGGTGAGAAAGCCCAGGCTGCCGCGGTTGACCCCCAGCACGGGCACTTTGTGCCGCGCCAATGCGCGCGCGGCGCCGAGCATGCTGCCATCGCCGCCCACCACGATCACCAGATCGCAGACCTCACCGAGGATCTTCCGCGAAGACGTCTGCAGGCCATGGCCCGGCAGCACTTCGGCGATGGTCTCCTCAAGGATCACATGCAGGTGACGGTCGAGCAGAAACTTCTTCAGTCGGCGAATGGTGTCGAGCACCTGGGTACTGCCCAGGCGGCCGATGATGCCGATATTACGAAATTGCTCCATGGTGCTCCCGCAAGGCTCTGGGTCTAGAGAGGCTCGATTATGGGCGAAAGCCAAGGACAGCGGCAAACTTGAGCCCGCGGCGCTATGCTCGCTGAATGACTCCTTTTGCCTCGCTGACCGACCTGCCCCAGCAATTGCGCCACCCGGTGGTGCGCGATTTGGCCTGGGTTCTGCTTTCGCCGCCGATGCTCAGCACAACGCCCTGGCCACAGCGCCACCCACTGAACGCCAGCCCCTGGGCACGCATGCCCGGCACCCTGGCCGACTGGCTGACCCAGCTTGACCGCGACCACAGCCCGTTGCTGGATTGGCTGGCGCAGAGCTCGGTGCGGCGCCTGGGGCTGTATTACGAACGGCTCTGGCAATTTGCCCTGCGCGCCGCACCGGGCATCGAGTTGCTGGCGGCCAACCTGCCGATCCGCCAGGCCGGGCATACCCTTGGCGAGCTGGATTTGCTACTGCGCGACGAAGAAGGCGTGCACCATCTGGAACTGGCCATCAAGCTCTATCTAGGCCCCGAACAGGCGAGCGGCGAACACCCGGCACACTGGCTCGGCCCAGGCAGCCATGACCGCCTGGATATCAAACTCGACCACCTCGGCCACCACCAACTGCCGCTCTCCGCCCGCGGCGAAGCGCGTCCGGCCCTGGCCGAGCTGGAGCTGGTGGATGCCCAGGCGGCACTGTGGATCGGTGGCTATCTGTTCTACCCCTGGCCGAAACACTGCGCGCCGCCGCAAGGCGCCAACCCCCATCACCTGCAGGGCCGCTGGCTGCACCGCCGCGACTGGCCAAGCTTCCTCACCCACAGCGCTGACGGCTGCTGGCAGCCGCTGCCGCGCCAAGCCTGGCTGGCACAGGCACGCCTGGCGCACCGCGAACTGTGGTCCGCGGCCCAACTGCACGAGTGGTTCAACGCGCTGGAGCCTAACGCCAACGCACAGTTGCTGATCCGCCTGGAGCACGGCACTCAGGGTGACTGGGTCGAGGCTGAGCGCTTGTTCCTGGTCAGCGACGACTGGCCCCAGCGAACCGAGCGCTAGGAGCCCGTTGACTAGCTAGCTACTCGCCTCGAAAGATCAAAAAAACTGATTCGAACCGGACTTCCCTCACTACGAACGGTCAAGTCCGACAGGCTCCCAGTGCGCACACATAGGCAAACGTCAGTGCGCCCAGGCGAAATGGGCTCACCAGAACGGCGCGCAGATTTTCCGCGACAGATTCACATCAACAGACTTTCAGCGCACATGACCCGGCCTACGCTCAACGACTGCGTTCGGTACGCCCACCGGAACGCGCCAGGTAGCCGGAGCCGCTTTCACACAACAAACCGTCGCGCTGCACCGCCGGTAATGCATCCAGCCCGTCACGCAAGGCATACGCGCTAAAGCCCAGCTGCGACAACAAAAATACCGCGCTGGCACTGCGCTTACCGCTGTCGCAGTAGCACAGGTAAGTGCGATTTTTATCCAGCAAGCGCGCCTTCAAACGCAACAACTGCAATGGCATATTCAGCGATTCCAGCGCATGAGCCCGCTCGTACTCCTCCTGCAAGCGCACATCCAGCCACTGCGCGCCGGAGGCGAGCAAACGGGCGCCTTCGCCCAGCGACACTTCATCCACGACCGGCGCTTTAAGCAGAGAGAAAAACGCCTGGCGCTCCAAACGCAGCACCACGCCGTCTTCGAGCATGGTCACCGTGGCGTTGCGTGGCCGGTCAGCCAGCAACGCTTCTTCGCCAAAACAGGCGCCCACGTCCAACTCGGCGAGAACTTGCTTGTCGCTGTCGGCGCCGCGAATCACTTCGGCCCGACCGCTGTTGAGGAAATAGCAGCAATCGCCGACCTCGCCTTCGCGCAAGACGGTACTGCCCGCCGCCAGCTCGACACGCTGCAAGCACTCAAGCATGGCGCGCACATTGGACGGCGGAACCTTGGCGAACAGCGGATTTTCCAGCAGCCGCTCCAACCATTCCACGTCGTCGTTCTGGCCAAGCGCCAGGAGCAAATCCTGGTAAGCCAGACGCCAGGTCAGCAAACGATTCAAGGTCGCGCTGTCCAGCGCCAACACGCTGGCATCGCTCAACGCGCGCGCTTCATGCAGACGCGGCAGGCTCGGCGACAACGGATGACAACTGGCCTCGCTACCGGCGAGCAAACGCTGCTGCTGGCCATCGTGCGTCTGGAGCAATAATTCGCCGGCCAGCAGGTAGTAGGTCAGCCGCGCCTGATCGCCCTGACGGAACAGCAGCTGTCCGGCCAGCAAGGGTTGCGGCACCAATTGACTGCGCAACTCGCGCCACTGCTGTTCGGACAGCACATTCAACGGCGTCAAACTGCGCAATTGCTCGGGATTGAGGGGTTCACTCATGGAAATATCCAGGCTCCGCTGGTCAAGAGTCAGTGTAGCCGGCTGAAAGGGGCGAGCTCGCCTGTGAATGTGTGCGCAAAGCCGCGCTACGCCCCTGCAAACCACCCGTATGGATGAATACCAAGCGGCTGCCGCGAGCAAAGTAACCGGCCTCGACTTGCTGGCGCAATGCCATTAACGCTTTAGCGGTATACAGCGGTTCCAACGGCATACCGGTGGCCGCTTCGCTGGCCAACAGGAACTCCGCCAACGCCGTATCGACCCGGGCAAAACCACCGCGACAGGCCTCCAGCAAGTGGTAGCCGCTATTCGCCACAGCAGCGGCGGCGAGAGTCGCTTGCACGTGCTGCGCCACCCCGTGATCCGCGGGCACCGCCAAGGCGCCATAAACCGGATGCTCGCCGGCTTCGCCGAGCACCAGGCCGGCCAGGGTCGTGCCCGTGCCAACTGCCAGCCACAGCCCGTGGTAATCCGGCCAGCCCAGCGTTACCAACTGCTCGCGCACCTGAGTCAGCAACTCGATGCAGCCCGAGGCCCCCAACAATCCGCCGCCGCCTTCGGGCACCGGATACAAGGCCGGATAGCGCTCGCACCAGGGTGCCCAGAAGCCTGGCTGATGCCGCGCACGATAACCGCCATACCCCAGCCAGTGCAGCTGCATGCCCAAGCGTTGCAAGTCACGCACTGTCGGTGTGTCCTGGGCGGTGCCGCGCAATAAGCCGACGGTGGGGAAGTTGAAACGCTGACCGGCGGCAGCCAGCGCGTGCAGATGATTGGAGTGCGGCCCACCTAAACTGATCAGGCCGTCCGCTCCGGCAGCGGATGCCGCCTGCACGTGCGGGGCAAGCTTGAACCACTTGTTGCCGCTGAGCAGCGGATCGATCAGGTCCAGGCGCAATACCGCCAATTCGACACCGGCAGGCACCAGCCAGGCAAACGCCAGCCGTTGCAGCGGCGCCCTGGGTAACCAGTTGGGAACAACGAGCGACAAGGGTCAGCTGACGGTGCGTAAACGGCTGCTGGCCTTGTGCCGCGCGCAGCAGTTGGAATCACCGATGGCGAAACGGCTCGGGGTGTCGACACGGTCGATCGGGATGGCGCAGCGCTCCCCGCTGGGCAGCGAAGCTTCGCAGCTCGGCTGCTGGTAATGCGCCAACCAATGCCGGTATTGCAGCTCGGAGACAAAGCATTTGGCCGCGGCATAGGCCATGGGGTTGTCCTGATAACGCGCAATATCCTGCAAGGGAATGGTCAGGTGCCCGGCACCTGGGTGGTACACCACGAAAACCACGCCAAGCTTGGCCAAGCGCTCAAGAATCTGCTCGCCGCCCTGGCTCGCCAATTCAGCGCGCTCGCGCGTCAGGCGCTCCAGTTCCTGCTGCAACTGCGCATCTTGCTCGTTGCGGTAAGCCAGCTCGACATCGCGAATGGCGATCTGTTCTTTGTACTCGACCACCGCCGAGGCGATTTTCGCCTGCATCTCGCTCTCGAACTGGGCACGTAGAATATCGCCCTCGGTACGTCCATGCCGTTCCAGGGCGCGTAATTGCTCGGTCATCTCTTCGCGTGAGGATTGGAAGCTGGCCGCCTGCGCCGCCAGTTGCGCCTTGAGGGTAGCGTTCAGTTCCTCCTGCTGACGCAGGGCCTGATGCAGGCCATGAATCTGCGCTTGCAGGTTCTTGCTTTGTTCTTCAGTGGCCAGCTTGAACTTGGCCAGTTCTTCGTCGTGCTGCTGGCCCAGGCTACTGATGCGCAGGCGCTGCTGCTTGATCAGTTGCGCGGTTTTCAGGCGATGTTCCTGATCCAGCTTTTGCGCAAGCTTGTCCGCCGCGTCCGTGGACGGATCGGGCGCATACCATTTGTCTTCCGAGGCCATCTGCAAGCGCTCCGGAGCAACGGCTTGGGCGCTGTCGTCCTCGACCAGCAGGCCGAGGCTGTTGCGCTTGGCCGCATCACGCAGCAGCACCAGGTCATTCTGCCCAGGCGCCAAACTCGGGTCCCACAGGTGCATCTGGTGCCAGGACACCGGACACTGGCTGCGGCACGCCAGACGAATCGGTCCGGCGCCCAGGTCGGGGCCACGCCCGGCGCGCTCGGACAGGTGCTGCAAGGGGATGTTCCAGCCCTTGTCGGGAGCGCCTTTTTCGTCAAAATCCAGGTAAAAGAACACCGCCGATTTGATCAGCAAGCGTGGGTTGATCACCACATAGGCAACGCGCATCTGCGCGTCGGCAAACTCCGGCATATTGACTACGCCGTCGAGCAGGGCCTCGAACTCGGGAAAGAACATTTGCTTGCAGATGCCGCCACGTTCACTGAAGAACATCACGGCCTCAACCATCTGCGGCTTGTTCTGCATGCTCATCGGTTTCCCTCTAGGCCAACACGGTGGAATCCGCTCAGGCGAGTGACAGGCCTGACAGGTCAGGCAAGACCTGTATTTCAGGCGCTATCCCTTTGTTTAGGCAAGTCTAGGGGAAAAACTAAAGCCAGCAATGTGACTGGGTTGGCAGTCGCTCTGCCGCCAGGCCCGCACGGACCGGCGGCAGAGCGAAACTGTGATGGGCTTGGTGCACCGGTCGGCGATCAGTGCTTGGCCGCGGCGAGGAACGGCGCCAAACGTTTGGCCATTTCTTCTCCCAGCGCCTGCAAACCGCTCATCGGCCGAATCATCACCTCGAACTCGACGATCTTGCCGGCCTCATCGAAGCGAATCATGTCGATACCCTTGAGCTCGCGCTCACCGACCTTGGCACTGAATTCCAGCACCACGTTGAGACCATCGGCCGTGGCCAGTTCGCGGTGATAGGCGAACTCGACGAACACCTTGCTCACGGTATTCAGAATCAGCGACACCATGGGCGCACCGGCATAGGGCTTGAACGCCATCGGCGAACGGAACACCGCCTGCGGATGCAGCAATTCCGGCAGGCTACGCAGGTCGTTGTTCTGCATCAGGCCATGCCACTGCGCGAGCGTGGCGGCCGCTGCCGGTTGAAGTTGGGTGTTGCTGGACATGAGCGTCTCCTTATTATTGTCGGCCACATGCAAAACGCCCCGCACAAGGCGGGGCGTTGACTGCTTAGAGTTCGGCGGCGAGGCGCGAGCCCTGGTTGATTGCCCGTTTGGCGTCCAGCTCGGCGGCGACATCGGCCCCGCCAATCAGGTGCACGCTCTGCCCGGCATTTTCCAACCCTTCCTGCAGTTCGCGCAGCGGGTCCTGGCCAGCACAGACAATCACGGTGTCCACCGGCAATACCTGCGGCTCGCCACCGGCGATGCTGATATGCAGGCCGGCGTCGTCGACCTTGAGGTACTCGACCGAGTTGAGCATCTGCACGTTCTTGTTCTTCAAACCGGTGCGGTGAATCCAACCGGTGGTCTTGCCCAGGCCATCGCCAACCTTGGATTTCTTGCGTTGCAGGAGGAACACCTGGCGCGCCGGCGCATGCACTTCGGCCTTGATCCCGGCCACACCGCCACGGGCTTCCAGCTCGGCGTCGATGCCCCACTCGTGCCAGAACGCTGCGCGGTCCTGGCTGGTGGCAACGCCCTGGTGAATGATGAACTCGGATACGTCGAAGCCGATACCGCCAGCACCGATCACCGCCACCGTCTGGCCCACCGGTTTGCGCTGCAGAATGGCGTCCAGGTAGCTGATCACCTTAGCGTGCTCGATACCCGGAATGGCCGGGGTGCGCGGGGCGATACCGGTGGCCAGGATGATTTCGTCGAAGCCGCCCTTGGCCAGTTCGTCGGCCGACACACGGGTATTCAGGCGCAGGTCGACGCCGGTGGTTTCCAGCTTGCGCTTGAAGTAGCGCAGGGTCTCGAAGAACTCTTCCTTGCCCGGCACGCGCTTGGCGACGTTGAACTGGCCGCCAATTTCGCTGGCCGAATCGAACAGGGTCACGCTGTGGCCACGTTCTGCGGCCACGGTGGCGGCGGACAGGCCAGCAGGACCAGCACCGACCACGGCAATCTTCTTCACTGCGGTAGTCGGAATGTAGTTCAGCTCGGTCTCGTGGCAGGCGCGCGGGTTGACCAGGCAGCTGGTCAGTTTGCCGCCGAAAGTATGGTCCAGGCAGGCCTGGTTGCAGCCGATGCAGGTGTTGATCTCATCGCTGCGGCCTTCGGCGGCTTTATTGACGAAATCCGGGTCGGCGAGGAACGGACGCGCCATCGACACCATGTCGGCATCGCCTTCGGCCAGGACCTGCTCAGCCACTTCCGGGGTGTTGATGCGGTTGGTGGTGATCAGCGGAATGCTCACCTCGCCACGCAGCTTGGCGGTGACCTTGGTGAACGCGGCGCGCGGCACCTTGGTGGCGATGGTCGGGATACGCGCTTCGTGCCAACCGATACCGGTGTTGATGATGGTCGCGCCGGCCTGCTCGATGGCCTTGGCCAGCAGCACGATTTCGTCCCAGGTGCTGCCGCCCTCGATCAGGTCGAGCATCGACAGGCGATAGATGATGATGAAATTCGGGCCAACGGCTTCGCGCACGCGGCGGACGATTTCCACCGGCAGACGCATGCGGTTTTCGTAGCTGCCCCCCCAGCGATCGGTGCGCTGGTTGGTGTGGGCGGCGAGGAACTGGTTAATGAAATAACCTTCCGAGCCCATGATCTCGACGCCGTCGTACTCGGCCTGCTGGGCCAGCAACGAGCAGTTGATAAAGTCCTGGATCTGCTTCTCGATGCCCTCCTCGTCCAGCTCGCGCGGCTTGAACGGGTTGATCGGCGCCTGGATCGCACTCGGCGCTACCGATTTCGGGCTGTAGGCATAACGGCCGGCGTGGAGAATCTGCATGCAGATTTTGCCGTCCGCGGCGTGCACCGCTTGGGTGACGATCTTGTGCTTCTCGGCTTCTTCGACGGTGGTCAGCTTGGCCGCGCCGGAATACACGCCGCCCTCTTCGTTCGGACCGATGCCACCAGTGACCATCAGGCCCACGCCGCCACGGGCACGCTCGGCGAAGTAAGCCGCCATGCGCTCGAAGCCGCCCGGCTTTTCTTCCAGGCCGGTGTGCATGGAGCCCATCAGGGTGCGGTTCTTCAGGGTGGTGAAGCCCAGGTCCAGCGGGGCGAGCAGGTGCGGGTAATGAGCGGCGGCCATGGAGTTCTCCACATCGAGCAGGGCATTTCACGGGAATGCCGCGGTCTCAGCTGGACCGCGGTCGGTATGCGCTAGACGATAAAGAGCCGGACAAGGCGCCTCAATGACCTAAAGTGACAACTTATTGATCCAAATGCACACCACTGCTTGGCAAACGCCCAACCACCCACCTACCCTATGACCCCATGATCCGCACACTTTCGCTACTTTTCGTCACGCTGATCGTCGGCAGTTGCCTGGCGGCATTCCTGATCTGGGCCGAGCGGCGCCCTGAGGCGCATTACCTGTCGGATCTGCGCAGCTCGATCAGCAGCGAACCGGCCCCCGCGCAAGTGCGCGGCAACCTGCTGCTGATTCGCCCACAGCTCTACCCATCGGATTACCAGAGCCCGGCCCATCTGCGCCTGAAGCTCACCGCCGCGCTGGATAACGCTCGCGACGCGGGCCTGCTGGGGCCGAATACGCTGGTGGCACTGCCCGAACATATCGGCACCTGGCTGCTGGCGCGCGACGAAAAAGCCGAGTTCTACCAGACGCGCAGCCGCCAGGAAGTGCGCGACTGGCTGCTGCTGGGTAATCCACTGCTGGCCATCAAGGCGCTGCTGCTCAACCTGGATGCCGATCGGCTGGACGAAGCCCTGCTGCGCATGAAAGCCGCGCAGATGGCCGAGGATTACCAGAGCCTGTTCGCTGGGCTGGCCCGCGACTATCGGGTCACCCTGCTCGCGGGCTCCATCCTGCTGCCCGAGCCACGTGTGGAAGACGGCCAACTGCACAGCGGCGATGGACCGCTGCGCAATCTCAGCCTGGTGTTTTCTGCGCAAGGCCACATTCAGGGTCAGCCCTACAGCGAGCCATGGCCCTGGCGCCCCGCTGGCAGCCCGGCGCAACGCCTCAGCGTGGGCGCATTGCAGTACCAGGTCGAACGCGATTGGCGTCCCGGCCACCCACAAAGCAGCCTGCGCCTGATCGACCACGGCATGCACAGCCCGCCGCTGTTCCTGCGCGGCAAACTGGACTGGCCGGTAGGCGGCGCGTCTCGGAAAACCCAGCTGACGCCACTGAATGTGCCCCAGGCCAGTCAAGCCGCAGGTAGCCACCTACTGAACCTCTGGATACCGGCACAGTGAAACCGCAGCGGGTTCGTCTCGGCGATCTCTCGGTCGGTTTCGTCCATGGCCTGGCCGATGCCACCCGCCAGCTCGGCCAAGACCCCGCCGCGCTGCTCGATCATTACGGCCTCGACGCCGCGCGCCTGGCCGAACCCAGAGCACGCTTGTCGATCCCCCGCTACATGCGCCTGGGGCACGCGGCGATTCAACTGACCGGCGAGCCCGGCCTCGGTTTATTGATGGGTCAGCTGAACCGTTTGAGCCAGGTCGGCCTGGCCGGGGTCACCGCCGCGCAAGCGCCCACCGTGCGCGAAGCGGCCCGCGCGCTGATCCGCTTCGAACCCTTGTATGCCGCCAACTACCGTGGCCAGTCGAGCCTGCACGAGGATGCCCAGGGCGCCTGGCTACGCTTCTACTCGATCAGCCCCTACAACGCCTACAACCGCTTCGTGGTCGACTCGGTATTGTCCAGTTGGCTGCAACAACTGGGCAGCCTGGCCAAGCAGCGACTGACGGTGGAGAAGGTGCAAATCGAGTTCCCGCCGCCCAGCTACAGCGCGCAGTACAGCGAACTGTTCGGCTGCGCCATGGAGTTCGCCGCCACCCACAACCAACTGCGCCTGAGCCAAGCCACGCTCAACCTGCGCAACCCCGAGCACTGCCCGAGCACCTGGCGCCATCTGCTGGAAATTTGTGAAGGGGAACTGCAACAACTGACCCGCACCCGCAGCCTGCGCGAGCGCATTACCCTGCTGCTCGGGCCACTGCTGCACGGGCGCGAGCCGGACCTGCAAGAAGTTGCCGCGCGCCTGCAACTGCCAACCTGGACGCTCCGGCGCAAGTTGCACGAAGAAGGCACACAATTTCGCAGCATCCTCAACGAAACCCGTCGCGACCTGGCCATGGCCTACATCCGCGACACCGAACTGGCCTTCGGCGAGATTGCCTACCTGCTCGGCTTCGCCTCGGCCGAGGCGTTCCAGCGGGCCTTCAAACGCTGGAACCAACAGACCCCAGGCGAATTTCGCCGCAGCCAACGCAGGCCAGGCTAAGCGGCCTGCCAGGAGCGCGGCGATTACCCGCCCCGCCGCCTTAATCCGGCGTTTGTCGGTACGCGGCGGTCACATTAAAGCTCGGTGGCGTCTTCATCCCACTCCGGCAAGTCCTGCTCGATGGCGCGCGATTCGAGCAACTCTTCTTGATAATCATCCATCGGCGATGCCTCCCGCGTGTGTCCCTGAGAACTGTTCCAGGCTTACCAAGAGCCTGCCAACCAGGCTAGATGAGGCAGATGAAGGCAAGATGACAGGCCGCGCTCAGCGTCTGCAATCGCTGGCCAAGGGTTCAGCAAGACGATTCCGACAGCCGACGAGCGTTAACTTTCAGCATGAGCTCGTCCCTGCGCATCTGGTCCGCGTGCTCCTTTGCCAAAAGTGCGGCAAGCAAGTCATGCGCTTGCTGCGCGGCCAGGATAAAGACGCCGTCGTCATCGCCAATGGCCAGATCCCCTGGCTGCACCGGCACCGCACCGACCCTGACCGGCTGATTGACTTCCCCACGCACGCCCAGGCTGCGCGTGGTCAGCGCGCTGACGCCCTGGCAAAAGACCGGCAACCGATGCCGACGCAGGGCACCGACATCGGTGACGGCACCCGCCACCACCACCCCGGCCAGCCCTTTGGCCAGGCCGGCCAGGGTGCGCAACTCGCCCCAGCAGGCACAGTCTGGATCGCCCACGCACTCGATGACCAGAACGTCGCCCGGCTCGCTCGCCAACAGCGCTTCGCGAATAATGCTGCCGTCCGGGGTGAACAGCTTGACCGTGACGACAGGGCCGAGCATGCGCATGCCATCGGACAATGGCCTGATACCGCGCAGGTAACCGCTGTCGGTCAGGTGGCCAATGGTCGAGGTCGCGATCGTGCGATAGGCATCCAACAGGTCTTGACCGACGCCCGGCCGGCGCGCGGCAATCCGATAGCTCACCGGCACTTCCTCGGACGCAACAGAGGACAGGTCGAGCAGTATTCGACGGGCTCGGAGGCTTGGTAATAGAAGCAGCAGGTGCGCCGGAAGCGCACGCTGCGCTGGCCATCGTCGAGCAGCGTCAGGGGCCGGCGGAAATGCCGCAGCGGGTTGTAATCAAGGCCGAACAAGGCCGGTTCCGCTACGTTCAGCAGCCAGGCGAAATCCGCGGCGCAGCGCTCGCGCACCGCCGCCGACTGGATTTTCGCCATGCGTTTCTCGTACAGCGAATACACCCGCGCGGCCGTGTTGTCCCAGAGAATTCGCAAGGAAATACCGCTGACCCGGGCGAAGCTCTGCCACAAGGGTTTCAACAGCCCGGCGAATAGCGCGGCGACGATGGCTTGCCGCCAGGCGTCGCGCTCGCCGGCGGCATAGGCAAAAGGCTGGGGCTGGTGCAACGGCAGCGCAGACGTCCACCGCCCTTCATCGTGGCCGTATTCGATCACCGTGTTGTCCAGTGACAGCTGCAATCCCTTGTCGTACACCGACATGGCATACAAACAGGCTCCGGTGGCGAGGAACGCCAGGCGTTTCGCCAGCAGCGAGGCGGTGACCGCCGGCGAGGGTGAACCGATGACCGGCGTCAGCAGGTCCAACAGCCGTGCGCACACCTCTTCCTGCAACAAATCAGATGCCGCCAGGCAGCGTTGCAGGTCCCGCTCGGCAAAGGTCTTCAGGCGCAGCGGCCCGGCGAGCAGCGCCCATTCCTCTGCGGTGAACGTGCAGGCCGGGTTCATTGCGGCAGTTCCCGACCGAACGGAATGCACATCGGCGTGCCGAAGAACGGATCGGGGACAATCCGGCAGTTAAGGTCGAACACCGTTTTGACCAACGCCTCGGTCAGGATCGCCTCGGGCCTGCCCTGGGCAAACGCGCCACGCTCATGCACTGCGATCATGTGGTCGGCGTAGCGACAAGCCAGATTGAGGTCGTGCAACACCATGACGATGGTCTTGTTCTCGCGCCGGTTGAGTTCGCGCAGCAGGTCGAGCACCTCGATCTGGTGCGCCAGGTCGAGGAAGGTCGTCGGCTCGTCCAGCAGCACGATATCGGTGTCCTGCGCCAGGGTCATGGCGATCCACGCCCGTTGCCGCTGCCCGCCGGACAGCGCATCCACCGGCCGCTCCGCCAGGGCCTGGATACCGGTCTGCAGCAGCGCCCGCTCGACCATCGCCTCATCCTCGGCCGACCACTGCTGCATCCAGTTCTGGTAAGGATAACGGCCCAGCCCCACCAGTTGGCGCACGCTGATGCCCTCCGGCGCCATGGGCATCTGCGGCAGGATCGCCAGCTCCCGCGCGACGGTTGCCGTGGGTTTGCGCTGAATATCCGCACCGTTGAGAATCACCGCGCCGTGCTGCGGCTTGAGCAGGCGGGCTAAGGCTTTCAACAGGGTGCTTTTGCCGCACCCGTTACTGCCAATCAGCACCGAAATCTTGCCCGGCGGCAGGTGCAGATCCAGCCCGTCGATAATCACCTGACGCTGGTAGCTCAGGGTCAGGCTGCGTGTGGCAATGGACGCCATGAATAGGGTTCCTCAGTGACGCTGTTTGATCAAAAGGTAGAGAAAGAACGGCGTGCCCAACACCGCGACAAAAATCCCCGCAGGCAAATCCAGCGGCAGAAACAGCGTGCGCCCGGTCAAATCCGCCAGCATCACCAGGTTCGCCCCGACCAGGGCGCTCATCGCGGCCTGGCCGCCGAAGCCGGACGCGACCAGGCGTTTGGCAATGTGCGGCGCGATCAGGCCGACAAAGGCCATGGCGCCGCCCCAGGCAACGGCCGCGCCGGCCAGCGCCACGCTCACCAGCAGCAGCCCGGCGCGCAGCCACTGCACACGCACGCCGATGCCCTGCGCCAGGTGGTCGTCCAGTTGCTGCACCCGGACATGGCGGGCAACCAGCAGCAACAGCGGCAGGATGGCCAGCAACCAGCCGGCCAACTCGCGCGGCTCCGCCCAACTGGCGCCATAGACGCTGCCGGTCAGCCAGACATAGGCCGACAGGGTGGTGGTCAGCGGGCTGAACACCAGGATGAAGGTGGTCACGGCGGCCAGCATCGCCGAGACGCCCACGCCGATCAGCACCAGACGCAGCGGTGAGGTGCCCTGTTTCCAGGCCAGCAGGTAGATCGCCAGGGCCGCCAATCCGGCACCGAGCATCGCCGCCAGGGGCAGCCAGTGCGGGCCCAATACGACGGAGAAGAACGACAGGTAGAGCACCGCCGCGGCACTCGCGCCGCTGCTGATGCCGAGCAAATCCGGCGAGGCCAGCGGATTGCGGATGATGCTTTGCAGGATCACCCCGGATACCGCCAAGGCGGCCCCGACCAGTGCCGCCAGCAACATACGCGGCAGGCGTAGTTGCTCGACGATGAACGCCAGGCTGGTGTCCTCGCTGGAGAACAGTATGTGCAGCACCGTCAGGGGCGACAGCGGCACTTTGCCCAAAGACAGCGAGCCCAGCATCAGCAACAGCGTAATCGCCAGTGCCAGCGCCAGGCGCAGCAGCGTGGCGGTATTGATCTGCCGGGAAAACCTCGCCGTACGCAGGGTCAGCAGCTTATCCATGGCGGCCTCCACGGCGCGCCAGGAGGATGAAGAACGGCGCGCCGAACAGCGCCGTCATCACCCCCACCGGCACCTCCTGCGGCAGGATCAGCACGCGTGACAGCATATCCGCCAGCAACAGGACTACCGCACCGACCAGCGCGCAGCCCGGCAGCAGCCAGCGATGGTCGATGGACAGACCTTTGCGCACCATATGCGGCACCAGCAGGCCGATGAAGCCAATGCTGCCGGCCAAGGCCACAGCGCTGCCGGCCAGGCAGATGATCAGCACGCTCAGCAACAGACGAATCAGCCCGGTGCGCTGGCCAAGGCCGGTGGCAATCTCCTCTCCCGCATTCAGCACATTGACCTGCCCGGCCAGCAACAGCGCACCGAGCAGCGCGCACAGCGAACACAGCAACAGCGGGGCAGCGGTCGTCAAGCTGCGTTCGGTCAGCGAACCGGCCAGCCAAAACAGCACGCTATCCAACCCCTCCTGATTGACCACCAGCAACGCCTGGCTGAAGGCGGAGAACAAGGCCGCCATCGCCGCGCCCGCCAGCACCATGCGCAGCGGATTGAGACGGCCCTGGCCCATATTGCCGATCAGCCAGACCAAACCGCCAGCCAGCGCGGCGCCGGCGAAGGCACACCACAACCACTGTTCGGGCGCAGACAGGGAAAACAGCGAAGACGCCAGGATGATGAAAAACGTCGCCCCGGCATTGATGCCGAACAGCCCCGGCGAGGCCAGCGGATTGCGTGTCAGCGCCTGCATCAGCGCACCAGCCACGGCCAGGCTGGCGCCCACGGCGACAGCGATCAGGGTGCGCGCCAGGCGGGTGCTGCTGACCAGCGTCTGTTCGACACTCGCGGGGTCGGGCTGCATGAACGCCGCGACGATCTGCCCGAACGGAATCCACATGGCGCCGACAGCCAGGCTGGCCATACAGCAAAACAGCAACAGCAGAAACACCAGAGCCAATTTCACCGACACACTCATGGGCCAACATCCGCCCTGACCAAGCGAGCGATGTCATCGAGCATCAGGTTGGCCCCCAGAATCCCTGCCGACATGCTCCAGGGCACGCCATCGACCTGCCACACCTGCTGCCGCTGTGGGGCGCGCATCTGCTGCCACAGCGGGTGCTGCACCAGGCTGGCATAGTGCCGTTGCACGGCCTGGCTGTCGGCACGCATGAAGATAAAAAAGATATCGGCATTGACCACCGGGAGGCTCTCTTTGCTGGTGATTTTCAGCGATGCGCCAGATGCTGCCTGGCTGGCCTCGTTCCACCGGAACCCCAGCTCATTGAGCACCGAACCGGCGAAGCTGGCGGGCAGATGGCTGCGCACATGGTCTTCGCGAATCTCCAGCACCGCCACCGTGGGCGGCCAGTTGGGGGCGAACGTGCGCTGCAATTGCTCACGCAGCAAGGCGATGCGCTGCTGCCACTGCGCCAGAAGCGCCATGGCCGCTTGCCGACGCTGCAAGGCAATGCCCATCTGCAGCAGGGTCTCCTTGAACGCAGAAACCTCTTCAAGCATCACCACCGGAGCGATGCGTTCGAGCAAGGGCGCAATGCGCTGATGACGAAAGCGCGAAGCGACAATCAGATCGGGCTTGAGCAGGACGATATCTTCCAGACTCGGCTGGGTCTCCAGCCCGACATGCGGCACGCTCGCCAGGGCGCTGCGCAAATAGCGGTACATCGGCTTTTCGCTCCAGGAATCGACGATGCCAGAGGGCATCACGCCCAGGGCCACGGCGCTGTCGGTAGCGCCCTGGAACAGGGTCACCAGCCGCACCGGGGCCGCCGCCGCTTGCGCCGTCGCCGCGTGGAATGGCCTGACCGCCAGCAAGCCGAGGGACAGGCGCAACAGCGTGCGCCTGGAGACGTGCGTGAATGGCTCAGGCTTCACGCGGCAACCTGTGGAAGGGGTTGACCACCTGGCCCTTGCCGAACGGCATGCTGCCTGGGCCACCGGCCCGCGCGATCATGGGTGTCAGCAGCAGTTTCTGCGGCCAATGCGGTAATTCGAATAGCTGGCGCTTGAGCATGGCGCGGGTGTCGTCCTCAAATTCAATGGTTTCGATCAGCTCATCCAGCACCGCGCGCAGACTGCTCCACAAGGTTGTGACTGGCAGTGCGTAGACCTGCGCGAGGGTGTCGATGATCGCCCGGAAATTGACCTGGATAGCCAGCGTCTGCAGCCAGAACAACAGGTCTTCGGGGCACTCGTGGTAAAGCGTGTTGGCGTGGCCTTGCTTTAGCCGATAGCGCGGATCGGCCATGCCGTTGCGCTCCAGCCAGGGCACGAAGATACGCAAAGAGTCGTGATCGCGCAGCAGCAAACCGTGAACATGCCCGGCTTTCCACACCAGCACCGCATTCTGCCCGTGTACTTCACCGAGCATGCCGAGGCGGAACATGCGCAGGTTGATGTCGAAAAAGCTGTGGCTCAGCTCGCCAAACAGCGTCAGCACCGAGGGCGCATCCACTGGCAGGTTGCGGTAGCGCAACCAGTCATCGAAGAAGTGCCGGGCGCTGCCGGGCAAGGGCGTGCCCAGCGCGGCCATGGGCAGCAGACGGCAATCGGCATCCGCGAGCAGCTCTGGCGGATAGCCGCGCACCATCGCCGCCAGGTGCCGCGGTGCTTCATCGAACAACGTGGCGTCTGCCGGCATGTAGGCCCACCATCTGCCCTCGTCGCACAGGTGCAGCGATTGACGCAGGCTTGCATCCTTGTCCAGCGCCTGGCGCAGCAAGACCTCGCTCAGACCGCCATTGAGCATTTTCACCGCGGGCAAGTAACGCGAGGCGCCCAGGGAATAGATCGCCATCGGCAACTTGAGGTAATCGGCGCTGTTGAAGCACGGCGTCATCGAGCGCAGCGACGAGGTGGCGAAAAACTGCCCGGCGTTGAAGTCCAGGCGCTGGCAGTCGCCACTGGCGAAGGCGGCGCCGAGCTGGACCGGCAACACATGGTCGAGCTGCCATGGGTGAACCGGCAGCGCGACATGGCTGTCGGCCAGGCCGCGCGCGTGCATCTCCTGTTGCAGATCGGCGTGCAGCGCTGGCGGCAGCAGGTAGCGCGCAGGCGCACTCTGCCGTGGATCGACGACGCCCTCGCCGTATTGCAACTGCGCTGCCGCCACCGCAACCCAGTTGAGCGCCACCGGCCGGGCGAACTCCGCCTGGTACTGCTGGTACTCGGCGTCGCTCAGGCCCTGCTTGGCCTTGGCCAGTGGATGGTAGGGACGGTCGCGCAGCGAGGCCCACTGCTCCATGGTCAGGAAGAACGCCGCATTGTCCTGTTCCAGCAGGTCCTGGTGATCGACCCGGTGCGCCAGCGACAGCGCGGTTTGCCTGACGCTGATGGCGAGGACTTCCTGAAACAGGCTCAAGCCTTTTGCATTGCCCTGGTGACGCTCGGCGGTGCCCTTGAACACCAACGCCATGAAGTCCTGGGGCGCCAGCCTGATCCAGTTGTCGCCCTGACGGGCCAGCACCGGCGTACCCGGCACTTTCTCCCATTGCTGAGTGATGCCGGGGCGCAGCGCGACGACGATGAAGCGCTGCTCTTGCGGCTCGCAGCACCATTGCCAGATGCGCTGCTCGGCGCCCAGCTCGCCGAACGATGGCGCCTGTGGATGCAGCGCTTGCCAGTGCGCGGCCGCCACCAGTTGCAGGGGCGCGCTGCCGAAGAACGCCTCGGCCAGCAAGCAATCGAGCAGGTCTTGCAGCACCGCATCGGCGGCCATGGTGGTGATGGTCATCGGCTTATTGTCCTTCTGCTGAAGTGGCGGCCAATCTGGCCTGAAGGGCGCGAAAGGCGATGCCGCGCTCGTCGCCCAAAACAAAGCTGTTCACCCCGCGTGTCTGCCAGCGCGCTTGGTCGCCCGGCTGACGTGGGATGGCGCAGTACGGCACGCCCGCGGCATGGGCGGCCTGCCAGGTGGCCAGCAGCGCCTGCTGCACCTCGGGCTGGTCGATGCGCCAGGGCACGCCCAGCGATTGCGACAGATCGGCCGCGCCTTCGAGGATCATGTCCAGGCCGGGCACCGCGGCGATCTCGGCGGCGCGGCGCACGCCCTGCGCGCTTTCGATCATCGCCACGACCATGATTTGCGCGTTGGCCTGCTCGACGTAGTGCGCCAGGCTGTGCTTGCCGAATGCGCCGGGACGCCCGGCATTCAGGCTGCGCGTGCCCAGCGGGTGGTATTTGCAGGCGGCAATCGCCGCTTCGAGCGATTCGGGGTCTTCGATCATCGGCAGGACGATGCCCTGGGCGCCGCCATCGAGCAGGCGCAGCAGGGTTTTCGGGTTGAGGTCGGCGACCCGCACCAAGGGCGTGATGGCATAGCTTTCCGCCGTGCGAATCATGTTCTCCACGGTTTCCGGATTGATCAGCACGTGCTCCATGTCGATGATCACGAAATCGAAACCGGCTTCGCCGATCAGCTCGATGGCCGCCGGCGACGGGATCGAACTGATCAGCCCGTAGACGGCTGCGCCACTGCCGAGCTTGGCCTTGAGTTGGTTGTTTCTCAGCATGCTGACGACCGGTACGGGTGCAGCGGGTTGGCCACGGACTTGAAGCGACGTTCGCCATCGCCCAACAGGCGGCGCTTGGTCAATTCCTCCACCTCGTAGGTCGGCGCGAACACATCGAACAGCGCATAGCGCTGGCGGTGCTGCGGGTGAGCCTGCTGATAAGCGTGGATGACCGCGGCAGTCAGCTGCCAGAAACGGCTTTCCTCCAGCCGGTAGTGCTGGCTGAGAAAGATCGCCAGCTCGGCCAGGGCGATGAAGAAGAAACAGTCGCAGGTGAAGTCGCGCACCGCCTCGACGTCGTCGGTGAGGATGAACGAGTTGCGGTTGAGCGCGGCGTGGCTGGCCGGCAGTGGCACCAGGGTCGGGCACAGCTCGGGGCGCGCCAGGTGCGCCGGCGAATAGCGCACGCCGTCATGGAAATCCTTGAGGGCGATGCGCTGCGGCCAGCCCTGCTTGACGATCAGGACGATGTTCTGGCCGTGCGACTCCATGCCAATGCCCTCGGCATAGAGCATGTGGATGATCGGTGTCACCGCTACCTGTAGCAGCTGCCGGGTCCAGGCCTCCAGACCATAGCGGGCGATCCAGGCGTCGATGAAGGGCGTCTGCTCGCCCGGCGCATAACGATTCTCCACATGGCTCAGGCCGTTGAAGGGCACCGCCTGCTCATCCTCGCGCAAATAGCCGTGGAGGCTCTCGCGCCAGATCGCCCCGAGGGTGCCGTACAGCTGCGGCATGCGCGTTGCCGGTAGGCGGTCGTAGTCGAAGCTGACGCCGGCCACTTCGCCGAGAATCACAAAATCCAGGCTGCGCGCCGTGGCATCGCTGGCGATCAGCTGTTGCAGCCAATCGGTAATCAGCGGCCCATTCATCACCGTATGCCGGGCCAGGATGCGCGTGCTGGACGTGTTGGTCATGCTCATGGCCAGCTTGACGTATGGCCGCTGCTTGTCGCTGGCGTTGGCCAGGGTGCGAATCGATTGCTGGGCCAGGTAGCGATCCGCCGAGGCGCCCAGGTAGATCAGTTCGCCACGGCTCAATTCGGGATAGAAGCGCGCCAGGATGACGTTTTGCCACTGCCACGGGTGCACCGGAATCAGCCAGTAGTCCGCCACTGCCCGGCCCTGGCGAGCCAGCTGCATGGCCAGGTCCTGCCAGTGCTGCGCACCCATTTCCTGCTCGATGAAGGCCGCGAAATCCAGGTGCCGCGAATGGTTGATCGCCCCGCAGGATTTGCTCAGCGCCAGCCAGACCACGGCAATCGGCGCGGCGAACTCGGGGCCGAAGCGTGCGTTGTCCGTCAGCGAGAAGCCGATGCGCGACTTGTAACAGGGGTGGTAGCTGTGCGCGTCCATGAAGTGCTGCTCCAGGGCATCCACATCCAGCTCATGCGCCGGTTTCGCCGCCTGGTAGGGCTGGCTGCGCGCTTGCAGATCCTTGAGCAGGGTCTGTTCCAGCTCATTGATAAAGCGCGGCAGGTGCGCGCTGTCGTGGAACTCGCCCAAGAGTTCCGCCAGCGCCTGGTGCAGCTGCGGCTGGCTGCGCTCGCCACGGCTATTCACCCGCTCCAGGCTGGCATGCTCAAGACGAATCAGCTCGAAGCTGAGACTGAGCAGGCCATTGCAGTGGTACTCCACCCACTCCTGCTGCGCATCGACGCCGCGGACGATAAAGCGCTGTCGGTGATCGTCCAGCGGCTGCTGGCGGTAAGGCAGCACCTGTTCATATAACAACGTTTGCAGCAGCTGCCCGACCACACGCTGCTGGACCTGCCGATAACAGCCGGCGTCGACACTCGCCAGCCAGGTGTCAGGCGTGGCGTCCGGGGCCTGTTGTGTTGCCTGTAAGGGGCTTGTCATGTGGCTACCTTGTCAGTGAAAAAATTAACGCTGCTCGAGGGCCGCTGGCGGCGCCTCGGCCGGTTCATCGGCGGCGCCGGCGGGAAAACGCCAGGCACAGGGCAAGGCCAGCAGCGTGAGCAGGCCGGTGGCGAGGAACACTTCGCTGATCGCCACGAGGGTGCCGGCCTGCTCGACCGCCGCCCCCATCTCGGCCCCCAGGCGCCACTCCAGCCAGAGCGAGGCGATCACGATCGCCAGGGACGCCACCAGGCGCCGCGAAATGTTGTTCATCGCCGCGCCCTGGGTCACCATCGCCTCGGGCAGCGCACTCAGCCCGGCGGTGGTCACGGGCAGGTACGAAAGCCCCAGCCCGGCGCCGCGCAGCATCATCAGGAGGCACACCAGCCCGATCGAGGCTTGAGCCCCAAGCAGGCCCAGCGCCAGCGTGGCGACACCGGTCAGCAGCAGGCCACAGGACACCACGCCGCGCGGCCCGTAGCGGTCTAGCCACTTGCCGCCGAAGTGGCCGAACAGGCTGGCGAAGACTGCCGTGCAGAGCAGCGCCAGACCGGTCCAGATGGCGCTGTAGCCCAGCACCAACTGCACCAACAGCGGCAGCAGGACCAGGCACTCGAACATGCCAACCGACTGCACCACGGCAATGATCACGCTCAGGCGGTAACCGCGCAGAGCAAAGAGGCGCAGGTCGAGCAGCGGTGCCGCGAGGCGCAACTCCAGCCGCACGAAGGCCAGCAGGCAGAAAATCGCCAGCAGCAGCAGACCGATGTTCAGCGGTTCGAGCAGAGCCTGGGCGTGGTGCAGGCGGCCAATCACGATCATCAGCAGGCCGATGCCCGTGGCGATCAGCAGGTAGCCCGCCAGGTCGAACGGTTTGCGCTCTGCCGCTTCGTCGGCCGGTAATACGCCAATGCCGAGGAGCAGCGCCAGCACGCCGATGGGCACGTTCATCAAAAACAGCGCGCGCCAACCGAACCCTTCCAGCAGCAGGCTGCCGCACAACGGCCCCAGCGCCGGCGCCAGCATCACCGCCGCGCCCCACAAACCGGTGACCCTACCCCGCTCACCCTTGGCATAGACCGAGAAGATGATCGCCAGCGACAGCGGAATCATCAGCCCGCTGGCAATCCCCTGCACCACGCGGGCGGCGATCACCAGCGCGATGGAGGTGGCCAGCGCGCCCAGCAGCGAGCCGCCGACGAACAACCCGACGCCGCCAAGATAGAGACGCTTGCGCCCCACGCGCTGGCTGAGAAAACTGGTCAGCGGCATGCTCATGCCCATGCTCACCATGAACGCCGCAACGATCCAGGTGGCCAGCAGCGGGCCGATGGCGAAGGCGTCCATGAATGCCGGCAGCGCCGGATTCAGCGAACTATTGTTCAGGCTGACCGTGAGGGTGCCGAGCAGAACATTGACCACCACCAAGCCGCGCGCCGTCACTCGCACCGCACGCCTCCCGCGCCCGAGGCTTCGGCCTGGAGGAACACCTGTGCTGGCCGTGGGTGGCAGAGGAAGTCGGCATGCGAGATGTTGTAGCCATAGGCCCCAGCCAGCGGCAGCACCAGGATATCGCCGATGCCGACGCCTCTGAGCAGGCAGTCCCGACTCAGCACATCCTTGGGCGTACAAAGCTGCCCGACGATGGTCCAGGCCTGTGCCGGCGCAGCCCGCGCCGGGGCATGCCGGGGCAAATGGATGACCGGGTGATCGTGCCCCTGCGCCACCGGCAGGCGAAACTGGTGGGTCCCGCCCCGGCACACCAGAAAGTGCTTGCCGTGACTGGTTTTCATGTCCAGCACCTCGATCGCGTAATAGCCGCAAAAGGCGCTGATAAAGCGCCCAGGCTCGAAGCGCACGACAGGCGCCTCGCAGTTGGCCGCCAGGCGCTGCGCCAAGTGGCGACACAGCCGCTGCCAATCGAACTGCTGCGTAGCGAGGTAATCGACACCAATGCCACCGCCCACATTGAGGTGGCTGATCGACTCCGGCTTGCTCGACAGCGCCCGCCACTGCGGCCAGCGCTGCAGATAGAAGTCCAGTAATTGCTCATGGCGCTCCACCCGCAGTTGATGCGACATCGCATGCACGTGGAAGCCCTTGAGTTGCAGGTGGCTGGCGTTATCGACCAGTGCCACCGCGTGCGCCAGTTGCGACTCGTCGATGCCGAACGGCGTGGCCGTGCCGGCCATCGCCAGCTTGCTGGACAACGTGGGCGGCAGTTCCGGGTTGATGCGGAGGAACACCGCCTGCACGCGACCGGCCTGCTGCGCCAGCCGCTGCAGGCGCGCAATTTCATTCAGGCTTTCCAGGTGAATGGCCTCGACCTGCCGATGCAGCGCCGCGCGCAGGTCGGAATCCAGTTTGCCGGGGCCGGAGAAGACGTAGGGCTTGCGGGTCGGGCAGGCCAGCAGGCGCTCGATCTCGCCGCCGGACGAGATCTCGAAGCCATCGACCAACGCGGCCAGTGCGCTGAGCATCTGCGGCTCGCTGCTGGCCTTAATGGCGTAGTACAACTCCACGCCAGCTGGCAAGGCCGCCATCAACTGGCTGACGTGACGCTGCAAGGCGTCCAGGTCGTAGATGAACAGCGCCAGCGGATCGGAGCTACGCTGCCGCGCCGTCTCGATGGCGGCCACTACGGCTGCCGGTAGCTCACGCACAGTTGGCCTCCTGGCCCCAGGGGGCGACCAGTTCGACGTAGCTGGCGTGGCGATCGGCCTTGGCGGCCAGACGCACTTTCAGGTTGGTTTTGCAGGCAATCGGCTGGCCGGCGATCAGCGCGTCCAACTCCGGCGCGACGCGGCTCAGCTCGGCCCGGATGCTGCGCAACTGCTGCTCGACGCGCTGCCACATCAAAGGAGCCAGGTGTGGGCGCTCCCAGCTCAGGGCCAGCACGGCTTCCGAAAGGTTATTGACCAACAGGCAATAGACAATGCGGTTCCAGCCCTGCGCGCGGGAATACAGCAGCGACTCACGCACCCGTGGATGCACATCGGCGTCGATCTGCGCGATGCCCAGTTCAGCGGTCAGTTTCACGCCTTCGAAATCGCGCAGCAGCAACTGCTGCGGGCGGCCGTTGTCATGGCTGAGCACGCAGTTCTGCAAATGCGGCTCCATGACGATGCCGTGGTTGAAGAACAGCGCCAGCACCGGGCGCAGCAGCAGCGCCTGGTACTCGCCGAACCAGCTCAGCAGGTGCTGATCGCCAATGGCGTTGCCGTTGAACCTGCGCAGGAACTCATGCACCAGCGGGCGCAAGTGTGTGCCACGAGCGAATAGCGTGCCGGCCATAACACTGCAGTCGGTGCCCGTCGCCAGGCAGAAGTTCTCGCGCAGGATCGCCCCGGTTTGCTCACGGAACCATTTGCCGTCGGCTTCGCTGGCCTGCGGCGGCGCCCAGCTCGACAAGCCAGGCTCGGACACCACCGAAAGCCCGCCCAGGCTACTGGCCTGGGTAAGTTGCAGGCGCCGGAACAGACGGTCGACAATCAGCGCGCTTTCCAGCTCATACCAGGCGTTTTTCCTGACGCAGTTGGTGATGCGGACATTCAGCGAGCCCTTGATGAAATAAGCATGCCCTTCGACATACCAGGTGCGGATGGAGGCCGTGGGGCTGGCCAACAGCCCCGTGGTGCCGCGGTCGACAATCACGCCGCCGGCCAGCAACCGCTGCACCCGGCCATCCTGCATAAACAGCTGCGCCTGCACCGGGTGCATGCAGATGATCGCGTGGCCTGAGCGGGCCTGTGTCTGGTCGGCAAAGCCGGCCAGCACCTGCGCATCGCTCAAGCCATTACCGGCGACGTTGAGCCCCTGCAACGGCACCTCGAACTGATGCAAGGCGGTACGCGCCTGGAACTCCGGGGCATAGGTTTCCTGGGCCAGGTGCACGGGCCACAGGCGGGCCTTGGGGGCCGGGTGGTTCGGGTGGCCAAACCAGAGGCCCTGTTCGCTGGCCAGGTAGTTGCTGAGCGGCTCGGGCTGCCGCGCCGCGGCGTTGTGACCGACGATTGCGGCGGTCAGGCACTGGCTCTGCATGATCTGCTGTTGCAACTCATCGTTTTGCGCACAGGTCATGTGCTCGCAGGCCGCCAGCAGCTGCTCGACAAAGGCTGGAAAATCCACACAGGCCCACGCGCCGTCGCCACGCCGCGCGTAGACATCGGACAGATAACGGTGGCTGCCGAGCCTGTCGCGGCGGTCGACCAGAACAAAAAACTGCTGCTGGTTAGGCAGGCTGATGGTCAGCGGAATCCCCTTCCAGTTGACCCCGTCGAAATAACTTCCCGGGGCAATACCGTTCATGTCTTTCGGCCACGCATAACCCAGGCAGTTTTCCGGCAGTGCGAACTCTTTTATCAAACAATTGAGCAAGGCATGCGCGGTCGCCAACTCACTGACCATCTTGGACAAAACCGCAGGTTCGGGATTATTCATATCAGCTCCGTACTAGCATTTGAGAACACCGGTTACGGCTTTTTCGCGGTTAATATTAATTTCTCTGCACATTGGCGCTGGCAATCGCCAAATAGCGCTAGTTACCCAGCAACTAACTGAAGACGCACATGCAACTTCAAGGCACTTATGCGCAATGACATTAATAGGCCATGTCATATTGAATTCATGCGCGCCGTACAACACGGACTTAACCCGACGCGCCAGTGACCGTGAACAACAACAATCCAGTTAAAGCATCCATCATGCCGCCCGTAGTTGCGCCAGCGCCGCCACCAACGCCCTCTCGAAACGCGCGATAACCAGCGCGCACTGCTCGTCGTCGATGATCAGTGGCGGCAACAGGCGCACCACGTTGCCGTTGCGTCCGCCGCGTTCGAGCAATAACCCCTGGCTGAAGCAGTGTTGCTGGATAGCCGCCGCCAATCGGCCATCCATGGGGTAGCTGTGCAAGGCGTCCGGAGGCTGGCGTTCGTCGACGATCTCGATGCCCAGCATCAAGCCGCGCCCGCGCACCTGCCCCAGAGCCGGATAGCGCTGCTGCAACAGGAGCAGTTGCTGTTGCAACCAATTGCCGCGCCGTGCGGCCTGGGCCGCGACTGCCTGCCGCTGCAGCACCTGTAGCGTCGCCATGCCGGCAGCCATGGCCATCTGGTTGCCGCGGAAAGTACCGGTATGCGCTCCCGGCGCCCAGGCGTCGAACTGGCGTTTGATGCCCAGCAGCGCCAAGGGCAATCCGCCGCCGACCGCCTTGGACATGACGATGATGTCCGGCTCGATGTCGGCATGCTCGAAAGCGAACATCTTGCCGGTGCGCGCAAAGCCCGCCTGCACCTCATCGACAATCAGCAGAATGCCGTTTCTGCGCGTGACCTCGCGTATGTTGCGCAACCAGCCGATAGGCGCGGGATTGACTCCGCCCTCGCCCTGCACGGCCTCCAGGATCACCGCAGCGGGCAACGCAACGCCGCTTTCGACGTCTTCGATGAACTGGGTGAAATAACGGCTGAGGGCCTGCGTCCCCGCATCGCCGCCGATGCCCAGCGGGCAGCGGTACTCATGGGGATAGGGCAGGAACTGCACGCCCGGCATCAGCGTATGGATGGCATGTTTCGGCGCGACATTGCCGGTCACCGCCAGGGCGCCATGGGTCATGCCGTGGTAGCCACCCGAGAAGCTGACAATGTTGCTGCGCCCGGTAACGGTTTTCGCCAATTTGAGAGCGGCCTCCACGGCATCGGCGCCGGACGGGCCGCAGAACTGCAGGCAGTAATCGCGCCCATTGCCCGGTAATAACGCCAGCAGTGTTTCGCTGAAGGCATCTTTTAGTGGCGTGGTAAGGTCGAGGGTATGCATGGGCATGCCCGACGCCAGGAAGTCGTTCAGGCTGGCCACAACCTCAACGTGGTTGTGGCCCAAGGCCAACGTGCCCGCCCCGGCCAAACAATCGAGGTAGGTCTTCCCTTCGACATCGGTCACCCAAACACCCGCGGCCCTGGCAATCGCCAATGGCAGTTTGCGTGGGTAACTGCGGACATTGGATTCAAACTTTCCCTGACGCGCCAAATAGTCCGCGTTACTTCGATAAAGATGATCAGACTGTATGGAATCGGCAATAAGCATCTATTCAACCCCTGTAAGATCGAGAAGGTGTGCTGCGATGTAATCTGATATCAGCGAGCGCGTTATATATGTCTATATCGCGGCATTAATAAAGCGGAAGGCCGGTCATCAACCAAGGCACTCGCCATTACTGCGGCCTTCCGCCGTTTCTTCGAAACGCTTTAGTGTTTCTTCAAAAGCCCATGCACAAGTCGCTGGCCACTAGAAGCCGACGGTCGTCGACAACAGCCAGGTTCTCGGCGTCGACATCGTCAGCCCCGGCTCGCTGTCATCTGAAGCGCCGGCCGAAGCCCAGTAGCGGTCATCCAGCACATTCTCGACACTGGCGCGCAGGGTGACGTCGTTGCCATCGACCTTGAAGGCGTAGCGCACCCCGAGATCGAGTCGCTCCCAGCCATCGATCTGCTTGCTGTTGGCCTGGTCCAGGTACTGGGAGCTGGAATGAATACCGCGCGCGGTCAGGGTCACCCCCGACAGGGCCGGCACATCCCATTCGGCGCCGAGGTTGACGTTGTACTCGGGCGTGGCCGGGGCACGGTTGCCGTCCGAGACACCGCCGACCGTATCGGTCAGTTCGCTGTCGATGAACATCACGCCACCGAGCAGACGAAAGCCCTTGAGCGGCTCGCCGAATACGCTCAGCTCGACGCCCTTGTTCTCCCGCTTACCGTTCGGGCCGAATACCCGCGAGGTAGCGTTGGTCTCGTAGGCCGGCTGCTTGATGCGAAAAGCGCTGGCGGTAAGAGCGACAGCGCCCAGGTCATACTTGGCGCCAACCTCGACCTGGCGGCTGGTGAACGGCGGGAATATCTGGTCTTCGTTGATCGAGGTCGACGGGGCGATCTTGCCCTGGCTCAAGCCTTCCATGTAGTTGGCGTAGAGCGACAGCTGGTCGGTCACCTTGTACAGGATGCCCGCCGATGGCGAGACCTTCTCCTCGTCGTAGGCCGTGTCACCTTTCACATCATCGCTCCAGTCATCGACCTTGACCCGCTGCCAGCGGGCGCCCAGGGTCAGCAGCAGGCGATCATCGATAAAGCCGAGGGTGTCTGACAGCGCCACCCCGCTGAAGCGGTTCTCGGTGTAGACCTCGGAATCGAAGCGTGTGGGCGTGGTGGGTGTGGGGGTTGGCACCGGGTCGTAGAGGTTGCTGGGGGCCGCAAGGTAACGAGCGCCACCATTGGTGAAGTCCATGTAGAAATAACTGGCGGAGAGGTTCAGCTCATGGCTCACGGAGCCGGTGTCGAACCAATTGCGCAGGCCCGCCATGGCGGTTCGGACCGTCTCGTCACGGGTAAAATCACGGGGCTGGACGCTGAAGTCTCCAGCATCGTTGGTGATTGAGACGTTATGCCGGAGGAATTCATGGTTGCTCTCGCGAGCGCCGACCGCGCCATAGACCATAAGTGAGTCGCTGACATCAAACTCGCCATTCAGCGCACCGAAGGTATCCTGGGTACGCGCCTTGCTCCAAGCCTGCGCATAGTTGCGACGCACCTGGTCGGCATCCGGCACCTTGGCATTGGCTCCCACCAGTACCCGCTCCTGCGGGGCATCGGTATCGCGTTCGGTATGCCCGACATCCGCCGAAAGCCGCAGCCGCTCACCGTGAAAATCCAGGCCCAGCACGGCCATCTCGCGGCCGACACTCTGCTGGTCCCACTCGGTGTCACCGGACTGCTTCACGCCGTTGAAACGCAGGCCGAACTGGTTCTCGTCACCGAAACGCCGGCCGATATCCACTGCACCGCCGACCTGGCTGTCCGCGGCGTAGCTGCCGGTGAACTCGGTGATCGGCTTGTCGCCTGCTCGCTTGGGCACCACGTTGATGCCGCCGCCAACGCTGCCCCGCGGCGAGATGCCGTTGACCAGTTGGCTCGGCCCCTTGAGGATGTCCACGCGCTCGGCCATTTCCATGTCGATCGAATAGGTCGGCAGGATGCCGTAGAGGCCGTTGTAGGCAACATCGCTGTTGAACAGACTGAGCCCACGGATGGTGAACTGCTCGAAGCGTCCGCCCGCCGGGTTGGTCGCACGCACCGACGGGTCGCTGGCAATCAGGTCGCCCAGGGTACGCGCCTGCTGGTTCTTCACGGCTTCACTGGTATAGGACGTCAGGCTGAACGGGGTCTCCATGAAATCCCGATCGCCGAGCATGCCCAAGGAGCCTTGGCGGCTCACCTGACCACCGGCATAGGCCTGCTCGGCGACTGCCTCGTTGGCGCCGACGACCACAGTCGCAGGCAGTTGGTGCACGTTGTCGGCCTGTGCCGGAACGGGAGTCACGGTATAGGCCTGCTCACCGACGACCTGCAATTGCAGACCGGAATCCTGCAACAACCGGGCGAACCCCTCTTCAACCTGGTATTCGCCGGACAACCCGGCACTGTCGCGACCGCTGACCAGTGCCGGGTCCACCGACAGATCGACTCCGGCCAAACCAGCAAAGCGCGTCAGCGCAGCGCCGAGGCTCCCGGCAGGCACCTGATAGCTGCGTTTGGCGGCGTCGTCTGCCCAACTGGCGGAAATCAGCAATGGGCTGGCGCTCAGGCTCAGCAGCAGGCTCAGGTGCAACAACGGGCGTAAGCGGTAAGGCAGTACTACGTGCATTGAAGGCGCTCTCTTTTTTGTTCACTTACTGGCAATGACCAGTGAGGCGAAAAAAAGGGACAGGCTTCAGCCAACATTTTTTTTACGCGGCAGTAACGTGACCCAAAAACGCGTACGCGAATGCACCTCCAGCGGCAGGCTGGCAGCCAGCAACGCCAGCACACGATCGGTATCTTCCAGGCGAAAACTCCCGGTAACGTGCAGCGACTCGAGCTCCGGCGCCCAACGCAGCACACCCGGCCGGTAGTTGCCGAGCTCCCGCAGGAACTCGCCCAGCGGCTGGTTTTGCGCCAGCAACACGCCCTCGCGCCAGCCCGGCTGCAGCACATCGAACGGCTCCACCGCACCTACGCCCGCGGCCTGCAAGCTGACTCGCTGACCGCCACGCAAGGTGACTTCTGGCCCCTGCAAAAGCTGTACGCCCACCGTGCCCCCATACACCGACACCCGACAGCCGCGCGGCTCCTGGCGAACACAGAGCTCGCCATCGCTGACGCTGATCTGCCCATGGCGGGTATGAATGGTTAACGACGACGCCCGGGGAACCTTCAACGCCATCTCGCCCTCCACCAGCGTCAAGCGCCGGCTCGGCAGATCCACATCGACGGCACTGGCGGTGTTCAGTTGCAAAGCGCTGCCGTCGGCCAGCATTACCTGTTTGCGCTCCCCAGTGGCGGTATGCAGGTCGGCGCGCCAGGCCTCCAGGGGTAATTGCCGACTGAGCAGCCAGGCGCTCGGCAGCACCGTCGCCGCCCCCAATACGCACTTGAGCACCGCACGTCGACCTGGCTGCGGACGATCCAGACTGGCCAGGGCTAGCGCCGAAGGCAGTTCGGCAAAGCGCTGACGCAAGACCTCAACCTGCTGCCAGGCCTGTTCGTGACTGGCGCAACTGGCGCGCCAGCGCTGCAGATCGGCTCGATCCTGCTCATTGGCGGCGCCGGACTCCAACAGCGCCAGCCACTGCGCGGCGGCCCGCGCCACCTGACGAGCTTCGAGCGAGGGCCGCGCCCCCATCACAACGCCGCCAACAGGCAATGCTCGTAGGCGTGCGCCATGTAGCGCTTGACCGTGCGCTCCGACACCCGCAAACGCTCGGCGATCTGTTGATAACCGAAACCCTCCAACTGGCTCCAGAGAAACGCCCGGCGCACCGCCGTCGGCAACCCGTCGAGCAATTCGTCCAACGCTTGCAGGGTTTCCAGCAGCATCCAACGCTGCTCGGGAGACGGCACACTGGCCTCAGGCAGCGCCGCCAGCGCATCCAGGTACGCCTGCTCCAGGCTGCGACGTTGGTAGAAGTTACTCAGCAGGCGCTTGCCCACCGTCAGCAAATAAGCTCGCGGCTCATGCAAGTCGGCGATCGGCTGAGAGCTGGCGAGTACCCGCAGGAACGTATCCTGACTGAGGTCCGCCGCATCGCAGCGATTTCCCAGGCGGCGCCTCAACCAGCCCTCCAGCCAGCCACTGTGGTCGCGGTACAGGTCGTGGAGGGTTTGCTCCGTCGCCATCGCCGTATCACTCATATCGGGAAGCCTTGCACCAAGAGTAATTTAAATGAGATTCATTCTAATTACTGTTAGTCCTGCAAACCAAGCTCTTTATGCAGCCAGAGCCCGGAACACCCAGTTCGCCGATGGCGACCAGCGAGAGCACAAGCGCGCCACCTGGCGCCAATTCAGTGGGGTCGGGCCAAAACCAACGGGCGCCGCAGGCACGACCTGCCCGTGTGGCAGCCGAAGGAAATAGCTATTTTCTCGAATTGAAAGGCCGTGTCGGCGCAGAGGCCAAGCCAGGTTTACCGGAGAAGGGCCGATCGCCGAGGAGGAAGCGGCCTTGGCGGCCCGGCGGAATTACCGCTGAAACGCCGAAAATGGACAATAAAAAACCCTCAGGTATTGCTACCTGAGGGTTTCGTATATGGCGCAGCGGACGGGACTCGAACCCGCGACCCCCGGCGTGACAGGCCGGTATTCTAACCGACTGAACTACCGCTGCGTGTCGGTGGACTTGCGTCCATACAACTCTTGCTTCATCTGGCAGAAGCGCTCAAAGAGCTTTTCTGCCTCATGCCAAGCGAACTCGACATGGAAAATATGGCGCAGCGGACGGGACTCGAACCCGCGACCCCCGGCGT
>TARA_R100001244_G_scaffold9454_5_pt1 | contig 49598 bp, 48 predicted proteins | sample TARA_R100001244 | Tara Oceans TARA_R100001244 (sample SAMEA2621564) | marine metagenome | biome: marine biome (ENVO:00000447); feature: mesopelagic zone (ENVO:00000213); material: "saline water (ENVO:00002010), including plankton (ENVO:xxxxxxxx)" | depth 790 m
TCCCTCGCCTCCAGCGCGAGTTGCACGAGAGGTTCACCGTTACCCAGCGCATTGAGTTCGCCATCCCATTTCTGCCAGCTGCCGTCCCCCTTGACGGTCACGGCCAGATCGCGCTCCAGCCCGAGAGCTCCCGCCAGAACGCCGCCGGCGGGGGCGATGATCTCGGCATCGATATCGAGTTTCTGGCGCTCCGGTTCCGCGTTCAGGGCGAGAAACAGCTTGTCGCCGCTGCTGGTCGTTGCCGCATCGAGATGCACCATCGCGCGGCCCGCCCGGATATCGGCCGAACCCGACAGGTTGGCAGTTTGCTCGGAGCCGGTGATGGCCTCTCCCAGCGCCAGATTGTCGGCGCGAAACGCACCGATATAGATGTCAAAACCCGGCAACAGCGGCTGGTCTTTTCCGGTATCGATCAGTTCGGGCAAGCGATCGAGCCGTGCCTTTCCAACCAACGCTTCGGAAATGTTGAGTTCGTTGAATATCCATGCCAGCGGGTTCCAGTCGACCGCCACCGTCTCCGCCGTGAAGAACGCGCCCTCGGGGTCGCTGAGCCTCAGTCCCTTCACCTCGGCCTGGCTATAGATCGAGCCATCGATTTCACCGACATCGATGCGCAAGCCGGTCTCCGGTTCCAGCGCCTCGACCTGCTCGATGATGAAGCGATGGCCGGCATCGCTGTCCAGCCAAATGGCCGCGCCGACCAGGGCAACGATGGCGAGCACCGCCAGAGCCAGCAGGCTACGGAGCGGCCAGCGCCAGCTGTGCAATCTTGAACGGGAGGATTCGGCGTTCCCTGTCATCTAGAACGCCTGTCCCAGCGAGACATAGACCGCGATGCGCGAGTCACCCGGCTGCGGGTTGATCGGCGTACCGACATCGATCCGGATCGGTCCGAAATCGCTGTAATAGCGGACGCCCAGACCGGCACCATAACGCATGCCGGAGAAATCCGGGGTACTGCTGGTGTAGACATTGCCGCCGTCAATGAACGGCACGATACCCAGATTGCCGCCGAAAAACCCTGTCTTTACGCGTGCTTCCAGCGAAAATTCGACGAGCGAGCGGCCGCCGACCGGATCATTGTTGGCATCGCGCGGTCCGATGCTCTGATAGCCATAGCCGCGGACCGATCCGCCGCCGCCGGCGTATAGCCGACGCGAGGGGGCTATACGGTTGTTGCCGGCCCCGACGATCGCGCCGAAGCGAGCGCGCCCGGCCAGCACGATCTTGTCCGACACGGGGAAATAGGCGCTGCCGTCAAGCTGGCTGCGGACATAGAAAAAGCTGCCGTTCTGCAAGGACGCTTCCGGCGCCACGCGGGCCGTCAGCCGGAAGCCGCGGGTCGGATCGAGCAAGTCGTCGCTGGCGTCGAATGTAACCAGTCCGGGCAGCGAGCCGATGAAGAACGTATCCCGGCCGGTCGCGCCGGCGGGACCGGTTACATCGGCTTCCCGCGATGCCAGCAGCTCGATACCCGCAGACCAGCTCCAGCGCTTCTGGTAGATCAGGTTGCTCTGCCGTTCGATATTGGCGGCGATCGAGAAGGTTTGTGCCTTGAACGCCGGACGGTCGACCACGCTCAACGCCACGCGCCCGTTGAGGATATTGTCGCGGCGCCGGTAATTGTTGCGGCGATAGGCAATGCTGCCCGATTGTTCCTGGGTCGCAAGAACCCCCGTAAACCGGATCAGTCCTTCCGGCGGGAAGAAATTCCGGTGCTCCCAACTGACCTCGGCCCGAGCACCTTCCCCGGTACCGTAACCGAGTTCGCCGGCAATGGTACGCAGCGGTGCCGGGGTCGCGTTGACAGCAATATCTACCTTGTCGGGGTCGTCCGCAACCACCGGATCAACCGAGATGGTCGAAACCAGGCCGGTAGCGATCAGGGCCCGGCGCAAATCTTCCACTTCCGATGCCTGATACAGATCACCCGGAGCAAAGCGCGCGATCATCTGAACATGATCGGCGTCAAACAGATCGGTTTGTGTCATGACAACCGAGCCGAAAACGAAGCGACCGCCAGGCGTTACGGGAACCTCCAGATCACCGAGCCGGGCGGCATGGTCGATCTCCAGCTCCGGTTCGCCGGTTTTTGCAAAAGCGTAGCCATTCTCGACCATTGCGGTATCGATGCGCCCGATGGCTTCCATGATCCGGTCGCTGTTGATCACAGCGCCAGTCTGCAAGCCAAATGTATCGCGGAATTTTTCCGGGTCGGGCGGAACCGCATTTTCCAGACCGGGCAAGGCGATCGCATCCAGCTTATATTGCGGACCCGCCTGCACGTCGATGACCACTTCGACGTGCTCCGCGCCATCGGTCTCGAACCGCGTCTGCACCACGGCGTCATAATAGCCCTCGATTCTCAGCAGCCGTTCGACGAGTTCGGCATCGCTTTGGGCCCGTCTTCGAATCTGGGCGAAATTGGCGTCATCGCCACGATATTGCTCCAGCACCGACAATATTTCGAATCGCGTGTCAAAAGCCTCTCCGATCGTTTCGGGCAATCCTTCAAAGCTGATCCGGTAAGCGGTTTCCGCAAGCGCATCGGTTGGCCGAAACTCGTTCAGCGGAGGCTCGTCCGGAAACAGCTGTTCTTCGATCCGGGCCTGCTGTTCCCGCATGTCCTCTTCGGAGGCCGGAACGGAAGCGGTATCCGCCTCGCTCTCTTCCAGCACCGGGTCGCTCCCGTCGTCGAGATCGGGCCATTCGACACCAAAATCCGGGAATTCGGTCAGCGGCTGATCCGGGTCGAGCGCTGTTTCGAACTCGGTCTCGTCCTGCGCGGCAGCGATCGACGGGTCCTCCGTTTGGGCACCGGCCGGCCGGATGAGCGCACCCATCAGCAGAATGACCAGCATGCCAAGGCAGCAACGATATGCGGTTAGAGCCATCGATTCACTCTCTAGCGGTTGATAAATCGCGATGCCAACGAATAAGAATGCTTTTTCGCCGAACCATATTTTTTGCAGGCTATTCAGACCATAAAGCACGGTATCGCCAATTTCGTCATCACCTTTAACCGGAGATTAACCAAGTTCTTCCATATTTCCGGCGAAGTCAGGACAGGCAAGCTTGCCTGCCCCACAATCGTTCAACGGGATCGCTGGATATGTCGAATATGCGTATGATTTTGCTCGAAGCAGCCTTGGTTGCAGCTGTTTTAACGACCGGATTATCGGTTTCGCAGGTTGCCTATGCGGCGCCGCTTCCGGCAGCTGCCGAGCCGCAGGCCGATGTGAAAATCGACAGCCTGATCAAGGTCGAGCGGACCGAGCAATCGGAAAATGGCGACAGCGTTACCGCGCTGGTCGATCCGGCGACCGTCAAGATCATTCCCGGCGACAAGCTGCTGTTCGTCAACCGCTATGAAAATACCGGCAAGAATGACGTGACCGGCTTTGTGCTCAACAATCCCGTCCACAAGGCTGTCGCCTTTATCGAAGCCCTGGAAGACTGGGCGCTGGTATCGGTGGACGGCGGGCAGAATTTCGGCAAATTGTCAGCGCTGACCGTCAAGGATGGCGAACAGCAAAGCCGGCCGGCCGTCGCTGGCGATGTCTCCCATATCCGCTGGGTGCTGCGTTCCCCGATCAAGCCCGGGGCATCCGGCGAATTGCGTTTTCGCGGAACCGTGAAATAGCGACGATCCCGATTTAAACGCGGGCACATTCCCAAAGCACATCGCTGACTCCGATCAGACGCGCCAGACGCGCGAGTTCCGCGGCCAGTTTCTGATGGCGCCCTTCCGGCCAGGCAACGCCCGGTTCGGGCCAGAATTGCGTGACCCGCACGTGGCCCGCCAAGCGGTCCGCCTTGATCTCGATCCGGCCGACAAAGCGGTCGCCTTCCAGAATCGGATAGACATAATAGCCCCATTTGCGCTGCGCCGCGGGCACAAACATCTCGTTGCGGTAGGCAAAGCCGAACAGCGCGGCCAGACGGTTGCGGTCGCGCACCACGGGATCGAACGGATTGATGATCCTCAGGCGGGACGTCGGCGCCGTGACACCGGCCAGACGGGCCTCGATATCGGGAGGTGCCTGCGCCTCGCGCCAGGTTCCGTCGCGCGTTTGCAGCGCAACGGGAACCAGCCCCTCTGCCCCCTGTGACCAGGCTTTCACCTCCTTCGCATCGGCTGCGCCCCAGAAGCGCTGGATTTCGCCAAGGGTCCCGAATGCAAGGCGATCGAGCGCATTGCGGCACAGCCAGTCGATCTGGGCCGCGTCGTCGTGCAGTGGTTCACGATGGTGCGCCGGGATGACCCGTTCGGCAAGATCGTAGAATTTGGCAAAATTTTCGCGATGGGAGGTTGCCAGGTCACCGGCATACCAGAGCTGGTCGAGCACCCGCTTGTGCGGCGGGCGGTCCCACATCTGTTTCGTGCCCTCGACCCTGGTGTCGAAGGCATGGGTGGACAACGGGCCTTCCGCCGCGATCCGGGATAATATCTGTCGGGCATCGACCTGCCGCAACGCTTTCTGAAAGGAGGCATGACCCGCGACCTTTTCGCCCAGCCGCCGGAACTGGCGCTGCCACATCGGGTAATATTCCATCGGCAGGATCGAGGCATCATGGGTGAAATGCTCGAACACCGCCCGCTCCTCGCCCAGCAGCCGGTCCAGCATCGGTTCGCGGTAATTCTGGTTCCGGCTCCACAGGATATGGTGATGGGCGCGGGTGACGTTCTGGATCGTGTCGAGCTGGACAAAACCCAGACGGCGGATGGTGTCGGGCAGATCCAGCGGACCGGTCGGCGCAGCGGCGAGCCCCTGCGCCCCGAGCCAGAGCCAGCGCGCCTGCCGGTTGCCGATCCGCAGCGCCGCTGTCATCAGACCGCGGTGGTTTCGATATGCGCGACCTTGCGGTCGCGGCGCGTCGCAAGGACACAGCCGGCGACGATCAGCACGGTGCCGGCAACGGTAGCCAGCGTGATCGGTTCGCGGAAGAACAGCCAGCCGAAGATCGCCGCCCAGATGAAGGCGCTATATTCCAGGTTGATCAGGTTCTTCGCCTCCGCCCGCCGATAGCCCCAGGCGATGAACACCGCAGCGATGATCGACAGGATCGCGCCGGCCCCGATATAGGGCAGATCGGCCGTATCCGGCATGACGGCAAAAAACGGAGCAAGCAGCAGAAAGGCGGACCCGACGATCAGATTTTGCGAAAAGCTGATCTCGATCGGGCCAGCGAGCAGCGCCTGTTGCCGCTGGATCACCAGATTGCCGGCATAGAGCACCGCCGACAGCAGGATCGCACCGATGCCGAGCAGCGCCGCTTCATCATAGTCCCCCGTGGCGCGCCCGCCAGCGATCACCAGCACGCCGCTGAAGCCGAGCACGGAGGCGTAGATGGCATAGCGGTGGATCGTCTCCCCGAGAAACACGGCAGCCAGATAGAGCGCGATGATCGGGGCGATGAACGACAGGGCAATGGCTTCGGCCAGCGGCACCCGCGCCAGACCCCAGAAGAACAGATAGGACATGAAGATGACGATGATGCCGCGCTGCAGATGCACCTTGCGCGCGGCCCGGCCCGGCATTTTCGGACGCCGGGCAAAGAAGATCACCGAAACGATGGCGAGCGAGGCGAGGACCCGCCAGAGGATCGCGTTATAGGCGCCCATGTTGATCGCCAGGGTCTTCATCACGACATCCATCGAGGCGAAGGCAAGCAGGCCGAAAAGCACCGACCCGACCGGCAGCAGGGAGAGGTTTTCATCCGTGTTTCGAGACGCCGGTTCCAGGTCAGGCATATCTTATTCCATCAGCCAAATATAACCGCCAGTTTAACCGGTTTTGCGGTTGTCACGGCACGTATAGATTGTTCAGTCGCACCGCTTATGCGCCGGCAACCGGAAATGGCAAGCGCGATCAGAGGCCCATTTGCCGTACCGCGAGATCGCGCATGATTTCCTCCGACCCGCCGCCGATCGCCATCACCTTGACCTCGCGATAGAAACGTTCGACCGGATTGCCGCGCAGATAGCCGGCACCGCCGAGAATCTGCATCGCCTCGCTGGCGCAAAATTCGAGATCCTTGGTGGCGCTGAACTTGGCCTTGCAGATTTGCGCGACCGGCATCTCGCCCTGGTCCGCCAGCCAGCAGATCTGGTTCAGCCAGCCATCGAGCCGGTCGACGCGGGCCGACATGTCGGCGATCTTGTGGCGGATCACCTGATGCCTGATCAGCGGCTTGCCAAAGGTCTCGCGCTGCTGGGCATAATCAATCGCATATTCGAGCAGCACCCGCATCATGCCGAGGCTCTGCGCGACCATGCCGAGCCGTTCGTGGTTGAAATTGTGCATGATCTGGATGAAGCCGCGCCCCTCTTCGCCAAGCATGTTCTCGGCCGGGACACGGACCTCGTCGAAATAGAGCGAGGCCTGATCCGACGCCCACCAGCCCATTTTCTTGTCGAGCGCGGCGCGCGAGAAACCCTCGGCATCCTTCTCGACCAGAAACAGCGAAATGCCGTGCAGCCCTTCGCCGCCGGTGCGCGCGCCGATGACATAATAGTCGGCGGTCATGCCGCCGGTGATGAAGGTCTTGGCGCCGTTGATCACCCAGTGGTTGCCGTCCTGTCTGGCCGTGGTCTGCATATTGGCGACATCCGACCCGCCACCCGGCTCGGTGATGCCGAGGCTGGAGCCCTTGTTGCCGAGCACGATATCCTTGAGAATGCGGTCCTTGATGTCTTCGGACGCCAGCTTGTGGATCGGGCCGATCGAGATCGAGCGGCCGCCGAGCGCCGCCAACGTCCCGCCATTATGCGCCCGGGCCGCTTCCTCGCCCCAGGCCGCGCGCATGAAGATATCATCCATGCCGAGGCCGCCATATTTTTCGTCGACGCCAAAGCCCCAGACGCCGAGCGCGCCGACCTTCTGGTGCATCTCCCACGGGATTTCTCCCGCTTCATCCCATTCATTGGCGTGGGGCTGCAATTCGGTTTCGGCGAAGCGGCGGCAGGTAGCGCGAAATTCGCGGCGCTCGTCATTGTCAAACGGTCGAAGCATATCTCTCTCCCAAGAGTTTAATCAGTTGATTAAAGCTGTATCGCTTCCAGCGCGGAACGCAAGGGGGCGGGCAGAGAAACCGGACGACGGGTTGCGCGGTCGACATAGACATGGGTGAAGCTGCCTGCGGCGGAAGCGACGACTTCCTCGCCGCGGAACAGGCCGACGCCATAGGTAACGCTGCTGTTGCCGAGCCGGTCGACGCGGATCCGCGCCATGACTTCATCGGGAAAGGCGATCGGGGCAAAATAGTCGCAGCTGGTGTTGACGACCAGGCCGATGGTGTCGCCGCCGGTGATATCGAGCGCGCCCTGCTCCACCAGATAGCGGTTCACCGCTGTATCGAACCAGAAATAATAGATGGCGTTATTGACATGGCCATAGGGGTCATTGTCGTTCCAGCGGGTGGTGATCGCGGAGCCGGCGCGGTAATCGGCCCGGACTGGCGGTGCCGCCCTCTCGGCCTTACCAGGCGGCATCGTAGATCTTCTGTGCGTCGGCCTGTGTCAGTTCCCTGGGATTGTTCATCAGCAGGCGTGTCTGCAGCATTGCGGCTTCCGCCAGTTCGGTGGTCGCATCCTGCTTGATGCCGATCTCGCGCAGCTTGCGGGGCGCCTTCACCCTGACCGCAAGCGATTCCAGATAATCGATAAACTGCTGGGCGCGGGCTTCATTGCTGTTCTCGCTGCCGCGGGGCACATCCAGCGCATCGGCCAGCTGGGCATAGAGCGGGGCTGCGGCCTCGAGATTGAACTGCATCACAAAGGGCATGACCAGCGCGTTGGAGAGGCCGTGCGGGACATGATAGATGCCGCCGAGCGGATAGGCGAGCGCGTGGATCGCGCCGACGGGTGAATTGGCAAAGGCCTGACCGGCGAGCATCGAGCCGCGCAGCATCGCTTCGCGCGCTTCCATATTGCGGCCATCCATGCAGGCGGTTTCGATATGGGCGGTGAGCAGCTTCAGCGCCTCGATTGCCAGCATGTCGGAAACCGGGTTTTTGGCATGGCGACCGGTAAAGGCCTCGATCGCGTGGACCATCGCATCGATGCCGGTGGCGGCGGTGACGTCGGCGGGCAGCCCGAGGGTCAGCGCCGGGTCAAGCAGCGCGACATCGGCGAACAGATAGGGCGAGACGATCCCGGCCTTGGTGGTTTTCCCGGTGGTCAGGATCGCAATGGCGGTGACTTCCGACCCGGTACCGGAGGTGGTCGGGATCAATATGGTCGGCAGGCCCTTTCGTTCGAGCGTGCCGACACCGTAAACGTCGGCAAGCGGCTGTGCGCCGTCGACCGCAAGCGCCGCGACCACCTTGGCGGTGTCGAGCGAGCTGCCCCCGCCCAGTCCGATGACGATATCCACGCCCCCTGCTTTTGCCACTTCGATCGCCTGCAGCACGATAGTCTCCGGCGGGTCCGCAATCACCGAATCGAATATGACGCTATCGAGACCGGCTTCCCGCAAGGTCTGTTCGACCGGCGCGATCAGGCCGGCAGCGACAATGCCCCTGTCGGTGACGATCATTGGCCTGGATGCGCGCAAGGCGGCGATCTGTTCGGGCAGTCGGGCGAGGCAGCCCTCGCCGAAATGGAGCACCGGGACGGTCTGGAATATATAGTTTTTCATCCGCCGGTCTTTGCACCAATGGCTTCGCCGCGCAATAAAAAGGGGCCGGAAAATCCGGCCCCTGATTGTCCGGTGACCAGCGGCCACCCGATTTTTGTGCGAGACTAGAACTTGCCGCGAAGGGTCAGTCCGTAGCTGCGAGGCTCCTGAATGAAAGCCGAACGCGAACCGGAACGCAGCACCGTGTTGAAGGTCACGCCGCGCGTCACTTCGTTGGTGAGGTTGGTCACGAAGGCTTCAATTCCCCAAGTGTCTTCCTGACTACCGATACCGGCGCGCAGGTTGATCTTGATATTGCCATCCTGCGTGTCGAACGGAACCGGAATGTTCGCCGCCAGATTGGCAGGATCAATTGCCTGGGTTGACGTCCGACGATCGCTTTCAAAACGCATCTGGGCATTGAGGAAGTATTTCAGGTTGTTACCAATGTCATTGGTGTAGGTAGCACCTGCAATACCCACGATATCCGGCGCGTTGGTCAGCGAATTGCCACAGAGAGCGACAACGTTCGCAGCGGTCTGGGTACCGGCGCAATCATTGGGATAATTGGCGTCGGTGATCGTCAGAGCACCATTGAACGTGAAATGGTCGCTTGGACGGATCGTGGTTTCAATTTCAACACCCTGGGTTTCCGCCTTGGGAACGTTGAAGGTCTGGAACTGCGCACCGGTGAATTCCAGAACCTGGAAGTTCGTGAATTCCTCACGGAATGCAGCAAGGTTCAACGTCACCGCATTGTCCAGGAACTTGGCTTTCAGACCAATTTCATAGGCATCGACTTCTTCCGAGGCAAAACGCGGGTCCGCGCCGCCGGCAGCAGCCGTCGAGTCAAGGTTGAAGCCACCCGATTTGTATCCGTGGGTGAAGCTCGCATAGATGTTGATCGGATCGGCAAAGGCATAAGCCACCTTGCCGGTGTAGATCAGTTCGTTATCCTTGAACTTGCTGTTGAACGTGCGTGGCAGCGGAAATGCGACTGCCTGCGGCAAATCGGCCGGCGCGGTAAACGCAAAACAACCGGTTCCGAAGACATTCGGGATCAGCGCAGCCGGAACAGCGCCAGCACCGATTGATGCCAGGATCGCCGGGCAGATGGCGTTGGTATTGTTGCCCTGGGCGAACGAACCGTCCTTGCTTTCGTCGGAGTAACGCAGACCCAAGGTGAATTCGAGGCCGTCGGTCACTTCCAGTGTATTATGCGTGAAAAGCGACCAGCTCTTGCTGCTCTGCGCATAAAGATTGGTGTTGGTCGTTCCGGCCGGATCCACACCGCCCGACAGAATCGTCAGCGGGTTGGGGCCGAAGGCGCCACCGGTCGGGCCGAAGAACAAGGCACCGATCAGTTCGCCATAGTCCTGGCCGAGCGAGAAGCTCACCGACTGGTTGATATCCTCGTCCGAATAATAGCCGCCGACGAGCCAGTTCAGGGCGCCGCCGAATGCTTCACCCTGGATCCGCAATTCATGGGTCATGGTTTCGATCGACGTCCGGTTGGCGTCGACATTGAAAACGTCAAGGCCCGAGAAATCGGAGTCATAGGCTTCGAGGGCATCATATTCGCGATAGGAACCGATGTAGATCAGATCGGCGCTGTCACCCAAAGGCACTTCGACTTCGCCGGTGATGCCCCACTGATCAAAAGTGGTCTGCGGAGCAAAATTGGCGGTAGCCGTGCGGCTGTCGGCAGCGCGTTCGGCGGTGGTCGTATCGAACGGGTTCACCGCGACAGGCGAACCGGCCATGCCGCCGCGGGCACCGAGGCCGACGGCTGCAAACAGGCCGAAGGTTTCAACCGGCGATTGCAGCACTTCGAGGGCTGCGCAGCAACCGGCCTTGCTCTTCGCATAGTCGGCGATCAGACGTCCGCTGATTCCGCTATCGGTTTCGAAACCGAGCTGGGCACGAACGAGATACTGGTCGGTGCCGTTTGATTCACCGACCTTGGTGCCGGTGCGGTCGATAACCGTCACATAGCCATCACGTTCCCGGTAGGCACCGGTTACGCGCAGGGCCAGATGTCCTGTACGATCGGCACGTTGACGGCGCCCTGGACGCTGACAAGATCGCGATTGCCGTATGTGGCGTTGGCGAAACCGCCAAATTCGTTCAGATCAGGCCGGACGTTGGTGATGTTCAAGGCACCGGCAGAGGTATTGCGACCGAACAGTGTGCCCTGTGGGCCGCGCAACACTTCGACGCGTTCTACGTCGACAAATTCGGAAAGCGCAACGCCCGGACGGGACTGATAGGCGCCGTCGATGAAGATACCGACAGCCGATTCAAAACCGATATTGTTGGAGGTCGTACCGACACCGCGAATCCGCAGCACCACCGAACCCGACGCCAGCTGGGCGTTGGAGGTCGAGAAGCTGGAGGACACGTTGGTAATCTGGCCAACGTTGACAACACCCTGGCGTTCGAGCTGGACGGGGCTGACCGCGGTCACAGCCAACGGAATGTCCTGAACGTCCTGCGCACGGCGGGTTGCGGTCACGATGATGACATTATCATCGAAGGTTTCGGCTTCCTGCTCGGCATCCTGCGCAAAAGCGGGGGTGGTCATGGCAGTGGTACAAAGCGCCGCCATGAGAATTTTTTGGATGGTTTTCATTGATATTCTCCCGTTGAATTGGCTGTCGTCAGCGCCATTTTCCTGGGGGGATGGCTTGTTTTTCCGACAGCTGCGGTTGCGTCCGTCGATTAATTAAGTCATTAAATCAAGCGGAGAGGGGCAGATACGAGCCGATTCCCGAACGAATGTTGCAAAAATGTGACATATTTCGCGGGCAGAAAACGCAGTTATCGGCGCGCTCGATCTGGGGAGGTGCAAAAATGACACGCAATTTTCTGGCGGTTGCCGTAGCGGCAACGATTATCAGCGGATGCTCGACCGAGAGCGAGGACACGGAAAATTCCCTGATCGCGACGGCTGCATCGGAAGAGGCCAACCCGGACCGCAACGTCTATTTTGGCGACCTCCATATCCATACCAAGAACAGTTTCGACGCCTATATCTTCAATGTACGGACCACGCCGGATGATGCCTATGAATTCGGTATGGGCGGAACGATCAAGCATCCGCTCGGCTATGACCTCAAGCTGGAAGGCCCGCCGCTCGACTTCATGGCGGTCACCGATCATGCTGCCTATCTGGGTCATCTGGAAGCGATGAACACAGAGGGCACGGCGCTGTCCAAGCTGGATATGGCCAAGGCCATGTTCAGCACCGATCCGGAGAAAATTGTTGCGGCTTTCCAGCTGATCGGCGGCGCGATCCGCGATGGCAAGAAAATGGATGGTGTCTATGATGCCGCGATTGTCGGCAACGTCTGGAAACAGACCGTTGCTTCTGCCGAGAAATATAACAAGCCCGGCAAGTTCACCACTTTCGCCGGATATGAATATACCGCAACCCGGGTCACCCGCAGCAAGGACGGTGGATTTGCGGGCGGCAATCTCCACCGCAATGTCATATTCCGCGGCTCCGCTCCCGATATGCCCTTCGCCACGATCGATTCACCCAATCCGGAAGACCTGTGGAACTGGATGGACGGTCAGCGCGAGGCCGGCCATGATGTCATGTCGATCCCGCACAACAGCAACGTGTCGGACGGCGAAATGTTCAAGATGGAAACCTATAACGGCCAGCCGCTGACCAAGGCCTATGCGGAACAGCGCATCCGCAACGAGCCGATTGTCGAGATTACACAGGTCAAGGGTACGTCGGAAACCCATCCGTCATTGTCACCCAATGACGAATGGGCGGATTTCGAGATTTATGACAAATTATTGAGTTCGATGGTGACGTCGAAAACCGGCACCGGCGACTATGTGCGCCAGGCAATTGCCAACGGGCTCAAGCTGACCCTGCAAATCGGAGCCGATCCGTTCCATTTCGGGTTCATCGGCTCCAGCGACACCCATGTCGCGGGCGGCTCGTTCGACGAGAAGAATTTCTGGTCGAAAATCGGTGTGGTCGACGGGTCGCCGGAAGCGCGGGGTTCGATTCCGCCAGGCGGCAAGAAAAGCTGGGAGGGCGTCACTGTGGCACCCAATGCGGCCAACTGGTTCTCGCGCTGGAGTGCGTCGGGCTATGCAGCGGTCTGGGCCGAGCAGAACAGCCGCGAGGCGATCTTCGATGCGATGCGGCGAAAGGAAACCTATGCGACCACCGGTACGCGCATCAAGTTGCGCTTCTTTGGCGGCTTCGGTTTTGACGAGGCGATGCTGGATGATCCGCAAATGGTCAGCAGGGCCTACAAGGACGGCGTACCGATGGGCGGCGATCTGGTCGGCAGCAAGGCACCGGGTTTTATTATATGGGCGATGCGCGACGCGATGAGCGCGCCGCTGCAGCGCGTGCAGATCATCAAGGTCTGGACCGATGGCGGCGAGGCCAGGGAAAAAGTGTTTGACGTGGCCTGCAGCGATGGCGGTGCGCCCGATGCCAATTTCCGCTGCCCCGACAATGGCGCCAAGGTGGACCTGAACAACTGTTCGATCTCCTCCGACAAGGGTGCGCCGGAGCTCAAGACCTTCTGGCGCGATCCCGAGCACAAGAATGGCCAGCGGGCGTCCTATTATGTGCGCGTGCTGGAAAATCCGGTCTGCCGCTGGTCGACCCGGGACGCGCTGCGCGCTGGCGTACCACCCAATCCGGCCTTGCCGAAAACGATCCAGGAACGCGCATGGTCCTCGCCCATCTGGTATGTACCGACGGCCTGAACGGACGGGAAAATGGCGTGAAAATATTCCGTGATCCGATCACGCATTTTGTCCTGATCGGGCTGTTGCTGGCCGGACTGAACCATTTCTGGAACGCGTGGCAGGGCGAGCAGGGCCGGACCATTGTGGTCAGCGCGCCCGAGATTGAACGGCTGGAAAAAATCTGGGCTGGCACGGCCGGGCGGCTGCCGACCGGAAAGGACCGGCAGCAGATCATCGATCAATATGTGCAGGAAGAGGCGCTGGTGCGGGAAGCCGCAAGGCTGGGGCTGGGTGACGGTGATACGATCATCCGGCGGCGGCTGGCACAGAAAATGGATTTTCTGGTCAGCGACGAAGCCACCGCCGACAATCCCAAGGATGCGGAGCTGGAACGCTGGTTCGAGACCCATCGCGACCGCTTTGCGGCGCCGGAAATGCGCAGCTTCACTCATGTCTATTTCAGTCCTGAAAGACACGGATCGCAGATCGAGGCCATTGCCGGAAAAGCGCGCGCAACTTTGCGGGAAGGGGCCGACTGGAAATCGCTCGGCGATCCGTTCATCCAGAAACGCAGCTATGCGGCCGTCCCGGAGCGGGAGGTGGCACGGCTGTTCGGTCCGGAATTCGCCCAGGACATATTTGCGCTGGACGCCGGCACCTGGAGCGAACCGATCGGATCGGCCTTTGGCCTGCATCTGGTCCGGATAGAAAAGATCGACAAAGCCGCACAGGCGCGATTTGCGCCAATCCGGGCCGAGGTAACGGCTGCCTGGCAAGAGGAGCAGCGTGCAGACGCCAAACGGGCGGCGCTGGACAAGCTGATCGGTTCCTACACAGTGGTGGTCGAGACAGCGGAATGACGGCCATCGGCTCCCGGTGCACCGCAATCCGACCGCAGCGATGGGCCGGCGCCAGCTGCCTTTGTCGTGCAGCGCTGCTGCTGTTGCTGGCATTATCCGGTCTAAGCCCGAGCGAGGCCCACGAAATCCGGCCGGCGGCTCTCGAACTGACCGAGCAGGCGGACGGCACGGTTTCCGTGATCTGGAAACAGCCGGTCTTGTCGGGACGCAAGCTCAGAATGCGCCCGATCCTCCCTGCCCAATGCGCTCCGCCCGATCAGACGCAGCAGACGTTTACCGGCACCGCGACCGTCGAGAGCTGGCAGACGACCTGCCGGCTGGACCGGGGAGAGATCAGGATCGAGGGCCTCGAGCAGACGCTGACCGATGTTTTCGTCCGCCTGCAATTTGCAGACGGCAGCGAGCAGACACGGCTCCTGCGCCCGGCGAGCACCGGTTTCGCTCTCGACGCGGACAGCGGCAGTTCCCCGGCCGGCGCCTATCTGCGGATCGGTGCGGACCATATGCTGTTCGGCTGGGACCATCTGCTGTTCGTGCTCGGCCTGCTGCTGCTCACCCCGGTGCGCAAGATTCTCTGGGTCATCACCGCCTTTACCGCAGGCCACAGCCTGACGCTGGCGATTACCGCGCTCGGCCTGCTGCAGATGCCGAGCGGTCCGGTGGAGCTGCTGATCGCGCTCAGCATCTTCTTTCTCGCCGTCGAGGTCGTCCGCAAACGGGCCGGTAAGACCAGCCTGACGATCCGGCAACCATGGATCGTCGCGGCTGGCTTCGGCCTGTTGCACGGCCTGGGATTTGCCGGTGCGCTGGCCGATATTGGCCTGCCCAAGGGCACGGAAATATGGGCGCTGCTGCTGTTCAATCTGGGCGTGGAAATCGGCCAGATCCTTTTTGTTGCTGCCGTTCTTGCCGGTTACTGGCTGATCAGCCGGATGCAGATCGACCGGCAAAAATGGCTGGCCCGCCCTGCCCTCTATCTGGTCGGTTCGCTGGGCGCCTATTTTACGATGGTCCGCATATTCATCTGAAATCGCTCTTGGCGGCCCCTGCCATCGCCGCTAGGGGAGATCGAAACAGCTTAAGGACATCCAATGCCGCAACTCATTCTCCTTCGCCATGGCCAGTCTCAGTGGAATCTCGAAAACCGCTTTACCGGATGGTGGGATGTCGATGTCACCGAAAAGGGCATCGAAGAAGCCAAGGCCGCCGGACAGCTGATGAAGGAGCGCGGCATTCACCCGGATGCCTGCTTCACCAGCGTCCAGACGCGGGCGATCAAGACGCTCAATCTCGCACTGGAAGAAATGGGCCGGCTGTGGTTGCCGGTGGAAAAAAACTACCGGCTGAACGAGCGCCACTATGGCGGGCTGACCGGACTCAACAAACAGGAAACGCGCGACAAGCATGGCGACGAGCAGGTCCATATCTGGCGGCGCAGCTTTGACACGCCGCCACCGCCAATGGCATCGGACAGTCCTTATCAGATGTCCAATGATCCGCGCTACAAGGGCATTGAAGTGCCCTCGACAGAAAGCCTGAAAGATACGATCGCGCGGGTGCTGCCCTATTGGAAAAGCCGGATTGCACCGGAATTGCAGAACGGCAAGCGGATCCTGATCTCGGCGCACGGCAACAGTCTGCGCGCGCTGGTCAAGCATCTGTCGAAGATTGCCGATGACGAGATCACCGGGCTGGAGATACCTACCGGGCAGCCGATCGTCTATGAACTGGATGACGATCTGAACGAGATCGAGCGCTATTATCTTTCCGAGCGATAGTCCGACAGGACGATAGCCCGGGTCGCTATTTGATCTTGTCTTTGGCGCGGTACATGGCCGCGTCGGCACGGGACATGAGACCTTCCGTGGTATCCTGCGGACCGACGAAACAATAAACTATCGAGGTGCCAAGAGGGATTTTCGTGCCTTCATGGGCGAAACGAGCCTTGCCGAGCTGTTCAGAGAGATGCTCGATTTTATCCTCCACCTCATCGCCGTCGAGATTGTCGAGCAAGAGACCAAATTCATTGCCGCCAATGCGCGCCACCACGTCGGTTGTCCGGATATTGGCTTTCAATGTTTCAGCCAAACGCACGAGCAGGGCATCTCCGGCGGCAAGGCCATGCGCATCGTTGACAGCTTGCAGATTCTCGACGTCGAGGAACAGCACGGCGCAATGGTCGCCGTAGCGCTGACAGCGGGCAACCCGGTCCTCGAGGCTCTCGATAAAAAGACCGCGATTTGCAATCCCGGTAAGCACATCGTGAAAAGCGTGCGGCTTCATTTCGGCCAATTCCTTTGTCAGGGCAACTATTCCCTGCTGCAATGTAAGGCAGTGGCCGCAATGATTCCGAATGCTTGTGCTTTCCGGATGGATTTATTTGCGATTCCCAGTCCTGACGGGCGATATATTTATATCTATTTGAAAACACAATATAATTATTCTGTACGCTACAAGGCTGGAGGGCAGCGCGGAGAGCCGGATCAATCCGCCGGTTTCAGGCCGCTCAGCAGGAATTTGCAGCCGCTCCATATGTGTCATTGCGTCCGCACCCATTCCCGACTAAACCGCATTGCTTCCGCAGCATTTGTCAGGGGCAAAAATGGTCGAAGCACCTCCTCCGGTTGGAATAATCATGGGCAGCCAGTCCGACTGGGCCACGATGAAGCTCGCGAGCGACATTCTGGACCAGCTGCACGTATCCTGCGAAGTGAAGATTGTCTCTGCCCACCGCACGCCCGGTCGCCTCTATGACTATGCGACATCGGCAGCGGAACGCGGCCTGAAAGTGATCATTGCCGGTGCCGGCGGCGCCGCCCATCTGCCCGGCATGGCCGCGTCGATGACCCGCATTCCGGTGCTCGGCGTGCCAATCCAGTCCAAGGCATTGAGCGGTATCGACAGTCTGCTGTCGATCGCACAAATGCCCGCGGGCATCCCGGTAGGAACGCTGGCGATCGGGGAGGCGGGCGCGAAAAATGCCGCCCTGCTGGCGGCTGCGATACTCGCCAATTCGGACCCGGCCCTGGCCGAGCGGCTCGACGCGTGGCGCGCGGCACAGACCGATGCCGTCGCCGACCAGCCCGAATAGCCGCTCTATGCAGACACTCCCACCCGGTTCGACCATTGGCATATTGGGCGGTGGCCAGCTCGGCCGGATGCTGAGCGTGGCGGCAGCGCAGCTGGGCTATCGCTGCCATGTCTATGCTCCCGATGCCAATGGCGTAGCCGCCGAAGTGTCGGCCGAATTTACCTGTGCGGATCATGACGACAGCGCGGCCCTGACGCATTTCGCCGAGCGATGCGATGTGATCACTTTCGAGTTTGAAAATGTGCCGGTCGATCCGTTGCACGAAATCGCGGACAAGGCACCATTGCATCCGCCGATTGCCGCGCTGGATATCGCACAGAACCGGATCGCCGAGAAGATGTTCGCGCGCGATCATGGCGGCACGACCGCACCCTTTGCCGAAGTCAGCGACCGACCGTCGCTCGACCGTGCGATCGCGGAGATCGGCGCGCCGGCAATCCTGAAGACCATCCGCATGGGCTATGACGGCAAGGGCCAGTCGCGCATCCGGCCCGGCGACGATCTCGACAGCCACTGGCAGGCGGTGGCCGGAAAGCCCTGCGTCGCCGAAGGCTTTGTCACGTTCAGCCACGAATTTTCGGTGATTCTGGTGCGCGGGCAGGATGGCGAGATCCGGTTCTGGGATACACCGCACAATGTCCACGAGGACGGGATATTGGCGGTGTCAAGCGCGCCCGCGCCCGATGCCATATTGGCGCAACAGGACGCGGCTCGCGATCTCGCCGCCAAGATGGCAGAGAAAATGGACTATGTCGGCGTGCTGACCTGCGAATTTTTTGCCACCAAAGACGGCCCCGTGTTCAACGAGATGGCGCCGCGCGTGCACAACAGCGGCCACTGGACGATCGAGGGCGCGGTCACCAGCCAGTTCGAAAATCATGTCCGGGCAATTTGCGGCCTGCCCCTTGGCGACACGGGCCTCGCGGCAAAAAGGGTCGAGATGCACAATCTGATCGGAGCGCAGGCCGACGACTGGCAGGCGCTGCTTGGCGACGGAGCCAACCACCTGCATCTCTACGGCAAGGGCGCAAGTCGACCCGGTCGCAAAATGGGTCATGTGACCAAAATATATTTCTAATTTGCAGTCTGCCGGAACTGCGCTAGGCGTCGCGCATGAACCATCCTGAAATCATCTTCTTTCTTGCCCGCGCCGACAATGGTGTGATCGGTAACGGCGACAGCATTCCCTGGCGCCTGCCGGAGGACCAGCGGCGTTTCAAGCGGCTGACCATGGGCAAACCGATGATCATGGGGCGCAAGACGTTCGACAGCCTGCCCGGCCTGTTGCCCGGAAGGCGGCATATCGTGCTGAGCCGCGACAAAAGCTGGGAAGGCGACGGCGCGGATATCGCTAGCAGCGTCGAAGATGCCCTGAAAATGGCCAACGCGCCCCATATCGCCGTGATCGGCGGCGCGGAAATCTACAAGGCTTTTCTGGACAGGGCCGACCGGATCGAACTAACCGAGGTACATGACAAACCGAAAGGGGATATCAAGATGCCCGCCTTTGATAGCAAAGTCTGGGAAGAAATTGCCCGCGAGGACCATGACGAGAAAAACGGCCGGCCCGGCTACAGCTTCGTGACCCTGAAGAGACGGCAGCCATGAAGAAAATCGCGCTGGCACTTGTGGGTCTCATCGCGATTGCCGTCGCGGCCTTTCTGATCTTCGGGCCGGCCTGGTTCGAGAAACAGACCAATATGGTCGACGGCCAGCCGCTGCCGGAAATCCGGGCGGAGGCGCAGCGGCTGCACGACAGCCTGATGATCGTCGATCTGCACGGCGACACCCTGCTGTGGAAGCGCAGGATTACCGACAGCGCCGACTATGGCCATATCGACCTCCAGCGGATGCAGGAAGGCAATGTCGGGCTGCAGATATTCTCCAGCGTGACCAAGACACCGCGTGGCCAGAATTACGACAGCAACAGTGCCGACACCGACAATATCACCCTGCTGGCGATTACCCAGCTGCAGCCGATGCGGACCTGGTTCTCGCTGCTCGAGCGGCAATTATATCATGCGGAGAAGCTCGACCGGGCGGTGAAAGGTTCGGCGGGTGCGCTGGCGAAAATCAGCAATGCCGCCGATGTCGATGGCTTGACTGAATTCCGCGCCCGGCAGAACAGCCCGATTGGCGTGATGTTCTCGGCGGAAGGGCTGCAGACGCTGGAGGGTGAGCGCAAGAATCTCCAGAAACTGTATGACGCGGGCATGCGGATGGCGGGGCTGGTGCATTTTTTCGACAATGAGCTGGCCGGATCGATGCATGGCGAGAAAAAGGGCGGGCTGACCGATTTCGGCCGGACCGTGGTGCGCGACATGGAGAAAATGGGGATAATCGTCGATATCGCCCATTCGAGCCATGACAGCGTCGCCGATATCTTGAAAATGGCCCGTCGGCCGGTGGTATCGAGCCACGGCGGCGTGCAGGCGGTGTGCGGGGTCAACCGCAACCTGACCGATGCCGAGATCAGGGGCGTGGCCGCAACCGGCGGCGTCATCGGCCTGGGCTATTGGGACGGCGCAATGTGCGACACCGATCCTAAGACGGTGGCCAAGGCGGTCAAACATGTCCGCGATCTGGTCGGGATCGAGCATGTCGCGCTGGGCAGCGATTTTGACGGTGCGGTAACCACGCGCTTTGACACCAGCGGGATTGTGCAGATTACCCAGGCGCTGATCGATGCCGGATTCACCGAAGCGGAAATCCGCGCGGTTATGGGGCTCAACGCGCTGCGGGTGATCAAGGCGGGGATAGAGGCGCTACCGAAACCCGGCGTTGCGCCGCAGGGCAAAGTGACGCCGGAGACACCGCTAGTGGTCAAGCCCGGTGCCAATGCCCGCGAGCTGGTCACGGAATAGAGGCATGCCTGGGCTGGCATGACGAACTGGCTGCGCTCCCCTCTACCCATGCACCTTATTGTCATTCCGGGCCTTAGAAATGCTTGAAAAACAGCATGTTTTTCATCAGCATTTCTTGGAACCCGGAATCCACCTCTCGTCCAGACAGCCTGAAACTGGATTCCGGACAGCTAGATTTCCTTGCCAAATCATAGATTTGGAAGAAATCTGCTTCCGGAATGACAATTTGTGGCTAATGAACGTCTTATGCAAAGACTGAACGGAACAGACCGGATCGAGGGTGCGCTGCGCGGGGCGATTGTTGCGCTGGGCAATTTCGACGGCTTTCACTTCGGGCATCAGGCGGTTGCCGGCAAGGCGCTGAGCTGGGCGCGGGACGAAGGCCGCCCGACGATCATCGCTACCTTTGATCCGCATCCGGTGCGCTTTTTCAAGCCCGATCTGCCGCCCTTCCGCCTGACCTCGCTCGACCAGCGCCAGCGCCTGTTCGCCGACGCCGGCGCGAGCGCGATGCTGGCCTTTGAATTCAATGCCGGGCTGGCGGGCACCACGGCGGAAGATTTTGTCACCGAGTTGCTGGTCGAGCGCTTTGGCGCGGCCGGCGTGGTGACCGGCGCGGACTTTACCTTTGGCAAGGGGGCGAAAGGCAATATTGACGTGCTGCGCGAAGTCGGTGCGGCGCACGGGCTGAAAAGCGAGGCGGTCCGGCCGATCAGCGACAGCGACGATGTCATCTCCTCGAGCCGGATTCGCGCGGCGCTGAAAGAGGGACATTGCGAGGAGGCGAACCGGCTGCTGACCCGGCCGTTCGCCATCCAGGGCGAGGTGATCCATGGCGACAAGAATGGCCGGGAATTCGGTTTCCCCACCGCCAATATCGACATCGGCCAGTATCTGCGGCCCAAATATGGCATCTATGCGGTCAAGGGCCGCCTGCCCGACGGCCGGGTGCTGAACGGCGCAGCCAGCCTAGGCGTCCGTCCGATGTTCGATCCGCCGAAAGAATTGCTCGAGCCCTATTTCTTCGATTTCAGCGAGGATCTTTATGGGCAGACGATCGAGGTGGAGTTGCACCATTTCCTGCGCGGGGAAGAGAAGTTTGATGATCTGGAGGCGCTGAAGGTGCAGATGGCAAAGGATTGTGACCGGGCGAGAGCGCTGCTGGATTGAATCCGTTAGCCCTGAGCTTGTCGAAGGGCGCCTTGCGACGAGTGGCGTGGTTCGACAGGCTCACCACTAACGGTTTTAAAGCGACCAGTTTATTTGCGCCGCAACTGCGTGAAATCCCGCTTGCACCCGCGCGCCGCCTCCCCTAATCCCCGCGATCATGACCGATCCCAAAGCAGATTATAAAGACACGGTTTTCCTGCCGAAAACCGATTTCCCGATGAAAGCCGGCCTTGCACAAAAGGAACCGGCGATATTGGCGCGCTGGCAGAAGATTGGTCTTTATGAGAAGCTGCGCGAAGCGCGCGCTGGCCGCGAGACATTCATTCTTCATGACGGCCCGCCTTATGCCAATGGCAATATCCATATCGGCCACAGCCTCAACAAGACGCTGAAGGATCTGGTGGTCCGCTCGCAGAGCCTGCTCGGCAAGGACGCGCCTTATGTGCCCGGATGGGATTGTCACGGCCTGCCGATCGAGTGGAAGATCGAGGAACAATATCGCAAGAAGAAGCGCAACAAGGACGAAATTCCGGCCAGCGAATTTCGCGCCGAATGCCGGACCTATGCGGATCATTGGGTTGATGTGCAGCGCGAGGAGTTCAAGCGGCTGGGCGTGATGGGCCAGTGGGACAAGCCCTATCTGACGATGGATTATGACGCCGAGGCGGCGATTGTCACCGAACTGCTGAAATTTGCCGAGGCCGGCCAGCTCTATCGCGGTGCCAAGCCGGTGATGTGGTCGCCGGTCGAGAAGACCGCGCTGGCCGAGGCCGAGGTGGAATATGAGGATATTGTCTCGACGCAGATTGATGTGGCGTTCGAGATTGTCGATGCGCCGAACGCGCCGGAACTGGTTGGCGCGCATGCGGTAATCTGGACGACCACGCCGTGGACGATTCCGGTCAATCAGGCGCTCGCTTATGGGGCGGATGTTGAGTATATTTTGGTAGGCGAGCATCAAGGGCCTAAGTATTTGGTAGCCAAAGCACTGGTTGAATCTGGGGAATTATATGGTCGGTTCCTGACCCAAGAGATGAATGAAATCTTTTGGCAAGGCAAAGGCTCCCAACTATCCGGGGCCATTGCCAAGCATCCAATGGCGGATTTGCTGTGCTCCCGCGCAGGCGGAAGCCCATCTCCCGATGGCGCGGCGACGGGCGGTTCCGAGATGGATCCCCGCCTTCGCGGGGACACGGCGCTGGAATTCTATACCAAGCCGCGCCCCTTTCTCGACGGTTCGCATTTTGTCACCACCGATGCGGGTACCGGTCTTGTCCATATGTCGCCCGACCATGGCGAGGATGATTTTGATCTGTGCAAGGCCAATGGCATCAATCCGGTGTTCGCGGTCGAGGCAGACGGTGTCTATCGCGCGGACTGGGAATGGCTGCCGCGTGGCGACGAGCGCTCCGGCGGGGTGATCAACAAGAATTTCAACGGGCCGGATGGTCCGATCTGTTCGGATTTGCGCGAAGCGGGTGCGCTGCTGTCGGCCAGCGCCGATTTTACCCATAGCTATCCGCACAGCTGGCGGTCGAAGGCGAAGATCATTTATCGCTGCACGCCGCAGTGGTTTGTGCCGATGGATGCGCCTCTCAGTGCCCCTCCACCGCCTTCGGCGGTCCCCCTCCCCACGCCTTCGGCGCAGGGAGGAAAGGGGGAAGCATCCTCCCTGGCGCGGAGCGACGGGGAGGGGGACCATGCGCAGCATGGTGGAGGGGCCACCCTCCGCGATGTCGCGCTCGACGAAATCCGCAACAAGGTCCGCTTTGTGCCGGAACGCGGGCGTCGCCGTCTGGAATCCATGGTCGAGGGGCGGCCCGACTGGGTATTGTCGCGCCAGCGGGCCTGGGGCGTGCCGATTGCGCTCTATGTCGATCGCAAGAGCGGTGAATATCTCAACGATCCGGCGGTCAATGCGCGGATCATCGAAGCGTTCAAGACCGGCGGGGCCGATGCCTGGTTCAACGCCGACCATCAGCAGTTTCTCGGCAACGACCATGCGCTCGACGATTATGAAGTGATCACCGATATTCTGGACGTCTGGTTCGACAGCGGCTGCACCCATGCCTTTGTGCTGGAAAGCGGCAAATGGCCGGAGCAGCGCAGCCCGGCGGATCTTTATCTGGAAGGCAGCGACCAGCATCGCGGCTGGTTCCAGTCGAGCCTGCTGGAGTCCTGCGGCACGCGCGGGCGAGCGCCGTACAAGGCGGTGCTGACCCACGGCATGACGCTCGACAAGACCGGCAAGAAAATGTCGAAGTCGCTCGGCAACACGTTGGATCCGAAGAAGATCATCGATGTGCAGGGCGCGGATATTTTGCGGCTGTGGGCGGCGAGTGTCGACTTTACCGAGGATCACCGGATTGGCGAGGAAATCCTGAAAGGGGTTTCCGACAGCTACCGGAAGCTGCGCAACACCTTTCGCTATATGCTCGGCGGGCTTGGTGATTTCACCGATGCCGAGCGGGTAGCCGTCGCCGATATGCCGGAGCTGGAGCGCTATATCCTGCACCGGCTGGCAGAAGTCGATGCAGAGCTGAAGCAGCATGTCAACGATTTCGCTTTCGGTCCCTATATGCGGGTGCTGAACGCCTTTGCGCAGGAAGATCTGAGCGCTTTCTTCTTCGATATTCGCAAGGATTGTCTCTATTGCGATGCGCCGGATGATCCGAAGCGCATGGCTTACCGGACGGTGATGGACATATTGTTCCACGCGTTGACGCGCTATATTGCGCCGGTGCTGGTGTTTACCGCGGAAGAGATCTGGCAGAGCCGGTTCCCGGATGACGAGGATTCGATCCATCTGAAGGAATGGCCCGAGGTTGATGCTGGTTGGACCGATGCCGATCTGGCCGGAAAATGGCAAAATATTCGCGACGCCCGCGAAAAAGTCACCGAGGCGATCGAACCCTTGCGGCGGGAAAAGACCATTCGGTCCAGTCTGGAAGCGGAGGTCGTCTATCCGATGACTGATCTGCCGATCAGCCCGGAAGAATTTGCCGAGCTGGCGATTGTCGCCGACATCACCGATGGAGCTACGATTGCCGTCACCAAGACCGACAATCACAAATGCGGTCGCTGCTGGCGGTTGCTGCCGGAAGTGGAAGAGGATGGCGCGCTTTGCGGGCGTTGTGCGGAGGTTTTGGCGTGATGGTCTCGCCGTTCGTCTCGAGCGAAGTCGAGAGACGCCGCTCGCACCATCCATGTGTCTCGACTACGCTCGACACGAACGGAGTTTGACATGACTGATAGCGACCAAGTAAAAAAATACCGCCGCACCGGACTGATCATCGCTTTCCTGATCTTCATTCTCGACCAGGCCAGCAAGTTTATGGTGATGGGGCCGCTGCAACTGCCCGTCAGGGGCCAGATCGAGCTGATGCCGTTTTTCAACCTGACCTGGGCTGAAAATTACGGGGTTTCGATGGGATTCCTGACCGCTTCGACCGATTTCCAGCGCTGGGCACTGGTCGCGCTGACCGGACTGATCGGGATCGCGGTGTTCCTGTGGATGAACCGCGAGAAGGCAAAGTGGGACATTATCGCGCTGGGCATGGTGCTGGGTGGCGCGATGGGCAATATCGTCGATCGCGCCCGGCTTGGCTATGTTGCCGATTTTGCCGACCTGCATATCGGCGATTTCCGGCCGTTCCTGATTTTCAATCTTGCCGACGCCTGTATCAGCATCGGTGTGGTAATCCTGCTTGCGCGGGCGCTGCTAATCCGCGAAAAGAAGGACGAGACAAAAGACCATGTTCAGCTTGACGAAAGTTGACCTGTGTCAGGAGCGCGCTATCAGGCTCCGTAAGAGATTTTTGAGGGACATTAACATGCGTAAATCGACCGTTGCCATCAGCCTTGTTTCGCTGGCCAGCCTGACCGCCTGCGGTTCCACCGGTCTGTTTGACCGTGACCGGCCCGATGAATTCGCTGTTTCGCGCCAGCCACCGCTGGTTATCCCGCCCGATTTCACGCTGGTGCCGCCACAGCCCGGCCAACCCCGGCCGCAGACCGGCGGTTTGCAACAGCAGACGCTGGAAGCCCTGTTCGGCGGCCCGCAAGCGCGCAGTATTACCGAATCGGCCGTGGTCGCACAGGCCGGTGACGCCGATGGCGGAATCCGCTCCTCGGTCGGTGATCCCGAAACCTATACCGTCGACAAGGGCAGCGTCACCCGCGACATCATCGCTGCACCGGAAGGCGACGGCCAGAACGCCCAGGCCGCGACGCCGGAATAACCGTTACCGATACTAGCGACGCATGCCTACTCCCGTCAGGGCGAAGGCTATGAAGGCTTGTTCGCGAAGCGCGATGAGCCGGAGTTGGATGAGGGGGTTCTTCATTCTGCAGAGCAGTACACCCCACCCAGCTGCGCCTAGCAAACAAGTTTGAAAGTCTGCACAACCCTCTCCCTCAAGGGAGAGGGAAGAAAGCGCCGTACCCGCTTCAATCAGGAATAGTGATGATCTTGGTTCTGGCATTACCGCCCCGGACAATTGCGAGCGATGTTTTGGGTAGCCGGAGCGCTCTGGACAGCAGTTTCAATACGGCCGCATTGGCTTTCCCGTTTTCCGGCGTAGCGGTAACGCGGACCAGCAATATACCACCGGACCGATTTTCACCTGGCATGCCAATGCTATTTTCTCCTGCATTGGGTGTGACTTTGACGGTCAGCTCGCCGCCATTGACAAGCGACAATATGTCTTCGCGAGGCGGCAGCAACAACTTTTTAGCCATTTTCCCTGGTACTCCGGTTAGCCGGATGGATTGGGCAAACGTACAGCATTAGTCCAGATCGTTGATAATCAGCTCCATCGCCGCCACCACCGTGGCAATGGTTTTCTTGCCCAGCAGACGGTCGACGGCGTCGCTGGTCTGATCGGTGATCAGCGCCGCCTTGTCCAGGGTTTCACGACCGGCCGGGGTCAGTTCCAACAGCCACGCCCGCCCGTCGCTTTCGTCGCGCACCCGCCTGAGCATGTCCATATCAATGAGACGGCGCACCATCGGGGTCACCGCCGAACCGTTGAGGCCGAGCTGGTTCGCCAGCATCGACTGCGTCGCGGCGGTTTCGGACGCGACGATTGCGAGCGCCGAAATCTGGGCGGTGGTCACACCCGCCACATCCAGCAGCTGCCGGTCGGAGCGCTTTTTGAGCGTGTGTGCAGCGATCTGCAAACGCGAATAGAATCTGAGCTCTTTTGCCGACATCCCCCGCCAATAGCGCACTTCACAGCGATTGGAAATATTTATAACTTCATATATGAACTATTTTTTGTGAGTTTCTGAAAGCAGGTTATCCACTATAACCATATTTAACGCGTATTTTTGATATTTTCCTGTTCTCGTCAAATTATATTTAGTTTAGTAGTGAACTAAATACCGAGTCGCATCATGGATGCTGCCGGTCGTGCACGCCAATCCGATCAAGCCAGAAAAGGAAAAAATATGACCTATGATCCGAACGATTCCGAAATGAATGACCTGCGCATGTCCGACGAGGGCCGCGCCCTGTATGACCGGGTCAAACGGTTTGTCGCCGAGGAAGTCGACCCGATCACCGAGCAGTTTTTTGCGATGGGAGAAGGCCGCGAAGACCGCTGGAGCTACGCGCCAGGTCAGCTGGAACTGCTCGAAGGCGTAAAGGACAAGGCTCGCGAACAGGGACTGTGGAATTTTTTCCTGCCCGACGCCGAATCGGGAGAGGGCCTGAAAAACCTCGATTATGCCTTTATAGCCGGTGTGCTCGGTCAGAACCCGCTGGCATCCGAATGCATGAACTGCAGCGCGCCCGACACCGGCAATATGGAAGTGCTGGAGCGCGTGGGAACCGTGGCCCAGAAGCAGCAATGGCTTGTGCCCCTGCTCGAGGGTAAAATCCGGTCCGCCTTCGCGATGACGGAACCCGGACATCCGTCTTCCGACGCCCGCAACATCCGCACCGAAGCGGTTCTGGAAAAGGGCGAATGGGTGATCAATGGCGAGAAATTCTATATTTCCGGCGCCGGCGACCCGCGTTGCAAGGTGATGATCACCATGGTCCGCACCAATCCCGACGGCCCCTCGCACTCGCAGCAGTCGCAAATCCTGGTGCCGATCGACACGCCGGGTGTCGAAATTGTCGGGCCGATGCACGTATTTGGCGACGATGACGCACCGCACGGCCATATGCATATCAAGTTCAACAATGTCCGGGTACCGGAAGAGAATATTCTGCTCGGCGAGGGACGCGGCTTCGAAATTTCGCAGCTGCGCCTGGGACCGGGACGGATCCACCACTGCATGCGCTCGATCGGCGTTGCTGAAAAGGCGCTCGACCTGATGATCCATCGCGGCGGCAGCCGGGAGGCCTTTGGACAACCGCTGGCCTTGCTGGGCAAGAATCTGGAAGTCATCTCCCGCGCCCGCATCGACATCGAGGCGATGCGGCTGGTGGTTCTCAAGGCCGCCAAGGCAATGGACGTCATGGGCAACAAGCAGGCCCGGGTCTGGGTATCGATGGCCAAGGCCTATGTCCCTGAAATTGTCTGCCGGATCATTGACGAGGCCATCCAGATCCATGGCGCGGCTGGCGTGTCGCAATGGACACCGCTATCCCGCATGTATGCCAACCAGCGGACGCTGCGGCTGGCCGATGGTCCCGACGAAGTGCACCATATGGTTGTCGGCCGGAACGAAATGGCCAACGCCGGCTATAAACCGCAACGATAAGATCTGCCGCCTTGTTCAGGCAATCGCCGAACCGGATGCCCGCTCTTGCTTCAAAAGCGGGCATCCTGACGTTTCGGCGAGCGACAAAGACCCGGGGCCAGGGCCTAGTGGCGGAAGTGGCGCATGCCGGTAAACAGCATGGCAAGACCGGCTTCGTCGGCGGCGGCAATGACTTCGTCGTCGCGGATCGAGCCGCCCGGCTGGATCACTGCGGTCGCCCCTGCCTCGACTGCCGCCATCAGGCCGTCGGCAAAGGGGAAGAAGGCGTCGGAGGCGACAGAGGACCCGATAGTACGGGCTTCGTCCCAGCCGGCCTTGTCCGCTGCATCCTTCGCTTTCCAGGCGGCAATGCGCGCGGATTCGAGGCGATTCATCTGGCCCGCGCCAACGCCCGCGGTCGCGCCATCCCTGGCATAGACAATCGCGTTGGATTTGACATGTTTGGCGACCGTCCAGGCGAACAGGCAATCAGCCATTTCCTGCTCGCTCGGCTGGCGCTTGGTGACGCATTTCAGGTCATTGCTAGCAATCTGGCCATTGTCGCGGCTCTGCAGCAGATAACCGCCGGCGATAGTCTTGACGGTCATGCCCGCCCGCGCTGCATCCGGCAGATTGCCGGTGAGCAGCAGACGCAGGTTCTTTTTCTTCGCAAAAACGGCCCTCGCGTCGGCATCGGCATCGGGCGCGCAGACGACTTCGGTGAAGATGCCGGTCATCGCTTCCGCCGCCGCGCCGTCGAGCGGGCGGTTGACGGCAATGATCCCGCCAAATGCGGAGACGCTGTCGCAGGCGAGCGCCGCCTTGTAGGCCTCGACGATCGTGTCGGCGCTGGCGACACCGCAGGGATTGGCGTGCTTGACAATGACCACGGTCGGCGGACCGTCGCGGAACTCGCTGACCAGTTCGAGCGCGGCGTCGGCGTCGTTGTAATTGTTGTAGCTGAGCGCCTTGCCCTGCAACTGCTCGGCCTGGGCGATGCCTTTTGCGGACGGACCATCGGGCAGATAGAGCGCGGCGCTCTGGTGCGGGTTCTCGCCATAGCGCAGCTCGACCGGGCGGCTCATGGTGAGCGGCAGCGTGTCGGGGAACATCTTGCCCTGATCGGCAAAACCGAACCACTGCGCGATCATGCTGTCATAGCGGGCGGTGGCGGCAAAGGCCTTGGCGGCCATATTCTTGCGGAAGGCGAGCGAGGTGCCGCCGTCATTGTCCTGCAGTTCGCCGAGCAGGGTGTCATAGTCGGAGGGATCGGTGACGATCGTCACGAAATCGTGATTCTTGGCGGCGCTGCGGACCATCGACGGGCCGCCGATATCGATATTTTCGATAATCTCGTCGCGCTCGGCGCCTTTCGCGACGGTCTGGGCAAAGGGGTAAAGATTGACGATCACCAGATCGATCCCGGCGATATCATGCTCTTCCATGGAAGCGACATGGCCGGCATCGTCGCGCCGGGCGAGCAGGCCGCCGTGGACCTTGGGATGGAGGGTCTTGACCCGGCCATCCATCATTTCAGGGAAGTTGGTGACGTCGCTGATGTCCGCAACCTCGAGCCCGGCGTCGCGCAGCGCCTTGGCGGTACCGCCGGTCGAGATCAGAGCAACGCCCATCGCCGCCAGCTGCTTGCCGAGATCGGCGAGGCCGCTCTTGTCCGAAACCGACAATAGAGCGCGTTTGATTTTGATATTCTCTGTCATTGCTATCCCATATGTTTGAGCAGCCAGCCGGTGGCGCCGCCGCCCTTGCCCACTGCTCCGGAAATTACCATTTGTTTGACTTCGTGGCCGATGCCTATGCCGTCGACCCAGACGCTTTCTTCGAGTTGAATTTCGCCGCTCGTTGAGCGGAACTGCCACAGATTTCCGTCGGTCAGACGCAGCAACACGCCCTTGCCTTCCGAGATCAGGTCGCTCTCTATATCAGGTCCGAGATGGAAGCGCAGTGCAAATTTGATGTCTTCCTTGCGGCGCCGGCGTTTCTTGCCATCGGGGATCAGCATGTCCTCGCCGCGCAGCTCGAGCCCGTCCGAGCGCATCAGCAGCAGCCGCTTGTGGACCAGGCCGAAGCGCCGGGCATAGCCGTCGTGGCTGGCCTCCAGCCGGGTGGCATTTTCGACATCCCGTCGGAACAGTTCAACCTCGCTGACCCCGCGTCCGAGCTTGCCGTCGGCCAGAATCGAGGTGCTGTTGCTGTCGGCAATGCACAAGGTGCTGTGGGCGGCGGTGGTGCGCAGGCCGCGCGCCAGCCCTGCCGGAATGGTGGCGCCGACCAGCCCCGCGCCGCCGCAATTGCTGATGATCCGGCAGCCGCCGTTGGAAAATTCAAAGGCCAGGGTCGAGGCGCACCCGGCCACCGCCATGCGCGCGATCGGTGGTGGTGCGGCATCGAGAATCAGCACCGAGCGCCCGGAGGACACGCGCTGATAGCCCCATTCACGCGCCTGCCGCAGTGGCCGGGCGCGCACGCCGCTGGCTTCGACAACCTGCGCGATCTGTTCGGCCGAGGTCGCGCCGCTGCCTTGCCAGTTACCCATGGTCCCGTCGAAATGGGTCAGCGCGGTCAGCGGCGGCACCGCCTTGTTCAGCGCCTCTTCGAGAAACTCCGGTGGATCCTCGTTGCGGGCGACATAGACCTGCTTCAGCATCGACAGCAGGATCACCGCGTCCATCTGGTTGAGCGGCGAACGGGAGACCGAGCCGCCGTCGGCGAAGAAAAACTCGCCCATCGCCTTTTCCAGTCCGGCTTCGCCGACGATCTGGCGCACGCGGCCCTCGGGCAACAGCAGCGAGGCCGCCACCACCCCGCTCCACGCCACCAGCCGACCGAGACTGGACTCTGCCTTGTCGGCGGTGCGGTCGAGATGGCGCGCGGTACGGGCGATATTGTTGAGCAGCTTGGAGCGGTAGATCAGGTCCCGGGAGGAGAGGATCAGCGGCGCATGGCTGGCCCAGATCATCAGCCGCCAGCCGCAATTGTCGGGCCGCCAGGCGGGCTGGCGAATGACGCCGCCATTGGCGTCGAGCCACTGGCTCATCAGCTTTTCCGCCACCGGCACCGCCTGGTCGCGGGAGGCCGCAGTATCGAGATCGCGCAGCCACTGGAAGCGGTGGACATAATCCTCGAACTGGGGCGGCAGGCGGAGATTGGCGAAATCGATATTCTCGTGTTTCTTCTTGAGCCCGCGGAACAGGAAGTGCCCGGCGCGCACCGCCATGCCCTGCACCCGGTCGCCATCGACCGGATCGACCGGCACGGCGAGCAGCCGCAGGGGCAATTTGCCCGACAGCCGCAAGCGGTGCATCGGCATCCGCCAGGTCATCCGGTAATAGAGCATCGCCGCCTGTTCGGCGAGCGACTGGCCGCGGTTGCGGTCGTGGCGCAGGGTCAGGCTGCGACCTTCTGCGGCGCTGTCATTTTCATCATGGGTAGCCGGATCGTCCGGGTCGCTGTCACCCAGATCCAGCCGCTCAGGTCGGCCTGTGGTCATTCACCCCTCAGACCGGCGATATTCGCGGCATAATGGTCGGGACCACCGCGGAAAGTGGCGGTGCCGGCCACCAGTGTGTCAGCACCCGCCGCGATCGCCTTTGGCGCGGTTTTGAGATCGATGCCGCCGTCCACTTCCAACCGAATATCCTTGCCGGTGTCGGTGATCCGGCTGCGGATCGCCTCGATCTTGCGCAGCTGGCTGTCGATGAAGCTCTGCCCGCCGAAGCCGGGATTGACGCTCATCACCAATATGAGATCGAGGTCCTCGATCAGATAGTCGAGTATGTCGAGCGGCGTCGCCGGGTTGAGCACCAGTCCGGCCTGCTTGCCGAGCGCCTGGATGGTCTGCACCGTGCGGTGCGGATGCGCCCCGGCTTCCGGGTGGAAAGAGATGATATCGGCCCCGGCCTCGGCGAAGGCCTCCAGATACTGGTCGACCGGAGAGATCATCAAATGGACATCGAACGGCTTGGCGCTGTGCGGGCGCAGCGCCTTGACCACCGCCGGTCCGATGGTGATGTTGGGCACGAAATGGCCGTCCATCACATCGACATGGATCCAGTCGCAGCCGGCCTTGTCGATGGCCTGCACCTCTTCACCCAATCGGGCAAAATCGGCAGAAAGAATGGACGGGGCAATTCGAATGCTGTCGGACATGGCGCTTCCTTAAACTGTATCCGGCCCTAGAATTTTTGGCCATCCCAGGCAAGGCGCTAATCTGATGATGCCACAGTCCCTTGTGGACAGTTTGGGGACAGGTTCACAATATGTAGAAAATCAGCTTTTGCGGACCAGACGGGCAATGAAGAATCCGTCGACATGGCCCTGTTCTGCCAGCGTGGTCGGCAGCGTGCGGATGCAGCCGTTGGCGGTCGACAGGATATGCGCTGGCAGTTCGTCGGCGGCAACCGGATCGATGGCAAATTCGCTGTGGCGCTCGAGAAACGCCTCGATCTGCTCTTCGCCTTCCTCCGGCTCGAGCGAGCAGACGGCGTAGACCAGAGTGCCGCCGGGCTTCACCCAGGGAGCAGCCCGGTCGAGCAAGGCGCTCTGCCCTTCGGCGCGGTCGGCGATCTGCCGCGAGCCGATGCAGTGCAGGACATCGGGGTGGCGGCGGTAGATGCCGGTGGCGCTGCACGGGGCGTCAAGCAGGACCGCATCAGCGGGTTCCGGCGGTTCCCATTGCATCAGGTCGGCGATGATTTCCTCGGCCTGCAACTTGGTACGCTTCAGATTGTCCTGAAAACGCTCCATTCTCTTGGCGCTGCTGTCGACCGAGACCACGTTCCAGCCGGCGCTGGCCAGCTGCATGGTCTTGCCGCCGGGGGCGGCGCAGAGATCCAGTACCGTCCGGCCCTTGCCCTCGCCGAACAACCGGGCGGGAATTGATGCGGCCAGATCCTGCACCCAGAACTGGCCTTCATTGAAACCGGCCAGCCCGGTAACGGGAAGACCGGGAAGCATCCTGAGATGTTTCGGGGCCAGCTTCACGCCGTCCAGCGTGCCGATATCGTCGGACTGGAAGCTGAGGTCGAGCGGCGCGGGTTTTGCCCATGCCTGGCTGGCGGCATTGGCGACGTCCTCGCCCCAATTGTGGGTCCAGCGGTCCAGCGTTTCGCCCGGGATTTCCGGATATTCCGGTAATTTGAGCGCGCCCGATTCGACGCCGCGCATGACCGTGGAAAAGACGCCGTGGACGAGACGGCGCGGGCCGCCGTGGACCAGCGGAAGAGCGGTGGAAATTGCTGCATGTTGCGGGGTGTCGAGGATCAGCACCTGCGCCAGCGCAATGCGCAGCGCCATCCGCGGCTTGGCATCGTCGGCCAGCCGGTTGCGGGTCGCGCTGTCGATCATCGCGTCGAGCGCGCTCATCCAGCGCAGCACATTGGCGGCGATATTGTGGGCCAGCGCCTTGTCGGACGGATTGCTCAGCTTTCCGGTGGCCGCAGGCATCGCCTGATCCAGCGTCTCGCCGCGCCGGCAGACGGCGTCAAGCAGGCGAATGGCCGACTGGCGCGTGGCGAGGCCGGGGATTTCTTTGTTGGGCTGGTTCATTGTTCGATTCCGCACTGGCTTGGCATGGAGAACCCGGATGGTTCGCGCTGCCGGACCGCATAGACCTTCCCGCGTTTCGATCAAGCTTTTGGATGGAGTCCGGTTGAGATGAAAGGCAGACATGGCGGATTGAGTAGCTGCCCTTCAGCTTCCGCCCCATTTGCGGACGTTTGCTTTGGCCCAATCTAATGCCCGCTATAGTCGCAAAAGGGGACTCTAAATTGGCTGGTTAGGTAATTTCCCGGACTTGCTGGTCGCTTCCTGCAATCTCAAAATTCGGTTTTGGATCCGCTTCGGATCGAAGGCAGGAAGGCTGGAACGCGCCGACGATAATCTCGATATACATCGCCCAAATCATCAATCAGATCTCTTTCCTCAAACGGGGTTGCCAGCAGGATATAGACAACAGTCGATAGAGCGAAGACGACATGCCCGACGGTCAAATGCGGCGTTGCAAACGGTGCCACCATCCATCCAAGGCTTATCGGATGCCGAACCAGCGCATAGAGATAGCGCGCGGTCATGCCGGATAATTGGGGCGGTGATTGCCTGAAATTATTCCAAGCTTGAGCCAGTCCGAAAAATCCAAAATGTCCGAAGTGGAAGGTTGCGGCAGTCATCATCGCCCAGATGCCAAGGTAAAGCGCAGTTATAAGGCCCGACGCCAGGGTTGAATGAACATGCCAGATCGGAATTGGTATCGGTTGCCAGAAACAGACCAGTACCGTCGTCATGATCGTAGTCATGCAAAGATAAGTTGCCCGCTCAATCGGAGCCGGGATAAATTTGGTCCACCAGCGTTTGAAGGACGTTCGCGCCGTGACCGAATGATGCAGCCCAAACAGCCCGACCAATCCTGCGTCGATCAAAACCGAAGGCCAGAGCGCGGCTACTTTGCCATCGCTTATCCCTTTGGGGACGCCAAAATCTGCAAGAAATCCCATTATATAAAGCAATGCTGCCATGGATAAGAAATAGGCGGTTCCAGCATAGACCAGCATGAGGTTTTTCCGTAGCATGTTACTTTCCCGCCCTTCGTGACCAGTTTTCATCATATTCGGCATGGGTCTTCAGATAGGCGCCGGGCGTGAAATGCTTGTCGTAAAAATCCGTATCCAGTTTATGCGCCTGCAGGTACATCAGCGCCATCATTGCCGGTACCCGTGCCGGAAATCTGCCGAATGTGTCCTGAACATATTGCGCCATGGTCGCCACACAATCGATAAACTCGTCATTGATCGGCGCGCCGCTTTTGCGCACCGCATCGGTTTCCTTGTAAGGACCTTCCGTTTTTGCGTTAAACGGCCCACCCGGGCCAAACTTGCGCTTGACCACAGCCTCAACCGCAGCGCGCATATCCTTGAAATGTGGCTGGCAATGGCCTTCAAAAATGCCTTCCAGGCCGGTAACATGGGGCAGCGGTTGATCGGGAAGCATTTCAAAGTTGAACCCTAGTCCGGGAACGTCGGGATCGCCGCTCGCGCCGAGAACACTGAAGGGATTGAGGCCGTTGTACATCCATCCGCCAAGACCCATTGCTTGCAGCATCAGCGTGCCGGAATAGCAGGCACAGGACAGCTCGACAGTAACCTCGGTCGCACTGACCTGCTCAACATAGGTCAGTGGATAGGGGTTCTCGATATCAACGAGATGCTGAAATTTTTCGATGCCGGTAACGGGGCGATTGTTGACATCATCAAATATACACACACCGTTCTGGACAAAATAGCAAAGCCCGAGAATGATATGCTGCGCCAGATCAACAACAGGAATAATCAAGGTGCTTCCAGGGACATTGGCACACCATTCATTGTGCATTTCCATATGCTGTGGCTGTGCCGGGATCTTCAACCGGCCGTCGGAAAGCTTAATGATGCGCGATTTATGGGCATCGAGATAGGCCTTCAGGTCGGTCTGGCCATCCGCCGTTGTTGCCTTGACCGCTGGCATGTCGCGGGTCGGCAGAAAATAGACACCATTATCATCGGTGTAGAAAAACTCCGTGAGCTGAAATCCGGCAGCAGATGGAAAGGTTCGTCCGCCGGCGGCACCGGCATAGTTGGGAATGTTCGGCAGGTAGTTACGATTATACGGGATCAAGTTTGCCCATCCCGTATTGCCTGCGACCGTTGTCAGCAAAAGCATCTGTTCTAGATCAGATAGGGGTTCGGGCTGTTGTTTTGAGGAATAAGCCAGCGGTCCGTCCGGGATGGAAGTGCCGCGTGCAAACCGGCGCGACCGCCTGCCGTGGATGGCATCAATCAGAGGAAATCGAGTCGCTTCGAATAGTCCGTCTGGCAGGTCCGGAATGCGGTCCAACATCATGTTTTCTTTTGTCTCGAGGGCCGCACTTGAGGTGTTAGCACCCATGCCGCTCAATGTTGCACCGGCACCAATCATCGAAGTGCCGAGTATTTTTCGCCGTGATAGTTCAAACATTTCTGATTCCTTTCTCACGACCGGATGGGGTTGTCCGGTCAATTTCCTGAGATGGCTTTGGCGAATAATCTCCCGGGAGCGTTAGTTGCAGACTCGACAAAAACGGGTCAAATGTGACACTATTGAAAAATGCCTGCTGCAGCGCCCACCAGACCAGTTTCTGTCAGCCTGATTGCTGTACCAGAGGTATCGGCAATGGTTGTTTACGGACTACAGGAGGTGTTTTCCTGTGTCGGCACGATCTGGGAAAGCTTGACCGGCGAGAAGACCACGACCCGCCTGATGACGCCCCGAATTGTCGGGCGTACAACAGAACCGATGCGAACGACGTTTAATGCGATGCTGGCTGCGGATCACACATTTGATGAGCAACACCGTTCGGATGTAGTTGTCGTCGGCGACATGGTTTTCGAAGAGGACGGCGGTCCCGTTGGCCGGTGGGAGGAAGAAATTGCGTGGCTACGCGATCAATATGATCGCGGTGCTATAATTTGCTCAGTATGTACCGGTTCGATGATGCTGGCCGAAGCCGGATTGCTCGACAATCACGAGGCGACAACTCACTGGAGTGCACAGGGAACGTTCGAAGAATGCTATCCGCGCGTATTATTAAGACCCGAGCGGGTATTGGTGCCAACAGGCCTGGAACACCGAATCGTCACGAGCGGTGGTGCGACATCCTGGACCGAATTGGCGCTCTATCTGGTCGCGAGATTTTGCGGTGATGCTGAGGCGCGGCGGATCGCCAAGGTTTTCCTGTTCGGCGACCGGTCCGACGGGCAATTGCCGTTCGCCGCGATGGTCCGCCCAAAACAATATGAAGATGCTGTCGTCGCGCATTGTCAAACGTGGATTGCCGATCATTATGCTGTGGCAAATCCGGTGTCACGCATGGCGGAGCATTCGGGGCTTTCACTACGCACATTTAAAAGGCGCTTTATGAAAGTGACGGGCTATGCTCCGCTCGGCTACGTTCAGTCGCTGCGAATTGAGGAAGCCAAACATATGCTCGAAACGACAGATGAGACCATCGACGATATTGCGGCACAGGTCGGATACCAAGAACCAAATTCTTTTCGCCGGTTGTTCAAAAAAATGACAGGCATTGCACCCAATCAATATAGATTACGGTTCAAAAATGTAGTTTCGATTGAGTGCTGAAGTTCTGGAATCTCATTTGCCAACATTTGATTGGCGCAGTCTAAAAAAGGCTCAAAATCCAACGCCCGCTTTGGAAATATAGCAGATTTTAGCAATCGTTCGGTTCAATGACCGCTTCCCACCCAGTTGCAGTCATCGAGAACAAGCAAATCTATAGTCAGCTTTCGGCAACAAGCGAAGTCAGAGGCCCGTTGCGGCAACCCTATCCCATCGGATCCAGCGCGCTCGGCTTGCGCAAGCGACCCATGTCGCCGATTTCATCGGACCGGCTGGACCAGCCGCCAGAACCGCCGCCCTGCGCCATTGCCTCCAGCGCCGCGATCCGGTCTTCGGTGGCCGGGTGGGTGGAGAACATCTGGCGGACACCGCCGGGCACGATATAGAGCTGTGCCGCCGCCGGGTTGCGCTCGGCAACCGGATTGGGGGTGCGGGCGGCGACGCCGGAAATCTTGCCGAGCGCGGCGGCGAGCGACAGCGGCTTGCCGCTGATCTGGGCGGCTGCGGCATCGGCGCCGAATTCGCGGGTGCGGCTGATCGCCATTTGCACGATCATCGCTGCAAAGGGCGCGATCAGCACCGCCATCAGCCCGGCAATTCCGGCGTTGCGATCGCGGAAGAACAGGCCGAAATTGGCGAGCATCGACACCGCACCGGCAATGGTCGCGACCATCGTCATGATCAATGTGTCGCGGTTTTTCACATGGCCGAGTTCGTGCGCCATCACGCCCTCGATTTCGTCATGGTTGAGCATTTTCAGCAGACCGGTGGTCGCGGCAACCGCCGAATGTTCCGGGTCGCGGCCGGTGGCGAAGGCGTTGGGCTGGGCCTGGTCGACGATATAGACTTTCGGCATCGGCAGCTGCGCGCGCTGCGCCAGATTCCTGACCATATTGTAAAATTCGGGGTGACTGGACGCATCGACCTCGACCGCCTTGTGCATTTTCAGCACGATCTTGTCGGCGTTCCAGTAGGTGAACAGGTTCATGCCGGCCGCGACCAGCAAAGCGATAATCGCGCCGCCGCTGCCACCCAGCGAATAGCCCAGAACCATGAACAGCGCCGTCAGCGCCGCCAGCAGCATGGTTGTTTTCATGAAATTCATCATCTCTACTCGCTTGAATATGGTCGTTTCATCCTCAATATAGGATCAGAGGCGGGACGATTCAATTTGGCGAACAGGCAAAATCATGACCGATAGCAAAAGAAAAGCCGGCGAGCGGCCAGCGCATGTGAAGGCGCCGGCGCATCTTTCCCCCAGCAAGCCGGTGCCGGAACCCGATCCGATCGAGAAAGCCGGGGACATCGCCGATAAAAAGGGCCCGACCCGCTATGGCGACTGGGAGCACAAGGGCATCGCGGTCGATTTCTGACTGAGCGACGGTTCAGCCGATAGCGAGATAGTCGGCGATCGCGTCCGCCGCGCGTTGTGACGGAGGCTGATCGCTGTCCATATCGAAGGAATAGGCAAAGGCCTGCGTCTGGACATGCCGATATTCGTCCGGTAGCGGCGTTACTTCGGCCAGGGCGGCGCCCAGGCCGGCGGGATCATCGAGCACGGGGCCAAAGGTCCAGTGCTCGTAATTGGGATTGCCGCGCCACTCGGCTTCATGGGAATTCAGGAAAATCGCCGGGCGCGGGGTGCGGATATATTCGTAAATCTGGCTGCTGACATCGCCGAGATAGATGTCGGCGGCACTGGTATAGGTCATGTCGACGCTGCGGCTGCTGCCGGTGTCGATATGGATATGGTCGAGCGCGGCGTAGCGCGGGTCGATGCGCTGGCGGAAGCGCAGCAGACGATGCTCGACCGAGGCCAGAATCTTGCGCTGGAACAGCATCACATGCGGCGCGAAAATCAGATTATAGTCCGTCTGCCCGGCGAAATGGTCGAGAATCTGCTCGCCGAAGCGGAACCAGGAGGAGAACAAAGGATCGAAATGCGGGTTGTAGAGCACGGTCGGCTTGTCATTGTCGAACAGCGGGACCGGCGGGCGGTCGCCGTAGGCCTCGAACTTGGGATAGCCGACGAGGCGGTGATTGTCGGGGCGGATCACGCCGGCGGCCAGCATCCGGTCGCGGGTCTTGGCGCCGGGCAGCAGCACATAGTCGAACAGGCCGATTTCCGGCGAGAAGCCGATCGACCGGTCCCCTGCCCCATGCGGAAAGAAGATCAGCGCCGGCCGGTCGGTCCGCCCGTTTTTCTTGAGAAAGGTGGTCGTCGTCTCCGGCACCACCAGCGCGTCGAACTGGCGGAACAGGTCTGTGCTGCGCTTCAGGCTGCTGAGCCGGTTGAGTGGTATCATGTTGCCGAGCATTTTCTCGACCAGCCGGACCCCGGCATGCGGCCGGATCGACCAGAAGGCGGGCACCGGACAGGCGGGATCGAGAAAGCTGCGCACTGCTTCGGCCTGCCGCTCGCTGGAGGTGATGACTTCGACGCTCGCCGTCGGGGCCCGCCGCTGCAACGCGGCAATGATCGGCGCGACATGGGCGACCTGGTGCAGTTCGTCATGATTGAACAGGAAGCCGATGCGCCGGGGGGCGCTGGATGAATCGGCCATTATCTCTCTTCCATCGGGAATCCGACCCCATCTGTTCTCTGGTTCCGGGCGGAACCAGTCCGTCCGCAACCGTCTTTGGACAAATTATTTGCGGAAGTCTACGCGGTCGCCGGGCGTGGGGGCTGGTGGCGTAAAATAAGCGGATGGTTCGGCGGCCTGCTTTGCAAATACACAAGCTGCGGCTAAAGCGCTTGCAGCGCACCCGGTTTTTGCGGGCTGCGATGGGAAATGATAAGGATGTCCGTGCCCCCTGTTAGCGATTCCGCCCTGTCCGCCGATGATCGTCAAGGCGGCAAGACACCGCTCTGGACCGCGATCATATTGGCGGGACAGCGACCGGAGGGGGACCCGATGGCCGCCTTTTGCAACGTCCGGTACAAGGCGCTGATCCCGATCGCCGGCCAGACGATGCTCGAGCGGGTTGCCCGCGCGCTGCTGGCGTCGCCCCAAATCGGCAGGATCGTGATCATGGCCCAGTCGCCGGAAGGGCTGAAGGCTGGCCTCGGCCCCGACCTGGCAGAAAATGGCGCGGTTGCCTTTGTCGAATCCGGCGATGGCATCGCGACCAGCATTCATGGCGTCGCCGGCACCGCTATCGCGCCATGGCCGGTGCTGGTGACCACGGCGGACAATGCGCTGCTGACTGCTGATATTCTGAACAGTTTCTTTAGCGGTCAGGACGGGCAGCATGTCGCGGTCGGCGTGGTCGAGCGCAGAACGATGCTGGCCGCCTATCCCGATGCGCGGCGGACCTGGCTGAAATTCCGGGGCGGAGCCTATAGCGGCGCCAATCTTTTTGCGTTGCATAGTGCGGCGGCCATGCCCGCACTCGCCTTGTGGTCGACGGTCGAGAAAGACCGCAAGAAGGGCTGGAAAATCTTTGCCCGCTTCGGCCCCTGGCTGCTGCTTCGGGCGCTCAGCCGGACGATCCGCTTCGAGGAGGCAATGGCGCGGGCAGGAGCGCGCCTGTCGCTGCGGGCCGCACCAGTGGTCCTCCCTTTCGCCGAAGCAGCGATCGATGTCGACAAGCCGGGGGATCTGGAACTGGTTACGCGGATTCTGCAACAGCGGGAGGGGTAGGACCGCCTGCAGTCCCGATCCAGTCTCCTGGAGAAGATTGGTATCTCCGAAGCAGCGAAGGAGCGGCAATCGGGGGCAAGCCACCCTCGCTCGCCCTCGGGAGTTTTTCGGATGACAATCCGCCGGATTGAGTCATCCTGCTGTAAATCGGGTAACTCGCTACGTGATGGTGGTGGGGCAATCGGCGGCAAGCCACCCTCGCTCGCGCTCGGGAGTTTTTCGGATGACAATCCGCCGGATTGTCATTTTATCCGAAAAACTGGAGCGGGCGAAGAGATTCGAACTCTCGACCCCAACCTTGGCAAGGTTGTGCTCTACCCCTGAGCTACGCCCGCTCGGCGGCTGTGACATGGGTATCGTCATCAGCAGATTGAGGCGCGCGGTTAGCATGGGTTTTCGCACCCCGCAAGCCCCATTTGACCTCCGTCCGACAGCAAAAGCAAAAATATGCTTGGCATTGGCGCTCCGCTCCCCACATAAAGCCCTCCAGATGAATGATTTGGGCGCCGATCCGGGCATGGATCCAGCGCTATAACAGGAGCATGACGTGGCAACAGCAGGACTGACAGTCGAAGAACAGAAGGCGGTAGAGGCGTTTCAGCAACAGGTGGTGGCACCGAGCATGAAGAAGCTCGTCATCCTCGATTTCTGGGCCGAATGGTGCGGTCCGTGCAAGGCGCTGACGCCGCTGCTGGAAAAGGTCGCCGCCCAATATGCCGACAAGGGCGTGGTGCTGGCCAAGATCAATGTCGACGAGAACAAGTTTATTGCGGCGCAATTCCAGGTCCAGTCGATCCCGACGGTCTATGCCATTTTCCAGGGCAAGCCGGTCGCCGATCTGACCAGCGCGCGCAGCGAAAGCCAGCTGACCGGCGCGCTCGATCAGCTGCTCGCGCAACTGCCGGTCGGTGGCGGTGAGGAACCGGAACAGGATCTCGCGCCGCTGCTGGCGATGGCCGAGGAAGCGCTGGCCGGCGACGATGCCGAGCGCGCTGCCGGCATATTCGCGCAAATTGCCGAAATGGCGCCGGACAATGCCGAAGCGGTTGGCGGGCTGATTCGGGCGATGGTTGCCGCCGGCCACCTGGAGCAGGCCGAGGCGGCGCTGGCCGAACTGCCGGAGACCCTGCAGAACGACCCTGCGGTCGAACGGGCGCAGACCACCTTGCAACTGGCAAAGGACAGGCCGGACGAAGGTGCCCTGGAAGCGCTGAAAGCGGCGGTTGCAGCAGACGAAAAGGACCATCAGGCCCGCTATGATCTGGCAGGCGCGCTGATCGCGACGGGCGATCATGATGCCGCGGCCGAGCATCTGCTGGCGATCATTGCTGCCGACAGGGACTGGAACGACGGCGCAGCCCGGCAGAAACTGCTGTCGCTGTTCGAAATGGTCGGCCTGGAAGACGAATGGGTCGCCGCGACCCGGCGCAAGCTCAGCGCGCTGCTGTTCGGATGAGCGAAACCAAACGCCTTTCGATCTTCCCGCTGTCCGGAGCCTTGCTGTTTCCGGGCATGCATTTGCCGCTGCATATATTCGAGGACCGCTACCGCGCCCTGATCAACGACGCGATGGCGCGGGACCGGCAGATCGGGATGATCCAGCCAAAGGAAGGCGGTGATCGCCCTGCCCTGTTCGATGTCGGCTGTCTTGGCAAGATTATCGATATCGAGGCGCTGGACGACGGCCGCTTCAATGTGGTGCTGGAAGGCCTGGCGCGATTCCGGATTGTCGAGGAAATCGATGCCTCTACCGCGTTCCGGCAGGTCCGGGCGGAAATCGAGGACGATCTGGAAATCGACGAGGTACTGGCCAGCGCCGAACGCGCGGCGCTGGAAATCGAATCGCGGAAATTTGCCGAATTGCAGGGCTATCAGGTGGACTGGGACAGTATCGGGCGACTCGACGACACGGCCTTTGTCAACGGCATCGCCCAGATTGCCCCTTTTGATGCGGCGTCGAAACAGGCGCTGCTGGAAGTCGACGGTCTGGCCAATCGCGCCGAACTGATCATCCAGCTGTTGCAGTTTTTTGGCCGTCAGGACGGGGATGACGACCGTGTTACATTGCAATGAACGACCCGCATAGCGCCCTCGATCCCGATTTGCTGGCGATACTGGTCTGCCCGATAACCCGGACCGCGCTGACTTTCGATGCAGACGCACAGGAACTGATCAGCGAAGCCGCGGGTCTGGCCTATCCGATTCGGGATGGTGTACCGGTCATGCTGGTGGAAGAAGCGCGCAAACTGCGGGGAGATTGACCGCGCGGGGTCGTGTCGACGCGGCCTTTGCCGGTATCGGCATAAACGGGCTTTCGTTGTCTATCCTGTCAGGAGGCCGCTTCGGCACGCGCCACGGAGGCGCTTTCTTCTTTCTCGGGAGCGCTGAAATATGTCAGGCTTATAGCAAGAACGAGAGCGCCAATAATCGAGCCCCAGATCACCAGATGCCCCAGAAACAATTCCCTGTTCCTGTAGTTCTGCCGTTCATTTTCAATTTTTATCATGGCATTCGCACTCTTTACTCTACGCAACAAAACATCACTCTATTCAATCCGGAAACACTGGCTTGAGTCTGATAGCCCAATTTCACAATCATCTCCGGGTTGACCCAATTTATGGGAGAATTTGGATCAACCCGGATCTGACTTCCCAAACAAGCAACGCCGACTGGCGTGCTTCCTTTTGGTTCGGATTGAATGTCGATTGCAGCGAGGGAATACTGACCAGAATATTCCGTTCACCCTAGACCATGATCATGCCGGACGGCGGACTGTAATTCTGGGGGACCAGAACCTTGAACCACCGTTCCGCACAAACATCGCCAACGACTTCTTGCCGAACAGTCAGCACTATGGGCCGGAGCGAGGGCCTTCTCGAGTTTCAAACCGTAACAAACCCACGGCAGGGGTTACAAGTTAACATCTCTGCGACAAAACTCGTCAAAATTCAGGAAAATCGGCAAAAATTTTCCGTGTCTTGTTAACCTTTTGTAGCGGTTACATCGAATATAACCGCTCCATGAGCATTCAGGACCCAATCTTTTTGCAAGGTAATCCGAAGGTTAGCAATATGGCGACCATTCCTTTTTGCCAAATGATTTCCCGTGATTTATGATGATATGATGATCAGCCGAACCTGCGATACTTTGAACGAGAACGAAAAAGAAGCGCTACGGCTGCTTTTGCAAGGTTTCGATGCCAAGACTGCTGCCCAGGAAGTTGGAGTCACGCCGAACGTGATCAACGAACGGTTGCGCTCCGCCCGCCAGAAACTGGAAGTCACCAGCAGCAAGGCCGCGGCCAGGATGCTCGCCGAACAAGAGGGTTTTGATCCCAAATTTTTTGTATCCAAGAATATTGGGATTGCCGGAAAGCCCAAATCCGGCGCAATTTACCCCTTGCCTGGACATCAGGCAGCGTCACCCGACAGGGTCAGGGAAGTGCAAACGGCATATCAGTCTTATGCCAATTTCTCGAACCCGCTCCAGTCGATGCCGCTTCGCAAACAGGGAGAGTTGAGCAATGATCTGAACAAAAGCGAACGGGTTTGGGCGATCGCCGACCTTACGGTCAAGCTCGCCTTTGCATTCGCCTTTGTCTGTCTCGCGGCCATGGTTGTTAGCAGGTTGATCGGTTCAAACTAATCTCTGGAATTTTGGTCACTTGTCGACGCCGTTTTACCCGGCGTCTGGAGAATATTATGTTGAACCAACGAATTGAAGCCGCCCGCCCGATTGCCCTCAAAATCCATGAGGTCGAAAAATCCCTGAACCTGACCATGGTCCAGATGGGTGAATTGATGAGCAGCATTGCGTCTGCCCGGCTCGCACCTGGCACGCGCTTCTCGCTGACGGCCGGTATGGATGCTTCCGAAAAGCTGATTGATGCAGCGGCCCAGACGGCGCGGACCTACCGGGAAGTTGTCGAGGCGCATGCGCATCTTGCCGATGACCGCGCTGATGCCGGATTGCAGACTGTTAGCCTCGGGGATGTTTTCGAATGCCCTCCTGCACAGGCAAAGGGTACAGATCACGCTTCGACCCCGCTTCGCGTTGTTGAAAGCGCCTAACAAACCATGCCGGACTTGACCGCACCTCTGTTTTTTGGTCCGATCAAAAGATGTCCCGCATAGACCTATTTCTCGCTCTCCTGATGGCCGTTTGCTTTTATTCGGCCATCAAGGGCGGGCAGCCTGAAAAACGGGCTGTAATGATCTTCGTTGTCGGAATTGCACTGACAATCCTAGCACCTTCTTCGTCGGCGCACAGATTCACGCACCCCGAAATCGGTATTCTGATTGTTGATCTGGCAATATTATCAGCTTTCGTGATGCTCGCGCTACACGCAGAAAGATATTGGACGATATGGATATGCTCAATGCAGGTAATTCAGGTTCTTTCACATATTCCGATGATGCTTATCCCCGATCTGCTTCCTCAAGCCTATTACGTGATAGCAGCGTTCTGGGTCTATCCGATGCTCATTGTGCTGACCATCGGCACCTATCGCCATCAACAGCGTCTCCAGCTGTACGGGGCAGACAGATCCTGGAGCGACTTTTCAAGCTTGCAAAGATAGACAATGCTTCCGCTATCGCGGAATCGCTTATTGACGAGTTCGGATCCTTTGGCGCCGTACTATATTCTGAGACCCGGGCCACCGAAAGCGATCCCGGGCGGGCGCTGCTGGCCGTAGTTCGTGAAGCGATGCTGGTCTCGTCCAAGGACAAGATGCTGGATCGGATATGCCTGTCCAAAGCTACGGATGTGATCGAATATCTTATTGTCGCCATGGCAAGATTGCCGGTCGAGGAAGTGCGTGTATTGTTTCTGGACAGCAAGAACCGGCTGATCAGTGACGAAGTCGTGAGCAGAGGATCGATTTCCGAAGCGCCCATCTATCCACGCGAGATCTTGAAACGCGCGCTGGCTCTGGACGCAACCGCCCTGATTCTTGCGCATAATCACCCGTCGGGGGATCCAAGCCCGAGTGAGGGCGATGTTGATGCCACCTCCAGGCTGCTGAAAGCCGCAAGGGGACTCGGATTGTTGGTACACGACCATATCATTGTGGGCAGTGAAGGCTGGATCAGTCTGCGCGACTGGGTCGAATTCCCGTGACCATCATATATCAGATCCAGCCAAACCGGTCCGGTAACCGTTTAACCGCAAGGAGACCGGAATAATGTCCTCCCCGATCTCAGAAGAACGTCGCGCAAGGCTGCTGCGCTCGGAAACACGCTCGCTTTTACAATCGCCCGATTTCATCCGCTCACCGGTCATGTCGCAGCTTTTGACCTATCTGGTGGAAGAGGCGATTGCCAACCCGGGCCATCCGCCCAAAGCCTATCAGGTTGCCGTTGACGGGCTGGGGCGTTCCGAGGATTTTGACGTTCAGGCCGATAGCTATCCGCGCGTCCAGGTCGGCCGGCTGCGCAAAATGCTCACAGCCCATTATGCCAACTACGGCGGTGCGCACCAGCTGCATATCCCGATCGGCCATTATGCCGTCGAGATTGACATGCCCGAAGACGATACGGACGATCAGCTGATTGGCGTCGCTGCGCCAGAGCCGGAGCGCGAGCCCCAGAAACCAGAAAAAAGCGCTGCAGTTCCGCGGTTTGATAGCCGTCAGACAACTCTGGGACTGGCAGCCTTTTTCCTGCTCATCGGGATCGGGCTGATCTGGTTGCTCAATACCGCCACCGCCGAGCCATCCGACATGACAGACAATTCGGGCGATTTCGTCTTGCCGCCGAAAATCTATATTGCCTCGTCCCGACAGGATTCCGGAATAACCAGCAACGACAGTTCGACCGGGATACAGAATTTTTTCACGGATGCCTTTGCCAGTTCTGCACAAGTCCGCCTGGCGGCAGCCGATGGTCCGGACGCCGTCCTTGAAAAAGGGAAAAATGCCTATCTGTTCGAAAGCCAGTTGACCAAGGGCCCCACCGGTCCCGAAGTCAATTTTTCGCTAACCTCCCTGCTCAAGAACGAGAAAATATGGTCGACCAAGATTGCGTTGCCAGATTCCGCGGCAGACTATGCCGAAAAACTTGGTCCGATAGCCAGCCGTGTCGGCGGCGTTTACGGTGTAATCGCTGCCGACCAGCGCAAGCATCTGCCCGAGGATGCGATGATCGGTTATTCCTGCATATTGCGGTTCGAAAGCTACCGGGCGAACCGCGACCCCCAATTGTTGCCGGTGGTCGAGTCCTGCATCAACCAATCGCTGGCGGCCGATCCGCTGGACAGCCATATTCTGTCCGCGGCTTCCTTCCTTGCCTTTTTGCGGGAAGAAGCAACCGGCAGAAAGCCCGATCCCGAGGAAGGTCTGGAATATGCCCGCCGTGCCATGGTTCGTGGCAGGGAAGACGCATCGGCGAATTTCGCCCTTGCCCGATCCAGTTTTTACCAGCGCAATTGCAGCAGGGGCAAGGTTTTTGCCCAGAAAGCCGTCCAACTGGACCCTTATGATTCGACCATTCAGGCCCAGACCGGTGCCTTTCTTTTCGCCTGCAACGATCCGGATGCAATAACGTATCTGAAACGGGCGATCGCATTGGATCCGCGCGGCTCAATCCTCGCGGAAACGGCGCTGGTGCTGACTTTGCTTGTAGAAGGCAAGGACAAGGAAGCTCTGGAGTTTGCTGAGAAAATCGTCCCCTCCAGTACCGGTGTCGGCCCCTATTATGACATTGCGATGGCGATGGTCTACGCCAAAAATGGCCGTATCAAGGACGCGCGGGTCTCGTGGGACCGGTTGGTTGCGGCCTATGGCAATGATACTGGTGAAAGCGAGGCGGAATTGCTCCGGCGCCTGGTTATCAATCCGTTACTGGCCGAGCGCGCCTTCCAGCTGTTGGCCAAGACCGGAGTGATCAACGGCAAAGAGGCGACAGACAGTTGACGAATCCACATTGCTCTGGTGGAAATCACTGGCAATCGGATTCAATTGGGCCTGCGGCCCCAAGGCCAGCTCCGTCAGAAGCTGGCGTTCAACCCGTCGACCACAAATTGAACGGCAAGCGCACCCAGTAGCACGCCGAGAACGCGGGTGATGACCGCTTCGACCTTGTGGCCCAATATCCGCATCAGCGGGCCGGCCGCGATAAGGCCGATCAGGGTCAGCAAAAGCACCGTGCCGAGCGCTCCCAATATGACGAGCGCATTGTCTATTCCGTCATTCTGGGACGTCAGCAGCATGACCGCCGCGATCGAACCCGGTCCGGCGATCATCGGCATGGCCATCGGAAAGATCGACACGTCCTCGATTTCGGGCTGTTCGATAATCTCCTGCGCGCGGTCCTCGCGCCGTTCGGTGCGTTTCTCGAACACCATTTCCAGCGCGATCAGGAACAGCATGATACCGCCGGCTATCCGGAAACTGTCGAGGCTGATGCCCAGCGCGCCGAGCATCTGCTCCCCGAACAGGGCGAAAACCAGCAGGATGACCGCGGCAACGAATATGGCCCGAATTGCCATGATCCGCCGATCACGCGGCGGCGCATCACTGGTCAGGCTGGCGTAAATCGGCGCGCAACCGGGCGGGTCAATCACCACGAAGAAGGTGATGAAGGAAGAGATGAACAGTTCGATCATTCGGCCGGCGCGGGGACAGTATATTCATGTACCCGTTTGAAGTTGCCGTCATCCTGCGCCAGATCAACATAGACAATACGCGAACCATCTCCGGCAAATCCGGCATGCCAGACCAGACTGCCATCCGGCGAAGCACCGGTCCTGCCGTTATCCGTCAGGCCAGTCGGAAGCGGATCGACAGGGATTTTTGTCTTGCACGACGCGACGTCAGTCTCGACATAATCCGGTTCAGGGAGCGGTCGATCAAGCGCCACGCCATCATCAAACACCCATTTCCACTCGATCTCCTTGTCTGGACGGCGCTGACCGAAATTCTGCTGCTGCCAGATTGTGTTGAAGCGACCGGTTTCGCCTTTGGCATTTTGCCAGGCACCGGTGGACAATGCGGTGCTGCCATCGCAGGATATGTAGACATGGTGGGGTTGCCAGGTGACGGCCTGCGGAGGATCGGCTTTGCCCTTCAGCCATTGCTGCGCATTGACCAGCGCCGGCGTGAACATGATCGCATCATCGGCGGCGGTTTCACGAAAAGCGGTCCATTGCCCCTCTTCCTGCGCCAGCCGGGCGAAAGCGAGTTCCGCCTGCACGATCGCGCTCGGATTGGCGACCGGGGATCCCATCACCCGGTCATAGCGTTCGCGGTCACTGAGACGGCCACCGCCAGCGGCGCAACCGGCCAGCAGCAGGGCGATTCCGGTGGCAGCCAATATTCGCATCAGAGACCTTTCGGTTTGTCCAGTCCGGCGCGCGCGGATGCGGCGACCAGTGTGTTGCGCAATAGCACCGCAATGGTCATCGGGCCAACCCCTCCCGGTACCGGGGTGATCGCCCGGACATGGTCGAGCGCTTCTGCGGTGGCGACATCGCCGACCAGACGGCCCCTTTCCTTGCCGGGTTCGGGGTCGAGGCGGTTGATGCCGACATCGATCACGACGGCGCCGTCCTTCAGCCAGTCGCCCTTGACCATCTCGGCGCGACCGACGGCGGCGACGACAATATCGGCGCGGCGCACGACGTCCGGCAGGTTGCGGGTCCGGCTGTGCGCCATGGTCACGGTGCAATTTTCGGCGAGCAGCAGCTGCGCCATCGGCTTGCCCACCAGGATCGAGCGGCCGACGACGACGGCGTCGAGGCCGGTCAAGTCACCCAGCGTGTCTTTC
>TARA_R100001244_G_scaffold18562_3_pt1 | contig 49413 bp, 48 predicted proteins | sample TARA_R100001244 | Tara Oceans TARA_R100001244 (sample SAMEA2621564) | marine metagenome | biome: marine biome (ENVO:00000447); feature: mesopelagic zone (ENVO:00000213); material: "saline water (ENVO:00002010), including plankton (ENVO:xxxxxxxx)" | depth 790 m
AGATTGCAGTTGTGTTGCCGTGGTTGTCAAACTGATCTTGTCTGTTGAGCTATTACCACTCGATTTGACCTGATTTGATACGTTTTCTGTACGTTTATCTTCAACATTGACGTTTCGCGTCGAGTTGATTCCACCACCCTGTGTTGGTGGTTTTATATTATTAATATCCGACATAAAAATGTCTCCATATTGGTTCTATAATGTTTATCGGATCGAATTGAAAAAACTTTAATATAATGTGATTCGATCCAGAGTTTTCTTCACATTGTAACGCGTACCACCCCTGGACCATCTACTACACCTTCGACCACTCTCTCTGAGGAGAGGTTTTTCACACGAACGCGATCCCCCAGGCTGGCATCAGACATCGCTGTGCCCTGCATTCTGACTTCCATTGTTCCTGCACTAGCCACCAGAACAATTGACTCACCTCTTTTTACGATATTCAGCGGCCGCAAATGATTTTTCTGAATAACGGTGCCCAAGCCCAGTGAATATTTCGCTTGCTGTCCCACCACAGCGGCAATATTTGCCATATAGCCTTGCCGAAGCTTGCCAATATCATGCTGTTCAATCCGCAAATCCTGTTCTGTTAAAACATGGTTCGCTGAAACGGGCCGGGCAATCACCACCATGGGTCGCATTACTTTGATTTGCAAGGGGATATAAACTGTCCAGGCCACAGGCTCCTGACAACGCACACCCACGGTCACATTACCGGCAGTTGCAATATTGCGATTACTGAATGCCTCCAGCCCTTTTTCACAATGCTGCAAGCGTAACCGTTTATCTAATGGTGTCACACTAACCTGGGGATTGTTAAATCGTGTCTGCGCCTGGGCTAAAGTATAAGTGAATGCGGTGTGCTCCACATCAGCCAAAGATTGTAAATTGTCAGCCTGGGCAGTAAGTGTCAACAAATTGACACTTAACACTAAACATACACTACATAATAATTTATACATCAAAATCCTCCGGCAATATGCACGGCAAATGAACTCACTTTGATGACCTGCAAATTTCATTCCGATAATTACGGTTCAGAAATGAACGTTACTGCCGTTATACTCTTGCAGTAATCAGGAGAAATTTATGGCAAGCATGATCGATGGTATTGACCAACGCACTCAACTAGCCGGTCAGAACCGGTTAGAGCTCTTATTGTTCAAGCTGGGAGGCACCCAGCGTTACGGTATAAATGTATTTAAGGTCCGCGAGGCTATTGCTTGTCCTCCGTTAACGCAAATGCCACATTCACACCCAGTCGTTCGGGGTGCCGCGCGCATCCGTGATAAAACCATCAGTATCTTTGATTTATCTCAGGGTATAGGCAAAAGGCCCGTCGTGAATCCTCATGAGCATTTTGTCATTATCACTGAATATAATCGCAACGTGCAGGGCTTTCTTGTCAGTGAGGTGGATCGCATCGTCAACGTCAGTTGGAAAGATATCTTGCCTCCTCCCAGTGCTTCAGGTTCATCGCATTACATGACTGCAGTCACCAAAATTGACAATGAACTGATCCAGATAATTGACGTGGAAAAAGTCATGTCAGAAGTATTGGGCATTGATGACACGGTTTCAGCTGATTTGGTGACTCGTTTTGCAGAAGCCAATGCTGACCATAAACATCACATTCTTGTGGCAGATGACTCCAGTGTTGCCCGCAATCAGATACGTCGCACCATGGAGCAGATTGGAGTCAGTTGTACCATCGTAAATGATGGCAAACAGGCATTGGATCAATTAAAAGCATGGGCGGCCGAGGGCATTGATGTCAGCAAGCATATCGCTATGTTGATTTCCGATATTGAAATGCCAGAAATGGATGGTTACACCCTTACAACGGCTATCCGCCAAGACCCAAATCTGAAAGATATTCGTATTTTGCTGCATACCTCAATGAGTGGCACCTTTAACAATGCATTAGTTGAAAAGGTTGGCGCCGATAAATTTATTGCCAAATTCGCCCCCGATGATCTCGCAATCACCGTTCAAGCGTTACTGGAAGAATGGCGGGATAAGGATAAGGCCGCAGCAGAGTAAGGTTGTACACATATAAAAAAGCCCCGTTTAAGGGGCTTTTTTATGACTTCCAAAATAGCGGCTTACGGACCAAAACCACCGGCAGGCATTGGAATAACCTGATCCTTTTCGGTCACCATATCGGCCTTGGCACGCATCAGGTTGTTGCCAACAAACCCACCCAAGCGATAAACCCAGGGTTCAACTTTGTCATTAATTTCTGCAACTTCCTGCTGTACTTGCTCAGGCGTTTTTAACACATCAAGGCTTGCTATGGCTTCCGGTACTTCAGGCACAGCATCCGGGGCATATTCAGCTTTGAACGTGGAAAAGTAAAAACCATCATTAAACGATGTCTGAGCAATCACCTTTAAGCCATCATAAGTAAGAAATTCTGCTCTAACAATCTCAGCATCACCACGGGAAAAGCCATCAACTGGCTGAACATCTTCCAGACGCATTTGGAATAATGACCCGGCAATATCATAGCCAAGCTGTTCATAACGAAATACGGTATCTTCACGATCTTCCGGCGTGCCAAATTTATCTTTCTGACCTAAGTTCACTAAGGTTGCAGTATCGCCATTTGGCTGAATGATATCTACTCTGGCAACCCGTTCACGTGCAATGTCCATAATCAGCGCATCAATCCAGTTGAGCATCATCGGACTGAACTGAAAGTACCCCTCAACCAGATAACTGCGCTCCTCATTAACTCGGCGCAGATAGAACTGTTGTGGACCAGAGGTGTTCGCACTTAAATCGCGTGCTTCCCCTAGAACCAGACCGGCCACTTCCAGCTGGTCTTTGAATAATTTAATGACAAATGAACTGCCACCATCTTCTGCACCTTCCACGCCCAATACTGGATACAGCTCAGGATCATCCGTTTTCAGCTCAAGAATTCGGGCATCGGCCAAATCAACCAGCATCCTTCTAACCAAATCTTCATCGGCTGGATAGTTATGATAATCCGCAATGAACCATTGCTTATCATCACGGCTCAGGCTGAATTCATCCTGCTCACTTTTAAATGTGATTTTATCCACATCACTTAGCTGTTCAAATAATTCAGGAAACAGTAATGAAAAGTCATCACTGGTATCTTCGGCTTTATATATGGTGATTAACATCCACACCACCATCACCGCAGTGAGGATGGCGAGGATTGAAAGACTATTAAGTTTTTTCAGCATCTGTAGAACCTGTCTGTTCAGTTTGATACAAGCGTCATTTAACGCATGCAGAATTTACGATTGGAAACGGCCTCGAGTACGCTTACGCACTCTTAACCAGCCGGTAATCAGTGCCAGTATGGCCACCACAATCGGAATCAATCCGATATTGATGAACTTGACCAACGTTTCCAACTGATCGATATCTTTACGCAGGTTACCTTTTACCGCCCGCAATTCTAATTCGGTACGATCGGCAATCGCCCTGAATTCAGCAATTTCTTTCTGTTGCTCTGGCGTCATGATTTCGGCACCAGAACCATTCCGCTCCACCTGCATGCGAGCGATACGCTGACGGGTTTGCTGTAATTTGTTTTCAAGTTCGCGTTCTTTCGCCCGGTAGAGTCTCTCAGCTTCACGTTGTAAAGCTTCGACACGGACAAATGGACGAGTGAAACCAGTACGGGAACGTACACTGATCAGTCCCTCAGCGCCTGTTAACTCTTCGATAGCGTTATGTACAAAGTCGATGTTATTGGAGGTATTAAAGGCTAAATCCTCACCATAGAAATCCTGCATAATGACCCAGAAACGATCATCCAGCATATCCACATCAGCAATTGCAATCACATCAATACCATTTTGGGATTCATTCACATGATCAGGCATTTTCACCATCTTGCCACCATCGGCTTTGACACCATCAGGAAACGCCGAACGCGACTTGCCTTGAATACGAACTGCTAACGGATAGCTGATTGTTCCTTGCTGGTACTTAGTTAATAAAGCCACTGGATCATTACGGAACTGCACCACCCTTTTATCCACCAGCATAGCCTCATCACTGGAACTCAATAGAGGGGTTACTTCAGTAGTCTTGTCATCCAGAATTTTAAAATGACCTGCAGTTGCCACATTGAGCTTACGTAACTTTGAAGTTATACGCTGCTCAGAATTCATGTTTTCCTGGGTCAAAGCATTCCACAAGACATATTCAATCGGCTGATTATTACTTTGTGCCCCAAAATCCACTTCCCGAGCTGTTTTTCTATCCGCAACCACATCAGAAGCATCACGTTCAACGCCCCAAGTATTCAGCAACTCAGGCATATTTGAGCTACGGTTTGCGACCATTGCTGCCATCGGGTTATCAGGATCTTTCTCCGGTACATCAACTTCAGCATATGGATCCACAAAGGTAATTAATTTTCCACCCTGCAACACATATTGGTCTATGGCATATAAGGTTTGTTCAGGTAATTCCTTGGGATGCACAACCATTAGCAAATCAACTGATGATGGAATACGACGAATGTCTTCCGGTAAGACCGAAACATTAAACATCTCACGCAATTTACCCATTACCGCCCAGGGTTTAGCACCACCTTCGGTATCCAGCTGTCCTTTAAGGGGATCGTAATCTTCCCCATCAATTGGCAATGAACTCATTACTGCCACATTTTTACGCTCTACGTCAGATAGTTGATAAACCATTCTGGTCAGATCGTATTCCAAAACATCTTCCATTTCCGGTTGAAAGAAACGGATACGTTCCAGACCATCCAGAATATTGGTACCGGCTACACCGAAAAATAGTGGATCCGGCTCACCTTCGATGGGAATCGATTGCAGACCATATTGCTTTGCTCGCTGCTCATGATCGGTGAAAGGTTTTGGATTAATAATTTTGACCTGAATCATGCCGTCTGAGGCGCGTTGATATTCCATCAACAGCTCCTGAACGCGTTGAGCATAGGCTTTCAATGATGGCAAAGCCTGAGCTACCTGCTCGGAATAGTAGAACCTTAACGTTATAGGCTGCTGTAACGAAGACAGAATGTTCAGCGTACCTTCCGATAAGGTATACAGTTTGTCTTCAGTCAAATCGACCCGAGCAGATTTAAAATTGCCATTTACCACAATAATAAAGGCAATAAAAAGAATAACGGCCAGAATCAAACCGGTTTTGGATAATAATTGTTTATTCATTGCTGACTGGTGCTCCTAATCGGCTTTACGTGCATTCACTATCAGGGCGTTGGCAAACAACCAGATAGTGATAAGCGCTGCGAAATACAATATGTCACGTAAATCAATTACCCCTTTGGAAATCGCATCAAAGTGGGTCAGAAAACTGAATGAACTGATCGCATCAACCAGAGGTTGTGGAGCCCAGCTACTAAAGAAATCCAACACAATGCCATAGCCCGCCAGCACAAATATCAGGCTGACAATCAAGCTAAGCACAAACGCAATAACCTGATTTTTAGTGGAGGCTGAAACACAGGAACCAATGGCCAGAAAACCACCCGCCATCAGGAAGCTGCCGATAAAACCGGTAAAAATCACGCCGTTATCTGGATTACCCAGATAATTCACCGTGATCCAAAGCGGGAAATTGAGAATTAATGCCAGACCGGTAAACGCCCACGCAGCAAAGAATTTGCCCAGAACAGCCTCAAATACCGACACCGGCAAGGTCATTAACAGCTCAATCGATCCACTTTTACGTTCTTCGGCCCATAAACGCATCGAAATTGCAGGGATCAACAAAATGTATAACCAGGGATGTAAGGAGAAGAAGGGATATAAATCGGCTTCGCCACGAGCAAAGAAATTGCCCACATAAAACGTCGAAAAACCTGCCAGCAACAAAAATATTATAATGAAAACATAGGCAACCGGGGTGGCGAAGTAACCACCGAATTCACGTTTCATGATGAACCAGATATTCAGCACATTCATCATTTAACTCCTGCAGTTCTAGGCAAAGTAATACTGCGGAAAACCTCATCAAGGCGACCGCTCTCAGCATAAAGCGAAGCAATTTCCCAACCCTGTTCACGAATTTTTTCTGACAGGGCGATAGTGATATGAGCGCTGTCTTTTGGGAACACCCGGATACCGTTACCCGCCATCAATAATTCAGTTTCCGCAACAAAATCCAATTCGGCGACATACTGCAACAGTTTGGTGTTATCAATTTCGTTGACCGACAGTACGACCGCATTGTGGTAGCGTGATTTTTGCTCCAATTCGGCAGGCGTTCCATCAAACACAACTTTACCGCTGGCGATCACCACATTACGTGTACACAAAGCATTTACTTCTTCCAGAATATGCGTTGAGATAATAATGGCTTTATCTTCTGCCATTTCATTGATCAGCGTCCGTACTTCATGCTTTTGATTCGGATCTAAACCGTCAGTCGGTTCATCCATAATCAATACGGGTGGGTTATGCAGAATCGCCTGTGCCAGCCCCACCCGACGTTTGTAACCTTTAGACAAGGTTTCAATCGGTTGATACATCACATTCAGGACTCGAGCACGTTCTGCAGCGGAAGCTACTGCACGTTTTTTAGCCGCTCCGGACAATCCACGAATATCAGCAATAAACTTGAGGAAGCTGTCCGGCGTCATATCAGCATAAGCTGGCGCACCTTCAGGTAAATATCCCAGATTCGCTTTTACCGAAATCGGATCCGTTAAAACATCATAACCACAGACTCTGACTGTACCGCGAGTGGGCGCCAGAAAGCCGGTTATCATCTTCATTGTGGTGGATTTACCTGCGCCGTTCGGGCCCAGAAATCCAAGAACTTCGCCTTTACTGACTGAGAATGTCACACCATCCACAGCCCGTATCTCGCCAAAATGCTTGGCCAGATCTTCTATCTCAACTCTGAGTGTCATACTTAAAGCGTCCCCCGCTTCATCAAAAGCATCTTCAAACCGGCCATTATTCAGCTCAATCAGGCCATACGTCAAGCTTAATACCGTAAACTTTTCAGGAAATTATCCCGCACAATAACGGGAAAGCTCTCCCGGCAGGACTTAGGGTCTGTTTATCTTTCAAAAATAGTGACAGCTTTGAAAAATAAACAGACCCTAAACATTTTTTTGCTGTCAAAAATACGCTATGGTGAAATCTGACAATTAATCTTTCTGGATGTTTTATGCCCGCAAACTCTTTTTTTCAGCGCAGTCGTCAGTTATGGTGGAATTTTATTGATTCCTTCCGCGATCCTGACAGCCGTCGGCAGATATCCAAAGCGCTAATGATAGCGATCGCCGTCATTCTGGTTTTTTTTATCGTCATCATGTTGTGGTGGAGTAATCCACCCAGTGCCTTTGATCCTGAGGTAAACGCTCGCGAAATCGCCAGCGAAAAACAACACGATATGGTCACTGGTTACACATCTACCGCCACCTTGATCACTATTGCCAATACCTTGCTTGATAAGCCGGGTGGTTATTTGACCAACGACGTGATGCCCCCATCCGTGTGGATGGATAATATGCCCAATTGGGAGTTCGGTGTGCTGGTGCAGATTCGTGACTACTCACGATCGCTACGTAACGATATTAGTCGCTCACAATCGCAATCTGCAGAAGATAAAGACCTGATCATTGCCGAACCGCAATTTAATTTCAATTCGGATTCATGGCTGTTTCCTCCCACAGAAAGTGAGTATCGAGACGGCATCAAGGCATTGGAAAGCTATCTGGCCCGTCTGGCGGATCCGCAGCGGGACGAAGCACAGTTTTATGCACGTGCCGATAATCTGGCCGCGTGGCTGGGTATGGCTGAAAAACGCCTGGGTAGTCTCTCACAACGGCTCAGCGCCAGTGTAGGACAAGTTCAGATTAATACCGCATTGGCAGGTGATCCTGAGGCCCATCAATCAACCTTGACTTCACCTGAACGAGTCACCAAAACACCCTGGTTGGAAATAGATGATGTATTTTATGAAGCCCGCGGTTCAATCTGGGCAATGATTCATCTGCTTAAAGCGGCAGAACATGATTTTGCCGATGTCTTGCAAAAGAAAAACGCGCTAATCAGTCTGCGCCAAATCATTCGTGAACTCGAAGCCACTCAGGCTACTGTTTGGAGCCCGATCATTCTTAATGGTAGTGGTTTTGGCCTGTTTGCCAATCATTCATTGGTTATGGCGTCGTATGTTTCCAGAGCCAATGCCGCAATGATTGATCTACGGCGATTACTTGAACAAGGTTAACCAGTAACTGTGGGGGGCTCTTGCAAACAGGTTCCCATGGCACGGTATTCTGAAAACTCAATAGAGGTGTGTTGCAGATAGCGGTAAAAAAAGCGCTTTGACAGGCAAAAGCCGCTTAACTCATTGCCTTTATTCACTATAGTCTTATTTAACTGCAGTTCTGCCATGGGCCTGCCCTTACCCCGGATAGGATTCATTAAACGATGATGAACGCTCTGCCAAAAGGGTTAATGTGGCCAGTCGTAATGATTCAAAATCAGGAAGCTGGCAAAGAGGCTCATCAACATCGACAACCTGACAATATGTCCACAATCGATAGACTAATAAATAAAAAAACTTCTCACCCACACAGCCTTTAGCCACTCCTAGATAGCATTTGGAAAAACACGTTTACTCCCATCGATATATATGATGGAATATATTGATTTTTTTCTGTCGAGATATTTCATGATGAAACGGTTATTTATTCTGTTATTTCTCAGCTTACTGCTGAGCACTACGGTTCATGCCGAACAATTGCTCAAACTCTCTACAACAACGAGCACCGATAACACTGGCTTGTTAGCTTTATTAAATAAAGCTTTTACCGAATCTACTGATATTAATGTTGCGGTAATTGCGGTTGGCACCGGCCAGGCATTGAAGCTTGGTGCTAATGGCGATGTCGATGTGGCATTAGTGCACGCCCCAAAAGCTGAGCTTGAATATGTCGAGGAGGGTTATTTCATTGATCGTCGCTACGTCATGTATAACGACTTTGTATTAGTTGGTCCAGTGAATGATCCTGCGGGGATTACTTTCGCTAAAACCATCACTGAAGCCATGCAAAAAATTGCTCAATCAGGTAGTCGCTTTGTTTCCAGAGGAGATGATTCCGGTACCCATAAAAAAGAACTCCAACTCTGGAAAACTGCCGATATCAATCCCTCTGGCGACTGGTATGTGCAAGCCGGTCAAGGTATGGGGGCGGTACTGAAAATCGCCGATGAAATGTCGGGTTATGCCTTAACAGATCGGGGTACACAGATAGCCTATCAGGAAAAAATGCAGTTAAAACTGCTGTTTGAAGGCGATGCAAAGTTATCCAATCCATACCACATTATGGCGGTTAATCCCGAAAAACACCCTCATGTTCAAACAGACATGGCAAAGCAGTACATTGATTTTGTGACAGGTGAATCTGGTAAGCAGATTATCGATAGCTTCATGGTGAATAATCAGCAATTGTTTTTCACCGCACTACCTGAAACCGAATAATCCTTACCAGATAAACAAAAAAGCCGCTGTTAGCTCAAGATAACAGCGGCTTTTCTATACAGTTTTTAACTGAATATCTGAATTAGAATGCCCACTGACTGCGAACCTGGAATACATCAGGTTCCTGGCCATCAAACGTTCCGCCATCGACATCCAGGACATGCACATAATTGGCTGAGAAACGTAACATCGGCACTGGATACCAGTTCAGCCCCAAGGTCATTGAATCTGCTTCACCACCTTCAATCGCACCATCATTGAAATCCAGCGAGCTATAACGCATCGCGACTTCCCATGCACCAATACCACCGTCACCAACTCTGCGATCGGGTTTTATTCCTCCAAACACGCCGTTTTTATATGGACGCGATTCACCGGTAAGGAAATAGCTGCTTTGAAGATACCAGCCATCAAAGTCAGCATCGCTGATATTGTCACGTTCCACGGATGTACGGATATATTCTGCCTGAGCGGTAAACGGTCCCATGACAGTGGCAAATTCCAGACCGGTTTTCAGCATCGTGTCGGCATTGGTTAATGTAGAAGTATCCACAATGCGCACACCAGAGACACCCGATTCGGGAGCTTGACTGAAACGTACCTCATTACTAGGTTGCAAATCGCGATAATTCAAACCCAGACCAATATGTACGACTTTACCAGGTTCATTGACCGGAGACAGGGTTCCACGCGAACTCCAGCCCCAGCCTTCATCCTCAGCACCACCAGTATTTCCGACAGTATCGCCAAATAAACCGGCCGCCAAAGTCCAATACTGACTGTTACGAGCTCCCATCAATCCCATATGTCGTCCAGCATTAAACGCAGTGGGTAATGCCCGCTCCATAAACATGGTGTTGTTGGCGCTGATCATATAATCAAGACTGAATGGATCTTTGAAATGACCCGCCATAATTTGGTAGTTTTCAAAACCATCATATGAAATAAAGGCATCGGTAATACTGTCGTTATCAAACTCGTATTCCAGCTTATAACCCCAATCGCGATACAGCTCACCGGAGATATACAAACGGGCACGACGAATATCAGTTCCATCTCCCATATCAGGTGAACCACCGTAAGCGGCGGCATCAACCTGTAGCCGTCCACCAACTTTTGTAGAAAACTGACCATCTCGGGTTTTTAGTGATAAACCGCCATTAGTAGATATTTCAATATCTGAGGGTTTGGTTGCTTCAGCCAGCTTTTCATTTATCTCTGCTTTTTCCTGCTCTTTAGTGGCTTTGTTTTCAGCAAGCTCACCCATCAGCCGGCCGTACTGTTCATCAGTAACCATGCCATTTTCATGCAGCATATTAATCAATGTTTCCAGTTCCGATGCCTGAACCGAAAAGCTGAGAGACAGGCCGATGGCAGCTGTCAGCAGGTGTTTTTTGAATAGCATAAGTTTGTTCCTTTTTTATGGTCGAAAATTTTCTGTAATATTATCGACATATTTGGAACCAGCATTAATATTTCTTATCCAAGAAAATAGTAATCTTTTGCTATTGTGATGAAGTTCTAATTTATCAAAAACCCTGCACAAAAATTAGCGATTAACCCCGTCTTTAAACATTTTTTCCAACTCTTAGTTAGCTGTTTTGTTAATGGTGAAACGCTGGGCATTACAGATTTTATTAATTTAATCTCCAGATAATTATGTAACTTCGAAAATCACTTATCGTAATTGTAATATTTCAGCTAAAACGCCCATTGGCTGCGTACCAGAAAAATACGCGGTTCTTGTCCTGCATTTGGTCCACCATCAACATTCAGAACATTAATGTAATTGGCAGAAAATCGTAGCATTGGCACCGGATACCAATTCAGACCAAAAGTGAGACTGTCTATTTCGCCACCAATAATATCTTCATCGGTTAAATCCAGTGTGCTGTATCGCGCAACCAGTTCCCAAGCTCCGAAACCGCCCTCGCCCACAAGATGATTTGGATACGGACTACCGAAATCACCATTTTCATAATTCAACGAATCATCGGTCAGGAAAAAACCGCTTTGAATATGCCCCCCAGAAAATCCAACATCCTGCCACACTGTTCGACGTACATCGGTCACCATGTACTCAGCTTGAGCAGACCAGCGATTTCGTACTGCTGCCCATTCCACTCCGCTTCGGATATAGGTTCGAGCTCCAGGAATAATGCCGGTATCAACAATATCAAAACCGGCCACCCGGGCTTCGGGCTGCTCATCAAATCTCAATGTCGCCTGATCATTTAAATGCCGGTAAAAAGATGCCAATCCAAAATGTAAAACCTTATTGTTATGATTGATGGGTGAAATCGTGAGGCGTGCACCAACCCCCCAACCCTCATCATTTCGTTCGCGCTGTTCATTGGCATCATCACCAAAAACCCCAGCGGCGGCACTCCAATGCTGACGCTTGGTATCGGCCATCAAACCGATATAACGATCCCCACCAAATGCTCCAAGTAGGCTGCGTTCAATCAACTGAGAATTGGCCGAACTGCTGCGATATTGCAGGCCTAAAGGAATTTCCATAAGCCCCATTCTTAAACGAGCTTGAGGAAAACCGGTGTAACCAATATACGAATCTTTTAATTCACCGCCATCCGTGAAATCGTAATCTACCTTGTATATCCAATCACTGAATATCCGGCCAGACCAGGCGAGGCGAGCACGACGAATATTGGTTCCATCGGCAATTTGAGGCGCACCATCATAATCGGCGGCATCGATCATTAAACGCCCCCGCAGGCGGGTTTCAAATTGACCATCAGTCGTTCTAACGCGAAGCCCACCTTTAGTGGTGACTTCCACTTCAGGCGGCTGAGTGGCTAATTCAAGTTTTTCGGTTATTTCCTGTTTTTCTTTTGCCGTTTTCTGTTGGTTCTGCTCCAGCTCAGCCAACAAATGACCATACTGTTCTTCGCTGACCATGCCATTCTCATGCAGCATATCAATCAATAAACGCAATTCAGATGCGTGGCTCGCCATGGGTAATACGAGAAATAAAACAAACAGCAGTTTTGAAACAAAATTGGACATTGAATAACTCAGCGTTAGGTTGCGGGCTTCGAGAAAATCATTACCCGAGCACATAGGAAAAAATCCTATTTCTCAGTTTAGGCAACGGTTGCTGAATTCAAACTTAATTTTGTGAATAAAGAAGTGGATTGAAGAATTTTTTCTTTATATAGAACGTTGCCAGTGACCTGATTTTCCACCAGCTTTTTCCTGCAGACAGACGTCGGAGATCACCATGCCGCGATCGACCGCTTTACACATATCGTAGATAGTCAGCAACGCAACCTGTACCGAGGTAAGTGCTTCCATTTCCACACCGGTTTGGCCCGATGTAGCGACTTCAGCCTGACAATTTACAGCATTATTGGCTGCATCAATTTCAAATTCGACTGTGACTTTGCTTAATGCCAGCGGATGACATAGCGGAATTAAATCCGAGGTACGTTTGGCCGCCATAATGCCGGCGATGCGGGCAATGCCCAACACATCCCCTTTTTTATGATTGCCCTGCTCAATCAGTTTCAGCGTTTCCGGCAACATGATAATCCTTCCGCTGGCGACGGCCTTGCGCTGCGTCACTGCCTTATCACCGACATCGACCATGTGTGCTTCGCCAGCCTGATTAAAATGCGTTAATTCTGCCATTTTGGGTGTTATCCTTATGTTTTGATCCAGGAAACAATTAACCAGATGTCTATTCAAGTCAAATTTTTTGCCAGCCTGCGAGAAAGTCTGGGACAGAGTGAGACCACAGTAGAACAGGCTTCCACTGTGACCGAGGTTTGGGATTTGGCGACGCAATCAGCCACGCCACCAAACAACCTACTGGTCGCCGTCAATCTTGACTATGCCAATATGCAAAGTCAGGTGAATGATGGTGATGAAGTCGCTTTCTTCCCCCCCGTCACCGGAGGTTAATCATGGCCACGCATATTCTCGATGAAGACTTTCAGCCTTATCAATGGCTCAGTGAGTTTTCCCAGCAGATGCCTGCAGGCAGAGATGGTGCAGCTGCCAGCTTTATCGGAACCATGCGTGATTATAACGATGATGCCACCGTCAGAACCATGACGCTGGAACATTATCCCGCCATGACTCAACGTTATCTCGAACAATTAGAAAAACAGGCTAAAACCGACTGGCCATTAAATGATTGCCTTATCGTGCATCGCGTCGGCGAAGTATTTCCCGGTGAAGCAATTGTATTAATCGGTTGCTGGTCGGCCCATCGCCGTGCGGCTTTGGATGCATGCAACTGGCTAATCGAAGAGCTGAAATATAAAGCGCCGTTTTGGAAAAAAGAACAGAACCAGAGTGGCGAACGCTGGGTAGAGTCCAATACTGATGGTTTATAGGTACTGACAATGATTACAGGAATGTATGCCGCTTTGGCCGCTCTGATGATTGTCGCCCTAGCACGAAAAGTCATTAGTCTGCGGCGGCAACATAAAGTAGCTTTAGGCGATGGTGGCCAACAGGATTTACTTGCTGCAATTCGTGCTCATGCCAATGCTGTGGAATATCTACCGATTGGTTTGCTGTTGTTATTACTATTAGAACTCAGTCAGGGCCCCGCCTGGCTAATTCATTTACTGGGCAGCCTGTTTATTATTGGTCGACTGATTCATGCCAATGGCGTCAGCAAAGCCATCATTACTCGCCGGATTATTGGTATGCAATTCACCATCTGGCTGCTGATAATTATGGCAGTGTTGAATCTGTTGGCTTTTGTCGGTATTCAATTACCGGGCTGAGTCGTCGTCATCCAATCCCAACTCTGACCAAATCGCATCAACCCGAGCGACAATCGCCGGATCTTTCTCAATCGGTCTACCCCACTCGCGGTTAGTTTCGCCAGGCAATTTATTGGTAGCATCCATGCCCATTTTTGAGCCAAGACCTGATACCGGTGAAGCAAAATCCAGATAATCAATCGGCGTATTTTCAATTAAAACCGTATCGCGCGCCGGATCCATTCGCGTGGTAATGGCCCAGATCACATCCTGCCAATCACGCACGTTCACATCATCATCGACAACGATCACGAATTTTGTATACATAAACTGCCTTAAAAACGACCAAACCCCCATCATCACTCGCTTGGCATGACCGGCATATTGTTTTTTCATGCTGACCACGGCCATCCGATACGAGCAGCCCTCAGGTGGCAGGTAAAAATCGACAATTTCCGGAAACTGCTTCTGCAGAATCGGCACAAATACTTCGTTTAACGCCACGCCCAGAATCGCCGGTTCGTCGGGTGGGCGACCGGTATACGTGCTGTGATAAATCGGATTTTTACGCTGAGTAATTCGCTCAATGGTAAATACCGGAAAGCTGTCGATTTCATTGTAATAACCGGTGTGATCACCGTATGGTCCTTCCGGTGCCATATCATCCGGATAGATAAAACCTTCCAGGACAATCTCAGATTGAGCAGGCACCTGCAGATCACTGCCGATACATTTCACTAATTCGGTTTTACTACCGCGTAGCAATCCAGCAAACGCATATTCGGACAGTGTGTCCGGCACCGGTGTTACAGCACCTAAAATAGTGGCTGGATCACAGCCCAACACCACAGCGATCGGAAATGGTTCACCCGGATGCGTTTGCTGCCACTCCTTAAAATCCAGTGCCCCACCACGATGCGATAACCAACGCATAATCACCCGATTTTTACCGATGACTTGTTGGCGATAAATGCCTAAATTCTGTCGGGTTTTATGTGGACCTTTAGTGACGACCAAGCCCCAGGTAATTAACGGTGCAGCATCTTCCGGCCAGCAGAGTTGAATCGGATATTCACTCAGATCAATGGCATGTCCTTCAATCACCTGCTCCTGACAAGGGGCTTTTTTCACCACCTTCGGGCCCATATTCAACACCTGACGAAAGATCGGCAACTTATCCCAAGCGTCTTTCATACCTTTCGGCGGCTCAGGCTCTTTCAGAAATGCCAACAACTTGCCAACTTCCCGAAGCGCTTCAACCGAATCCTCACCCATCCCCAAGGCAACGCGTTTCGGCGTACCAAACAAATTGGCCAACACAGGAATCTTGCTGCCCTTCGGGTTCTCAAACAGAATCGCCGGACCACCGGCACGCAACACCCGATCACAAATCTCCGTCATCTCCATATGGGGATCTACTTCGGTGGTAATGCGTTTTAGTTCGCCCTGTTTTTCCAGGTTGGTGATGAAGTCTCTTAGGTCGGTGTATTTCATGAGATATGATTTGTGAAAAGTAATGTTGTAGCTTACCAGCTTAGGACATGATTTGGCTTAGCAGCTATCTCTATTGAATTATTTTGGATTAATTCGCCATTGAGAGACTGAAACTTATCGACTATTCCAGTAATAATTTTCTAAAGTTTTCATCGTACATTTTATCCCCTCCTCTCCATGAGAATGGTGAGCACAATGAGCACCTTAGTACTGTGAGCACCAAACCTTGAGCATAAGCAATTGTTATCAATGTAATTTTACGAAAACTTGATTTTTAATTATGGACTAAAGCCCACTGTTCATTTTTTGCGTGGTCAAAAAACGAACCAAAAAAGGCCAGCCCATACTCGCCCTGCGGGTTCCCTGCGCTTCTCGATCTGGTCGGGCATGACGGAAATTGATTCGTGGCATCCCTGCCACTCACCCTTCGGGCATCTTCGGCGTCCAAATTTGTTCCAGACAAATTTGTCCCTTCGGTCAAACAGCCGTCATGCTGATCCGACCAGCTCTGCGATGCTCGGCTTCGTATAAGGGCATTTAGGGAAGGTCCCAAAACGTGAGGCTAGTGGATCCCCCTTTTGTGTTGCCGATAAAAATGGTTATCTCAGGATTAGAAATCGGAATGTCTGAGCACAGCGAGTTTTTTCGATTTCCCTGGGATAACCATTTTTATCGGGGAGCCGCAGGCCAACACATGGGGTGCCTTTTTCTTTGGTTCGTTTCTTTTGGGCAAACAAAAGAAATGAACGCCCCGCGGCAGCGTTCCAAGTCATTAACTCAATGAAGTTTTTGAATTTACGAAACACACATTTCGCTTTTTATAGAACTATTTTGTTTCGACTTCCTGTCGAGTAAGGGGAATGCGTGCCCATTCCCCTAACAACCCCAGGGCACCCCTTGTGTTGGCCTGCGGCTCCACTGCGTTGCATTTTTTGTCAGGGAGACTCACCAAACTCGCTTCGCTCAAACAGGTAAGTCTCTAATCCTGACAAAAAGCCGCTACTCGTCAACACAAAAGGGGATAATTGGTGCTCATCTCAACAATTAGGTTCCTGCTTTAAAATTGAGATTGTTTGGTTTCGCCAGCTCAACCCAACCGACCCTTGAAATACAATTCATATTTATCATCTTGCGTTTTATCGCATCCACCCCAATATAGGTTTAATATGCTTAAATAAAGCTGTTAACTCAGTCAGTTGGAGGTTGTTATGGCTGGAGGATGGTCTAAAGATGGTGCGGTGCAGGATCAGATTGATGCCAGTGTTGAAGATGGTATTCAACAGGCTCGTTCTCGTTTACCAAAGGGTGAAAGTCTGACGCATTGCGAAGAGTGTGAGAAGGAAATTCCCCAAGCAAGACGTGAGGCGGTTCCCGGTGTTCGACTGTGTGTGAAATGTCAGGAAATTATTGATAAGGAAAACAAGGCGTTCAATCTGTTTAATCGGCGAGGCAGTAAGGATAGTCAGCTACGCTAAATCTCGTATTTAATAAGCGGTCAAAAGAGCACTGAAGTGCTCTTTTGCTTTTCAGTATTCAACTATGTAAAGCTGTACTGTGGATTCACTCCAGCAATTCACAACAATTTGATACCGGCCACTTTAAAGTCATTCATAGAAAGTCTGATGTTTATCTGGCTACCAATTTGAGAAATATAAAATGAAAAAATTATTACTGGCGTTACCTTTTATTTTCGCTGCACAGCAAGCTCTGGCAATTGATGATCAGGATAAAGAAAACTATAAAACAAACTACACCAAGCAATTGAAACCGTTAGTTGTACAAAAGTTGAGTGCTGATAGACCTGAAATGTCAGCCCGTGCAATCGATGATGAGGCAAATGCCTATGTGACTAAAATGGCCAGTTGCCAACTGGATGCGTTGCTCCAGTTCTCTGAGGAATATAGTGAAAAAGCCATTATGCCGGTAGCTCAGGGAGCAGATATCGCACAGACCACGCATGATTTGAATCAACAGATGTTGCAGGATATCGAAGCAGGCAACCTATCTAAAGATAAGGCGGCGATGATGATTCAAATTGCACAGGAATCCGCGCAAATTTGTATGAATTCATAAAATCAGAATACTTACTTATAAAAAAGGGCCTTTCGGCCCTTTTTTGTTTACGCGGCAATACCGGTATGTCTTAATAACGCATCAATCTGCGGTTCACGGCCACGGAATTCGATGAACAGTTCCATTGGCTCACGGGAACCACCCTGCTCCAGAATCGCTTCCAGAAATTCCAGACCAGTCTGCCGATCAAAGATCCCTTTCTCTTCAAACTTGGAGAACGCATCGGCTGACAGCACTTCTGCCCATTTATAGCTGTAATAACCGGCGGCATAACCGCCAGCAAAGATATGAGCGAAGCTGTGCGCAAAACGGTTGAATTTGGGCGGTTTCACCACGGTGACTTCATTACGCACCTGTTCCAGAATCTTATCGACTTGATTCGGTTCATTCGGGTTAAATTCCAGATGTAACCGGAAATCAAATAACGAGAATTCCAGCTGACGTAACATCATCATTGCCGATTGGAAGTTACGTGCGGCAAGCATTTTGTCGAACAAATCATCAGGCAATTTTTCACCCGTTTGGTAATGGCCGGAAATCAAATCCAAAGCTTCACGCTCCCAGCACCAGTTTTCCATAAACTGACTTGGCAGCTCGACTGCATCCCAGGCCACACCATTAATACCAGACACACCGGCATATTCAATTTTGGTCAACATATGATGCAGACCATGACCAAATTCATGGAATAAAGTGGTCACTTCATCATGGGTGAACAGAGCCGGTTTATCGCCGACGGGTTCAGAAAAGTTGCAGGTCAGAAACGCCACTGGAATTTCGATTCCTTCGGCAGTACGACGGCGTGCTTTACATTCATCCATCCATGCGCCACCACGTTTATGCTGACGGGCATATAAATCCAGATAGAACTGAGCACGTACGCTGCCATCCTCGGCGACAATTTCGAAAAAGCGCACGTCTTTGTGCCAGACGTCAACATCCTTGCGTTCCCGAATATCCAGTCCGTATAAACGATTGACCACGGCAAACAGCCCATTCACTACTTTGTCTTCCGGAAAGTACGGCTTTAATTCTTCCTGTGAAATTGAATAACGCTGCTGACGTAGTTTTTCAGCAAAATAGGTGACATCCCAGGCTTCGAGTTGATCCTGGTCGGCAGTGGATTTGGCAAAGGCGCGTAATTCTGCATATTCCTGCTCGGCAATCGGTTTTGAGCGCTTGGCCAGATCCTGCAGAAAGTCCAGAACCTGTTGCGGTGATTGCGCCATTTTGGTGGCCAAAGAACGTTCGGCATGATTGGCAAACCCCAGCAGATTTGCCAGTTGATGACGCAGATTCAGAATATCCAGCATCACTTCAGTGTTATCCCATTTGCCCGCATTCGGACCTTGGTCTGAGGCTTTAGTGGCAAACGCGGTATACATTTCTTCACGCAATTCACGATTATCAGCGTAGGACATCACCGGCATATACGATGGGAAATCCAGGGTAAACAACCAACCTTCCTCGCCTTCTCGCTTGGCCATTTGCTCGGCCATTTCAATAGTGGATGGTGGTAAACCCGATAATAATGACTCGTCGGTAATCAACTTACGCCAGGCGTGAGTGGCATCCAGCAAATTTTCTTCAAACTTGGCGGTGCGTTCAGTCATTTGCTGTGACAGCTTTTTGAATTCATCACGTTGTTGCTGATCCAGCTCAACGCCCGACAGACGAAAATCACGGACCGCATTATCAATGACTTTTTTCTGTGCCGTATCCAATTTCTGATACTCAGCGCCTTCGGCAATGGCTTTATAGGCCTGATACAGCATTTCATTCTGGCCCAACTCAGTCGAAAACTCGCTGAGTTTAGGCAAACAAGCGTTATAGGCCTGACGCAGCTCTTCCGAGTTGACCACCGAATTCATATGACTTACTGGCGACCAGACACTGTCAATCAGGGCATCCATATCTTCCATTGGCTGTACCAATGTGTCCCATGTTGGCTCTGAAAGTGTGCTCAAAATAGTGTCAATTTTATTGCGTGCTGTGCTCAACGCATGATCAATTGCGGGCTCAACATGTTCGGCTTTTATTGCGGAAAATGGCGGTAAACGGTGATTTTCCAATAATGGGTTGCTCATAATAGTGTCCTGATTAGGTTCGGTATCGCCCGCAGTGTAGCGCGTGAAGTTATTGTCATGGTAACGCAACAAAACGGTCATCACACTGCAATATCTAATAGATAAGGTTTGCTCAGAATTTTAAGTGAATGAGTGCCTTATGCAAACACAACTAAGTCACAAGCAAAAGCTGAAAGTTCGCACCGTGTTCATTTCGGATATCCATCTTGGCTTCCGAGGCTGCAGTGCCGAGCTCCTCCTTAACTTTTTACATAATGTGGAATGCGAATATCTTTATCTGGTCGGCGATATTATCGACGTCTGGGAAATGAAAAAACGCATGTACTGGCCTCAAGAACATAATAACGTAGTCCGAACCCTGCTCGGTAAAGCCAAGCACAATACCAAGGTCATCTTTGTTCCCGGTAATCACGATGAGATTCTGCGGGATTATGATGGTGCGGTGTTCGGTAATGTGCAGATCCATAACGAAATCATTCATACCACAGCCGATAAACGTAAGTTGTTAATCATTCACGGCGATCAATTCGATAGCGTAGTGAAAATTTCGCCGATGCTGGCCAAAATCGGCAGCCGTTTGTATGAATTTTTACTTAGAGCTAATCGCTGGGTGAATTATTTCCGCCGTAAGATGGGCTTCTCTTACTGGTCACTGGCAGCGTTTTTGAAACACAAAGTGAAAAATGCGGTCCAGTACATCAGTAATTTTGAAGAAGCTGTGGCGCATGAAGCTTCTAAACAAGGGGTGGATGGTGTGGTCTGCGGCCATATTCACCGTGCGGAAATAACGCGCATACATGATATCGATTACTATAATTGTGGCGACTGGGTAGAGAGCTGCACAGCATTGGTTGAACATCCAGATGGTCAGATGGAAATCATCCCTTGGGCTGAAGTATTTAATCAGCACGTTTTGATTGCCAAAGCCGCTTGATGAAACTGGCGATTATTACCGATGCCTGGGAGCCACAGGTCAACGGGGTTGTGCGCACTCTGGGGAAAACCCGTGACCATCTGCAGGAAATGGGCTATGACGTTACCATGCTCACGCCGCTGAATTTTAAAACGATTCCCTGTCCCAGTTATCCCTCAATTCGTCTGGCATTACTGCCTTACCGAAAACTGGCAAATATGCTCGACAATCTGCAAGCCGATGCAGTGCATATTGCCACTGAGGGTCCATTAGGCATGGCCGCCAGACGTTGGTGTCTGCGTCATAATATCCATTTCACCACGTCATTTCATACTCAGTTTCCAGAATATCTGCGTTTGCGTTTACCGATTCCGCTTAGTTGGAGCTATGCATGGTTAAGGCGTTTTCATCGCCCGGCGGTGAGAACACTGGTACCTACCATTTCACAACAGCGACGCTTGCAAGAATATGGATTTCAAGATGTTTATGTATGGGGACGAGGTGTCGATACCGATATATTCACGAAAGATAATGCCAAAAATTATGACTTACCCCGCCCGGTTTTTATCAATATGGGCCGGGTTGCAGTCGAAAAAAACATTGAAGCATTTTTGGATTTGGATTTACCAGGCAGTAAAGTAGTGATTGGCGATGGTCCTGATCTGGAGATGTTGAAAAAACGCTATCCTGATGTGATCTTTACCGGTGCCAAATTTGCTGAAGAACTCGCTGCCTATCTGGCCGGAGGAGATGTTTTTGTTTTTCCGAGTCAAACCGATACCTTCGGCTTGGTAATTCTGGAAGCGATGGCTTGCGGTCTGCCTGTAGCCGCTTATCCGGTCACCGGGCCTAAAGATATTATTATTCAGGGCAAAACCGGCGAGCTGGATTGGGATTTGCATAAGGCGGCGTTAAATGCGCTGAATCTGCAAAAAACCGATTGTATTGCTTATGCACATGAAAATAGCTGGCACAAATGCAGCGAAGTATTTTCCGGTTATATGTATAACAACCATCCAGAATCACAGGTTAAAACTGCGCAAATGCTGGGCCAGAAAAGCGGATGAAACATTCTTTTGATGTTGCAAAGTGACAACACCATCATACTTTCTTGGTATTGGTACAACAGATCACTTGATTAGCCTGGAACTGCCGTGAGATTATTCTCGTTAAATTTGTTTCAGGGAATGCCACAATGTTCGATCTAAAAGTTTTTTCCAGGCTCAGCCTGCTCGGTTTATTGGTTCTGTTCACAGGTTGTGCCACCGTACAATCATCTGATGAACGTGATCCATATGAAAGCTATAACCGTGCAATGTATCAATTTAACGATACTGTAGATCGTGCCGTGTTAAAGCCTGTTGCCAAGGGTTACGATGTTGTTGTTCCTGATGCGATCAGCTGGGGCGTCAGCAATTTCTTCAGTAATCTGAATGATATTACAGTCGCCATCAACAGCCTGTTGCAAGGTAAATTCAGCCAGGCAGCTGATGATACAGGTCGTTTTCTGTTAAACAGCACCGTTGGTGTGGCAGGTATCTTTGATGTTGCCGGTCATGCTGGCAACAAGAAACGTAACGAAGATTTCGGCCAGACACTGGGAGCCTGGGGTGCTGAACCCGGCGCATACATCGTATTACCGTTTTTTGGTCCCCGCACTGTGCGTGACTCATTTGGTTTAGTGGGCGATATGTTTACTGACCCGGTGATGTATGTTGAGGGTCCGGGCGCACGTAATGCCTTTGCAGGAACACGTTTAGTGGATACCCGTGCCAATCTGCTTAAGTCAGAACGGGTTTTGGATGAAGCTACGGATGACGAATATGCATACGTAAGAAATGCCTATCTGCAGCGTCGTCAATATCTGGTTTACGATGGTAACCCGCCAGATGATGATGATTTTGATTTGTTCGATGACCAGTAATACATCGCGACATAACAATTCTCCACCGTTATAATAAAAAGAGCCGGATTTAGTCCGGCTCTTTTTATTTTTAAGGTTCCATCATCGGTTATTAAATGACTTCTTTTCTATTTATAAGCGCCATTATCAGTGGGTTGGTCCTATTGATCTGGGGAGCGGATAAATTTATTGATGGTGCGGCAGGCATTGCATCGAACCTGGGGGTTGCTCCCTTAATTGTCGGCTTAACTATCGTTGGTTTTGGTACCTCTGCTCCAGAAATGATAGTTTCAGCATTCGCTGCATTTGATGGTGCTCCTGCCCTGGGTATTGGCAATGCCATTGGCTCCAATATCACCAATATTGGACTGGTTTTGGGCGTCACGATTCTGGTCACTCCTCTGGCGATTCACTCCATTACCCTGAGAAGAGAATTTCCGGTATTAGTCTTTATCATGTTCCTCTCCCTGTTGTTATTGCTCTGGGATATGCAACTGGATCGGATTGATGGCCTGGTTCTGTTTACAGGCTTTATATTGACGCTAGGAGGCATGGCATGGCTGGCTGTTAAAAGTGCTAAGGACGATCCGCTGAAAATTGAATTTACTCAGGAATATCAGCAGCCAAAACGCTCACTGAAAAAATCCATCGTACTGTTTTTGACAGGATTAATTGCCTTACTGGGGGGAGCCAAACTCTTAGTCTGGGGAGCAACTGGTGTCGCGCAATTGTTGGGCATAAGTGATTTAGTGATTGGCTTAACCGTCGTTGCCATTGGCACCAGTCTGCCAGAGTTAGCCGCCTGTATTTCATCTGCTCTGAAAAATGAACATGATATTGCCGTTGGCAATATTCTTGGTTCAAATATCTTTAATCTGCTTGCTGTTCTTGCCATGCCGGGTCTGATTCACCCAACGAAAGTAGATTCGCTACTGCTAACCCGCGATTTTAGCTTTATGATTGGCCTGACAATCGTGCTTTATCTGTTTGCAAGATTTTGTTTAAAAGGCCGATTGGGACGCCCGGTTGGTTTATTATTACTACTGGTTTATGCAGGCTATATAAGTTTGCTGGCGTATCAAGGTGTGCATAACGGTATATGAAAATAGATTCGGATAAATTAAAACAATTGGCGCTGGCAGTCATCGATACCGAGCTGGAGTCTGTCATGTTGCTCCGCGATAGAGTGGATGATGATTTTGTTCGAGCATGTGAGTATCTGCTGCAATGTCAGGGTCGTATTGTGGTGATTGGCATGGGTAAATCAGGCCATATCGGCAGTAAAATCGCTGCTACGTTGGCCAGCACCGGCAGTCCGGCATTTTTTGTTCATCCCGGAGAAGCCAGTCATGGTGATTTAGGTATGATCACCGACAAAGATGTGGTTCTGGCATTATCCAACTCCGGTGAAACTGCCGAGATTCTGACCATATTGCCGTTGATTAAACGACTGGGCGTACCATTAATCACTATGAGTGGTCGTATGGACTCAACACTTTCGTTATGTGCTGATGCAACTATCAACGTCAGTGTTAAAAAAGAAGCCTGCCCATTGGGACTGGCCCCAACATCCAGTACTACCGTCGCATTAGTGATGGGGGATGCACTGGCCATTGCGTTATTGGAAGCTCGTGGCTTTACCGCTGAAGATTTTGCCCTTTCTCACCCGGGTGGCAATCTTGGTAGACGATTGTTATTACGTGTCAGCGACATCATGCATATCGGCGCAGCCATCCCTAAAGTAAATGAAAAGGCATTGCTGCGCGAAGCGCTGATTGAAATGTCCGACAAAAGTTTGGGCATGACCGCCGTGGTCGATAATGATGACAAATTGGTGGGGATTTTCACCGATGGTGATTTACGTCGAGTCCTGGCACAGGAAGTAAATATTTTAACCGCCCCGCTGCAGGAACATATGACACAACATTGTAAAACGGGGCATGCAGAGATGCTTGCCGCAGAAGCATTACAGATGATGCAGCAATATAAAATCAACGGCCTGTTGATTACCGATAAAAACCATAACTTAACAGGCGCACTGAATATGCACGACTTATTACGTGCCGGTGTGGTCTAATTTTCAGGACAGATCAATGCAAGATATAACGGCTCGCGCCAAACAAATTAAACTGGTTATTTTTGATGTCGATGGTGTACTGACTGATGGCAGTATCATTATTGGTGATGATGGTGAGGAACATAAGGCATTTAATTCGCGTGATGGCCACGGCATGAAACTGCTGCAATACACCGGTGTCGATATTGCTATTATCACTGGACGCACCTCCAGAGTGGTTGAACATCGTATGCAAAGTCTTGGAATTAATCTGGTTTACCAGGGACAAAAAGTAAAGCTGCCAGCCTTTGAGGAACTGTTAAAAACCCTTAAGCTGAAACCGGAACAATGTGCTTATGTCGGTGATGACTGGGTGGACTTGTCCATCATGAGCAGAGTCGGTTTAGCGATAGCCGTTCAGGATGCTGATGCTGTGGTGAAAAAACATGCGCACTGGATCACTCCGTCCATGGGTGGTAGAGGTGCTGCCCGTGATGTATGTGAATTAATAATGGAAGGACAGGGAACCCTGCAGGACCAAATTGAACGCCATTTTTAATATTCCAATTTATATCAAAATTGCTTTACTGCTAGTCGCGGGGATCAGTCTGTGGATGTTGCTTAGCAAACCTGAGGCACCAAAAACTGAACGCGCCGTGCACTACAGTATCGATTTTGGAATGACCGATTTCAAGATGACGGTAATGGATATCAATGGCAAACCATCGCGGGTAATTACCGGAGAAACGCTGTATCACTATCCGGAGAATGACCGTACTGAAATTTTCAGTCCAAACACCCTGTTTATTGCGCCGGAAAACAATGATTGGATCATTGAGTCAGATCATGCTGAAACTCAGGGTGAAGGCGAGAACATTCTTCTCACCGGCAATGTTATTATTACCAACAAAGATCAACCGGAAATACAGTTATTAACTGAAGTTCTGAATCTGGATACTGTCAACAACACGGCGTATACCGATCAGCCGGTGACCATGAAATCGCCTCATGGCGATACCCATTCAGTGGGTTTTCATGCCGCTTTACAAGAAGAAACTATTAATCTGCACTCTAGGGTGAGAGGACAATATAATGCGCCACCTGTTAATTAATCTGCTTTGGGGAATGACCATCATCCCATCCATTGCCCTCGCCTTACCAAGTGATCGCGAGCAACCGATAAATATTGAAGCAGATCACGCGCAGCTTGATGATGAAACCGGTGTCACGCAATATAAAGGCGATGCCATACTGACACAGGGCACTTTACGTATCGAAGGTGATGTCATTACTTTTTTCTATGACGAAAACCGCGAACTGGAAAAAGCTATTGCTGAAGGTAACCTTGCCACTTATGAACAAGTACATAAGGAAGGGGATAAACCGGTTAAAGCAAAAGCCCTGCAGATGGAATACCATGCCAGCAAACAACGTATCTTTCTGGTCGGCCAGGGTTATGTTTGGCAGTCAGGCGATGAATTCCGTGGCAATCATATCGAATACGATATCGACAGAAATATTGTTATTGCCAACTCAAGACCGGTCGAAGTCGATGGACAGCAACAGTCCAGTGGTCGCGTTCACATCACCATCCAGCCGCCTGGTCAACGCGAAAAAAATAAAAGTAAACCGGCAGAACCTGCTGTTGAAGCGCCTCAACCGTTAACTGAGGCTCCTGAACAGCAATCGGACATGAGCTACCCTACTGCGGTAACTCAGACCACTTTGAATGTCAGAACCGGTCCCGGGACTCAATATGAACGACTTGGGGCGTTTGTCGAAAACACTGAAGTGATCGTGCTGACCCGTCAGCCTGAATGGGTACAAGTCAGAGGTATGAGTGGGGATAAAGCCATTATTGGTTGGGTCAGTGCACGCTACCTGCAAATGAATCCTGAATAATCACGGAATTTAAATGAGTCAGCTTTCTGCAAGGTCGCTCGCCAAGCAATTTGGCGATCGGTTGGTTGTTAAAAATATTTCCCTTGAAGTAAACAGTGGTGAGATTGTGGGCTTGCTTGGTCCCAATGGGGCGGGTAAAACGACCAGTTTTTACATGATTGTCGGATTGATTCCAGTTGATCACGGCAGTATTTTTCTCAATCAACGCGAACTTACCCACGAACCTATCCATACCCGGGCACAATTGGGGATAGGATATCTGCCACAGGAAGCCTCGGTATTCCGTAAATTGTCCGTTGAAGACAATCTTTACGCTATTATCGAAACCCGGAAAAACCTCAGTATCATTGCCAAAAAACAGTTGCTGGAAAAATTACTCGAAGAATTCCATATTGGTCACATCCGCAAATCATTAGGCATGGCATTGTCCGGTGGTGAAAGACGTCGTGTGGAAATAGCCCGCGCCTTAGCCATGGATCCACAATTTATCCTGCTGGATGAACCCTTCGCCGGTGTTGATCCGATTTCTGTTCTGGATATACAGGGTATTATCAAGGCACTGGCTGCGAGAGGTATCGGCATATTAATCACCGATCATAATGTACGTGAAACACTGAGCGTTTGTGAGCGTGCCTATATATTCAACGAGGGTGAGGTGATCGCAAAAGGCAGTCCAGATGAAATCCTTCAGGATAAGCATGTTTTAAGTGTTTATCTGGGACGGGACTTTCGCCTATAAATTACTAGCAGGCAATTTCCACAATACGCTTCTGTTGGAGTAAGATGAATTGAACTCTGTTTGAGTACTTTTTATGTGTCGATTGATTGCGCTTGCCCTGTTGTTAATTACCAGCTCATCCCTAGCTGAAGAGGCAAGTCAAAAACTCACCCCTGTCTCAATCAAACTTCACTGGCAGCATCAATTTCAATTTGCGGGTATCTACGCTGCAAAAGAACAAGGCTATTATCAGGATGCCGGGCTGGCAGTAACCATACTTACCGGGCAAAAAGCACCTTTCAACGATGTGGAAGCCGGCAATGTTGAATTTGGAATTTCCGGTGCTGGATTGGTGGTAGAAAGACTTAAAGGGCGCCCTTTTGTAGCGCTCGCGGCGATTTTTCAAAGCAGTCCCTATACCTGGTTGGTCAGAGCAGACTCATCGATAACACAACCCACTGATTTTGTCGGTAAAACAGTCACTCGTCAGTCTTATGCTGATGATTTATCTGCCATGTTGCTACGATTTGGGATAGATCCTTCACAGCTCAATATTGTCGATCCCTCGCCCGAGGATATTGATAATTTAATTGACGGAAAAGTAGATGCGCTGACCGCATATATTTCCAATGAACCCTTCCAGATGTTAAGTCGCGGCGTGGATTATCGGACATTGTCACCCCATGAATACAACATCAACTTTTACAGCGATATCATCTTTACCTCTGAACGTTATTTAAAACGTCAGCCAGGAGATGTAGAAGCCTTTCACAGTGCAACCTTGCGTGGTTGGCAATATGCTCTGGAACACCCTTATGAAATGGTTGATCTGATTTTAAAAAACTACAACACGCAAAATAAAACGCGTGCACATCTGGAATTTGAAGCTGAAAAGCTTAGTGAGCTCAGTTTGTACCCTACAGTTTCACTGGGCCATATGACGATTGAGCGTTGGCAAAAAATTGCTGAACATTATCAGCATTTAGGCTTGGTTAATGATGACCAGGCGCTTAACGGCTTTATCTATGACACAACGCCAGGTGTGTCCATCTGGTTTAAATGGCTGGTGGTTTCACTTGGCATATTAGCCTTGTTAACAATGATTGGCTATTTCATCAAACGCCATCATGCCAAAATACTCAGTAACCAGATTGCGATACAAACAGCAGCGCTGGAAGCAGAACTGAAAAAAGGTAAGGCACTTGAGCAGAGAGCTAAACGTGAAAGTGATCGTTTACAAACCTTGCTTAACCATACCCTTGAAGGCGTTATTACCATTGATGAAACGGGCATTATCCAGAATTTTAATGTCGCTTCAGTTCGCCTGTTCGGTTATCAGCCAGAAGAAATTATCGGGCAGAATATTACCCAGCTGATGCCAGCCCAGCATCGTAAAAATCACGAACATGGGATGTCGCGATTCCTCATTAGTGAGCAATCCACCATAATTGGCCAGCCAGTTGAGTTGGAAGCATTACACAAAAGTGGGCAAATCATTCCCATCGAACTGACGCTGAGCGCATTTCAATGGGAAGGCCATTATTTTTTTACGGGTATCGTCCGAGATATTTCTCTTCAAAAAGCTGAACATCTGGCATTAATCGCTGCCAAGGAAGAAGCTGAAAAAGCCAACCAGGCAAAATCGGAATTCCTGTCGGCAATGAGCCATGAATTACGCACGCCTTTAAATGCGATTCTGGGGTTTGCCCAGTTACTGCAAAGTGACAATGATGCGCCACTCACAGAAACCCAGCAAGATAGTTTAAAGCTCATCATTCACAGTGGTGAGCACTTGCTCAAGTTAATTAATGATGTGCTGGAGCTGGCTAAAATTGAGACGGGTTCAGTGGACGTATCGATTGAGCCGGTGAATGTCAGTGTCGCAATTAATCATTGTTTGCCCATGCTGAAAAACCTGGCGGCTCGCTATCGTGTGATCATTCATACTGATGACATTCCTGAACAGCTGGTACTCGCTGATTTAACAAAACTCAAACAGGTGCTGATAAATCTGGTCAGTAATGCCATCAAATATAATCGCCCTGATGGCAAAGTTATTATTAGCGGTGAGGTAATTGATTCCACTAAGCGCTTGCGTATCACTATTCAGGATACAGGCATGGGAATTCCACGGGATAAGCAGGCCTATCTGTTTACGGCATTTGATCGTCTGGGTCAGGAAAACTCGGACATTGAAGGAACCGGAGTCGGATTGATTGTGACCAAGAGACTGATAAAAGCCATGGACGGGCATATTGGTTTTGAAAGCACAGAAAATCAAGGCACTCGATTCTGGGTAGAGTTACCCATAACAGACAACAATAACCAGAATGATGAAGTGCATCAGCAGGCTGAATCAATTAAAGCCGAAAATCCATTTAACTCCTCTGCTTCGACTCTCATTCTGCATATAGAAGATAATCCGGCCAATATCAAATTGATGGAAGCATTTTTTGATCGTCTGCCCCAATACACGTTGCATATTTGCAAAACAGCTGAGGCAGGACTGGACTGGCTGGAAAGTAATATGCCAGCCGTGATATTGATGGATATCAATCTCCCCGGAATCAGCGGCTTACAGGCTACCGAGCAGATCATGGCTAATCCGAAACTCCGGCACATTCCGGTGATCGCGGTTACCGCTGCCGCCATGCCTTATGATTTGCAGCAGGCAGAAGGCCTGTTTACTGCCTATCTCACCAAACCGGTTAATTTTATTCTGCTGACGGAATTATTAAATAAATACAGTAAGCCAGAGGTTTATTGAACTGAAGGATAACCTTCCCGCTCTGGAAAAAATAACAAGGGCTCAACACGGGCATTATTCAAACTCACACCAAGGTGCAGGTGTGGACCGGTAACACGGCCAGTGGCGCCAACCGTGCCGATAATCTCGCCCTGTTGAATTTTTTGTCCTGCTTTGACATCAATCCGATCCAGATGACAAAACATGGTCACGAGACCCTGACCATGGTCAATCATTACTGTATTGCCATTGAAAAAGTAATCGTCGGTATCCGTCACTATTCCGTTGGCCGGTGCCATAATTTCAGTACCTGTTGCCGCTGCAATATCAATACCGCTGTGTGGATTACGCTCTTCGCCATTAAACACACGACGACGGCCAAATAAACCACTGACCCTTCCTTCAATGGGCCAGACAAAATTAAACGGCACATTGTCGCTGGCACGCCAATGACGTAAGGCTTTATTTATTTTGGCTGTTTCGGCTTCGATGCGCTCCATATCTTCCGCATAGGGATTGACCTTACGATCGTCAGGAACATTTATCCGTTGAGTGGGATAAGCTTTATCTTTGACCTCAAACATAATGCTGCTTAACGCACCCTGACTTTCCACCAGAATTTTGTGATTCCCCGACTCGGCTGCCAGCGGAATGCCAACTACAGCCTGCCATTGTGAATCTTGTTTTACCACTAGCACCTGTTGTTTTTGATAGGTCACCTCAGGTGCTACATTTCCCTCGATTTCCAAAGGCAAAATGACGACACCACCTGGTACTGGTAATTGTTGTGGTAAAGCCCAGGCAGGTGAACAGACTAATAGAACCAGCCAATAGCACAATCTATACATCATTTCTTACGACGAACTTCACAGTCCAATTGACCTTCAAATAAACGAATTTGCAGGGATTGTCCGATTGTTACTTCATCAGATCGGTAAATAACATTACCAGTCTGTGAATCACTGGTGATGCTGTAACCGCGCTCCAGTGTGTTGAGAGGGCTAACCACCGATAAGGTACGCATCAACTGGGCCAGCTGCTTTTTTTGATCGGTGATTTGTTGACCGGTCAAACGGTTTAATTGTGAAGAGAGTGCCTCTACATGCTGCTGCTGTTGCTTCAAACGGGAGACCGGTAACAATCGCTTTAAGCGATCATTCAGATTCTGGCTTTGTAACCTGAATTGTTGCTGCTGTACCGAAAAGGCTTTTTCAAACCGCTGTGTTAAATCCTGCAGTCGGGTTTGTCGCCAGCTGATTCGCAACTTTGGATGAGGCAATCTTACTGACAGATAATCAAGTTGTTGTTGCTTGCCTTGTAACCGCCGCTGGATACTGTAATCAAGTTGCGTTTGCAGACGTTTTAACTGTTGCTGCTGGAGTTTAATTTGTTGCTGCGGGCGGGGCAGACGTTGAGACAGATGCCGAATATGCCGTTGTTCATTGGCAAGTTTTTGCTGAATACGACTGCCCAGATTTTGCAACAAACCGCGAAGATTTAAGGCTAATTGGCGCGCTTCAGGTACCGCCAGTTCAGCCGCAGCCGAAGGCGTTGGAGCCCTGACATCTGCAACAAAATCGGCAATGGTAAAATCAATTTCATGGCCTACCGCGCTGATGGTCGGTATCTGACAGGCAAACAAAGCTCTGGCAACCAACTCATCATTGAAGCTCCACAGATCTTCCAGTGAGCCACCACCCCGCCCTACTATCAGCAAATCACATTCCTGTCGCTGATCAGCAGTTTGAATAGCATTAGCAATCTGCCGTGGCGCTGTTTCACCTTGTACGGCAACGGGATACAGAATCACTTTGATTGCCGGAAAACGCCGTTTCAAAACATGCAAAATATCGTGAACCGCTGCTCCATCCGGTGAAGACACAATACCGATGGTTTGCGGCAACGACGGTAACGGTTTTTTATGAGCGGTATCGAATAAACCTTCCTGACCCAGTCGGGCTTTTAATGCTTCATAAGCGCGTTGCAATGCGCCGCTACCCGCTTCTTCCATATGCTCAACAACCAGCTGAAATTCGCCACGACCTTCATAAAGGGTGACTTTGACGCGCAGTAATACCTGCATGCCATTTTCCGGTGTAAAGCGTAATTGTTGATTGCGTCCACGAAACATTGCACAGCGTACTTGCGCAGCTGAGTCTTTTAACGTGAAATAAATGTGCCCTGACGCCGGCATTGCCAAATTGGAGATTTCCCCTTCCACCCACAAAAGCGGAAACGAACCATCCAGCATCAGCCGGACTTCTCTGACCAATCGCGAAACCGGATATACATCCTTGACAGCACGGGCAGCGAGTTTTACTTGCGAATCCGATGTCATAAGTGATGCCATAAACCACTAAGTTCCTGATATAATTTATCGATCATATTACAGTAAATTCGGGAACCCGCCTCATGAGAATTGCGCAAGAAGCCCTGACATTTGATGACGTTTTATTACTCCCCGCCTATTCAAATGTTCTGCCGCGTGATGTCAGTTTGTCAACTCAATTGACACGTGATATCACCATTAATATTCCACTGCTTTCTTCTGCCATGGACACCGTCACTGAAAGCCGGTTGGCGATCACTATGGCACAGGAAGGTGGTCTGGGTATTTTGCATAAAAATATGACCATCGAACAACAGGCAGATGAAGTTCGCAAAGTGAAAAAATTTGAAAGCGGTGTGGTACGGGATCCCATTACCGTTAGTCCTAATACCTCTATTGGCGCTGTCGTTGAACTTACTCGTGCTCATAATATCTCCGGCGTCCCGGTTGTCGATGGCGATGATTTGGTGGGCATCGTGACCAGCCGTGATTTACGTTTTGAAAAACATTTTGATAGTCCAGTCTCATCGATCATGACCGGCAAAGATAAATTGGTCACTGTAGGCGAAAATGCCACCCGTGAAGAGGTGCTGCATTTATTGCATACCAACCGCATTGAAAAAGTCCTGGTTGTCGATGATAACTTCCACTTGCAGGGCATGATCACAGTAAAAGATATTCAAAAACAAACGGATAACCCACTGGCATCAAAAGATGCACAGGAGCGTTTACGGGTTGGTGCTGCGGTAGGAATTGGTTCCGAGAGTGAAGCGCGCGTGGATGCTCTGGTAGCTGCTGGAGTGGATGTGATTGTTGTTGATACGGCACACGGCCACTCTCAAGGCGTTTTGGATCAGGTGCGTTGGGTCAAAAAACACTATCCTCAAGTTCAAGTCATCGGCGGTAATATCGCGACTGCTGCTGCAGCCAAAGCTTTAGTTGAAGCCGGTGCAGATGCGGTAAAAGTCGGTATCGGTCCCGGCTCTATCTGTACCACACGTATCGTCGCCGGTGTAGGTGTACCACAAATCAGCGCTATCAGTAATGTCGCGGCAGCACTGGCTGGAACCGGTATACCCTTAATTGCTGATGGTGGCGTACGCTATTCGGGTGATATTGCCAAAGCCATTGTAGCCGGCGCACATGCCATTATGATTGGTGGAATGTTTGCCGGTACAGAAGAAGCTCCTGGCGAAGTGGAATTATTCCAAGGTCGTGCTTATAAATCGTATCGTGGTATGGGATCCATGGGTGCCATGCAACAGAAGCAAGGATCCAGTGATCGTTACTTCCAAGAGTCTAGTGAACCTGACAAACTTGTTCCGGAAGGCATTGAAGGTCGAGTGCCCTTCAAAGGGAATCTGAGTCCGGTTATCCATCAGTTGATGGGCGGTGTTCGGGCTTCCATGGGCTATACCGGTAGCCGTACTATTGAAGAAATGCGGACCAAACCTGAGTTTGTTCGTGTGACTTCTGCTGGTATGAATGAAAGCCATGTCCATGACGTGACTATTACCAAAGAAGCACCGAATTACCGGGTTAATTAATTTTTGAATAATGCCGGCTTCTCCCCGGAAGCCGGTATTTTTTATCTGACTGTAAGAGAGATTCATGAGCAGCCATATTCACGACCACCGCATTCTAATCCTTGATTTCGGGTCACAATATACCCAACTTATTGCCCGCCGAGTGCGCGAAGCCGGTGTGTATTGTGAGTTACGCAACCCGGATATCAGCGAAGCAGAAATTCGTGAATTTGCTCCAAAAGGTATCATTCTTTCCGGCGGCCCTGATTCAACGATTGGTGAGTCTGCACCAGCTGCACCACACTGCGTATTTGAAATGAATGTGCCCGTGCTGGGTATCTGCTACGGCATGCAAACCATGGCCACACAACTTGGGGGCAAGGTCGAATCGTCATCTCACCGGGAATTTGGCTACGCTAAAATTCGTGCTCATGGTCATTCTGCGTTTTTGAAAGATATTGAAGACCATACAACCCCAGAAGGCTTTGGCATGCTGGATGTATGGATGAGTCATGGTGATCGGGTCAGCCAGTTGCCAGAGGGATTTAAAGTCATTGCCAGCACTGACAGTGCGCCCATTGCTGGTATGGCAGATGAAGAACGACAGTTCTACGGCGTCCAGTTCCATCCTGAAGTCACCCACACCACTCAGGGACAACGGATGATTTCACGTTTTATCAGCGAAATCTGTGGTTGTGAAACCTTATGGACCTCCGCCAATATTATTGAAGACAGCATTGAAACCATCCGCCAGCAAGTTGGCAAAGATGAAGTATTGCTGGGTTTATCAGGTGGTGTTGATTCCTCGGTAGTGGCAGCTTTACTGCACCGTGCAATTGGCGATCAGCTGATTTGTGTGTTTGTAAATAATGGCCTGTTGCGTGAAAACGAAGGCGACCAGGTGATGGCGATGTTTGCCAAACATATGGGCATCAGAGTGATTCGCGTCGATGCTGAAGATCGTTTTCTCTCTGCATTGGCCGGTGAAAATGATCCGGAAGCCAAACGTAAAATCATTGGCCGTGAGTTTGTTGAAGTATTTGATGAAGAAGCTTCCAAACTGACAAATGTGCAATGGCTGGCTCAAGGCACTATATATCCTGATGTAATCGAATCTGCTGCTTCTAAAACCGGTAAAGCCCATGTGATTAAAACGCATCACAATGTCGGCGGCTTACCGGAGCACATGAAACTCAAATTAATTGAGCCTTTACGCGAATTGTTTAAAGATGAAGTGCGTAAACTGGGCGTTGAATTAGGCTTGCCAAGCGATATGGTCTATCGCCACCCATTCCCTGGCCCAGGCCTTGGCGTACGTATTCTGGGCGAAGTCAGAAAAGAATATGCCGACTTATTGCGTAAAGCCGATAACATCTTTATCGAAGAACTGCGCGCGCATGATTTGTATGATAAAACCAGCCAGGCGTTTGCAGTATTTTTACCCGTTAAATCAGTTGGTGTAATGGGTGATGGTCGTCGCTATGACTATGTAGTTGCATTGCGTGCAGTCGAAACCATTGATTTTATGACCGCTCGCTGGGCACACCTGCCTTATGAGTTTCTGGATCTGGTGTCACGTCGGATTATTAATGAAATCAATGGTATCTCAAGAGTAGTCTACGATATCTCTGGTAAACCACCTGCTACTATCGAATGGGAATAAAGCGGTATCACTTTGTAATTGAAGGTCGCGTGCAAGGTGTCAGCTATCGTATGTCAGCACAAATCGCAGCGCAGAAAATAGGCGTAACAGGCTGGGTGCGAAATCTGCGCAGTGGGCAGGTTGAGATGGTCGCAGAAGGTGAACCCGCTCAACTGGAACAATTACTCGAATGGGCCTGGCAAGGACCGAATTTTGCACAGGTCACTGATATCAGCCTGGAAAAACTAACCGCTACTGGCGAATTTAGCCTGTTTGAGATTCGTTAGTCCAATAAATATTTAAGGAGACGGTCATGGCACAACGTTTTAATAGTAAAGGCTTTTTATTACGTTTGTTGTTTGCCGTTTTGCTGGTATTTATCAGTTATAACCCGAGTGGTTATAGCTATTATCATTGGGCCAATGACGCTCTGTTTGGTAACGCTGGTATGAATATTACCCCACCATTTGCCATGGCCACCGTTATTATCCTGATTGGCTGGACGGTTTATCTCAGAGCAACATTCCGATCATTAGGTGGATTTGGTCTTATCCTCGCGTTTGCCTTTTTTGCCATTATTATCTGGTGGTTATTTGATTTAGGTATTCTGGAATTCCTTCATCATGCCGCTTTTACCTATATCATTTTATTTCTTATCGCTACTGTGCTCGCAGTGGGAATGTCATGGTCGCACATACGGCGTCGCTTATCAGGTCAAGCCGATATGGATGATGTCGATGAGTAAGCCATAAAAATTTTCCTGATCCAACACTAATTTTCAGTTTGAATTAAGCCTCGAGGATTATCGTTCTTCTTTAAGTCATATCAATGTCTGGCATTGGTAGAGTAACCAAGTTGAAGGATAAACGCATGGCTCTTTTCTCGGATAAAACCCGATCGAGATTACTACTTATTGTATTACTGCTCAGCACGATTTTAAGTGGCTGCCTCTGGTTCAGCACCGTGAGTTCTGCCACAACTAAAACCAGTGAAGTCTGGGATCTTAATCACTATCTGCTCAGTAAAACGCTGATGATTGATGGTATAGAAGATAACTTATCAGGCATAACCTATCATCCTGATTCTGGAAATCTTTATGGCATTATTAATAATCCTGAGCAGATCGTTGTCATCAGTAAAAATGGTCAATTGCTGAGAAAAATTGATTTAATAGGTTTTTCTGATACTGAAAGTATTGATTATGTAGAAGGCAATCGATTTATTATCAGCGAAGAGCGGCAGCAGACCATTAGCTTTGTTGACATACTCGATACAACGACAGAAGTTCACTATTCTGATGTCAAAACCCTTGCCCTGCTTCCCCCTGAAAAAAATAATAAAGGCATTGAGGGGATTGCCTTTTCACCGCGACACGGCGTGTTTTTTGTGCAAGAGATGCCGGCCCGGATAATGCATTTTGCATTGGAAAATGATGAGCAGACCAAGCAGTTTGATGTAATGAAAAACCTGCGTCTGGAGGTCGATGACTTCTCGGGTCTTACCTTGTTGCAGGGCCCGGAAGAAAGATTACTGGTTTTAAGTGATGACTCACACAGCCTGCACGTAATTGATTTGTCGGGAGAGGAAATATCACGAATCAGATTAGGCAGTGGTCCTTATCGTCTTTGGCCTAAAATGAGCCAGCCTGAAGGGGTTACAACCGATGCTGAGGGTAATATCTATGTTGTTGGCGAACCTAACCAGTTTATGGTGCTGAGAAGAACGACACCATTGTAAATTTTGGACATTAAAAAGGGCGGTTTCCCGCCCTCTTCAGTGTTTCATTTACCTTGATTTACGCTTCATAGGTTGATGCTGAAACATTACCGCCTCTGCCGGTCCAGTTGGTATGGAAATATTCACCGCGAGGCTTATCCAGCCGTTCATAGGTGTGGGCACCAAAATAATCCCGCTGGGCCTGCAATAAATTGGCAGGTAAGCGTTCACTGCGATAACCATCATAGAAAGATAATGCACTGCTGAATGCAGGTACCGGAACCCCAAGACTGATGGCACAGCCTACGGCTTTACGCCAACCCGGTAAGGCCTCAGTAATAGCATCAATGAAGAAATCATCCAGTAACAGATTTCCCAGTTGGGGATTCCGCTCAAAAGCATCGCGAATATTGCCCAGGAAGCGACTGCGAATAATACAGCCGCCTCTCCACATCAACGCAATACCACCATAATTGAGCTCCCAGCCATAGGTTTTGGCTGCTTCACGCATTAGCATGTAACCTTGGGCGTAGGAAATAATTTTTGAAGCATATAAGGCATCACGAATTGCGTTAACCATTTCAGCTTTATCGCCGGAAAATTCACCTGCTTCTGCAGGCAAAACACTAGAGGCCGTCACCCGTTCATCTTTCAGAGCAGATAAACAGCGGGAAAATACGGCCTCTCCAATCAGCGTTAATGGAATGCCTAACTCCAGTGCATTGATACCAGTCCATTTACCCGTTCCTTTTTGACCGGCAGTATCCAGAATATGATCAATCAGCAAACTGCCATCAGGTTCTTTCACCGCCAGGATATCGCGGGTAATCTCGATCAGATAGGAGTCCAAAACCCCTTCGTTCCATTCAGCAAATACCTGCTGAATTTCATCACCGGACATGCCCAGGCCTTCGCGCATCATTTGATACGCTTCACAAATCAGTTGCATATCACCGTACTCAATGCCGTTATGCACCATTTTTACATAATGGCCAGCGCCGTCATTACCGACCCAGTCACAGCAGGCTTCCCCATCAACCTGTGCAGCAATGGCCTGAAAAATGGGTTTAATCGCAGGCCATGCGGCATTATTACCACCAGGCATTAGAGAAGGTCCGAAACGTGCGCCTTCCTCACCACCTGAAACACCGCTGCCGACAAACAGAATGCCTTTTTTATGCAGTTCATGGGTACGTCTGTCACTGTCATTAAACAGTGAGTTACCGCCATCAATAATGATGTCACCTTTATCCAGATAGGTAACCAGTTGCTCAATAAAAGAATCAACCACGGGACCCGCTTTCACCATCAACATGACCCGACGAGGCATTTGCAGGCTTTCGACAAATTTTTTCAGATCATGGCAACCGATAATATTGGTATCTTTTGCTGGCCCCTCCAGAAACTCATCGACTTTGGAGGTGGTCCGGTTATAAACCGCTACCTTAAAGCCTTTGTCATTCATGTTGAGCACCAGGTTCTGTCCCATCACGGCTAAACCTACTACGCCTATATCTGCTTTTGTATTTTGAATAAGTTCACTCATTTTTGTTCAATCACCTTTATATATTCGCCTCGGGCTTCTCGTGTAGAACCGACCACAATTCGGCAGGTTCCGGAAGCATCACATTCCAATGCACCGCAAACCTCAATGAATTCTCCTTTTTCCACTTGTCCAACATAGGTATGGGTAAAGGAAATAATTTCAGGAGTCAGTGCATTATCCACTCGGTATCGTGCAGGGAAATCAAATGCACGACTGTCATCGGTCACCCGACATTGGATGGTTTTAATGCCTTGTTTGAGGAAATGCCGATGTTCGATATCAAGCTCATCTGATAGACAGACCATTCCTATATCGAATTTACTGCCATCAATCATCGCTTTATTGCATTTCCGGTATTCATGCCAGCTAAAGGTGTCAAAATCCAGCTCACTATCCCGTCGCTGATAGTTTTCCTGCATTTGAGTTATATCCAGCTTCTGAAGCAGATTATCTGCAATTGCTTTTTTAACGGCAGAGCGACATTGATGAAACGCCTCACGTCCGTATATGACCAGATCAATATCGGATGTCGCTTTTTGCTGATTAATCAGCATTGATCCGGTGAGCCCCATGGCATCAATATCCACTGAATATTGCTGCAAAATGGCTATCAATTTATGTAGTTTATGCTGCAGCGGATCTTCAGCTGGTTGTTTAAGTAATTGCTGCAATCGTTGCTCGGGACGGTGATGATGAATAATGCTGTTCACCGGAACCGCATGAAAGGCTGCATCAAACTGGCTGGAATAAAATAAAAACTCTGGATGATGGCGTTCCAGTAAACGGTTAGCCTGTTCAGTATCCACTTTATGCCAACCATGTTGATCCTGCACATAACGTAAAAAGCAGCCCACTTTCTGATCATGTGAGTGATAGCTGACTACGGCAAATATCAATCCATCTTCAGTTTCAATGAAGTCTTTGGGCAGAAACGGAAACCCTGTCTGTCTCAAAAACCTACCTCCCGAAATAAATTTTATAGTGGCATAACCGCGCCATTATGACTTGTCTGTTAATCCAAACATGCCGCGTAATGCAAGAACCATTATCAACAGTAATAATGCATCAATCAGCCAACGCCCCTGTTCACCAAAAAAACGCCCGTTACAGATACCTTCAAGTAGTGTTGTCAGCTTGATGTTATGAGCTTCAAGTTGCTGCCTAAGTTCATTTTTAGTGGATTCCGGGATAGGGATGGATTCGCTCCATGAAACTCCCTGCAACGATATCAATTGCCAATCATCCAGAATCGAATTCCCTTGCCACATCCCACTTCGGGTTTGCAGCACCGGAAGACCATGATGTAAGCCAATATTCTGGATCTCGGCCGGTATAAGTTCTGCAGCCCCAAGTGTGCCGATATACCCGCCTTCGGTATCAAACAGAATCAGATTGTCATCTGTTGCCAGAACAATGAGATCCTCCAGTAAAATACCACCTAACAATGGACGGTTAAGAAGCAGTTTAGGTTCGGCATTCACATAAAGTTGTGACTCGATTTCCATAAACAGCTGTTCAGCCAGACGCCATCCATGTTCTACCGGCACATCCGTCCGTTGATAATGTTCAAGCAACCAGGGATTGGTCAGTTTGTATTGGTCCAGCTTGAGATCTCGTGCATGGTTCAGCAGCAAAGTACAGGTCAGCCAAATAAGCATCAGCACAGAAATGATCACAATCGCTGTGACTTTTATCCCTTTCAGCATTTACCTAGTCCCAAATAATTTTTTCAGTGCAGCTACAAGCATAGCTGAAAACAGCAGCAGAATTTTATCTTGCCATAAATTTCAGACAAAAAAAGGGAGCAGAGCTCCCTTTTTTCACTGACCACCAGCATTTTAACGAAAGAACTGTAGGGTCTGTTGACCTTAGGCTCTAAAGATAAAGAGACCCTTCGTCAGATTTGGTGTTGATCAAGAATAATCGTGTGAAAGGTGTATTACATCATTATCCGCATATCGGCCTGATGTATTTCACGTTGGCGCATATGAAACAATGCTTTGCTGATATCAATCGCATAAGTCGCAAAATGCTGCTCCGTCATGCGAATGGTGATAGCCCCCATATTGACGTGCACCATCTGACAATCAGGGCAAAATTGGATATCACAGGTACTGGAAGAAAAGACGTTTTCCGGCTGGCAGGTATTTGAAGCCATGATTAAAGATCCTTATTTTAAATTTGAAGATTCAGAGACTTTCCAACATATCGGGTAATCCACGCTGTTGGCCTCGATGAAGTTGATAACTGAGTAACCAGCGCTGCGATAAGGCTCGCCAGTGCTGTTTCTTTAAAGGGTGCTCGTTATGGGTTAGTAATAACCGATAATTTCTTGAAATCTGTAACGCAATACATGCTGAAGCGTGTTGGCGGTACATCAATTCCAATTGTTCATTGGCGGCTAAAATGACAGCTTCGCACCAGGTTTCTGCTCTCTCTGCTCTGTTTACATTCATGATTAACTCAATCTGTGAGCTGCCGCTGCCAGCAGCATGCTCCACACTGTTCGTTTGGATTTTTTATCCAGACAGTTAAAGTCAGCGGCATGTAGTTTGCCCTGACAGATTAATGCTTCTAGTCGATCAGGACTAAACGCCACATGTATTGCTTTTTGTTTCGGAAAATAATTTTTTGATGACTGCATCTCGTATACCTCAGCAATATTGATAAGGTTAAACGCAGTATAAGGACTGATTAATCTAAATGCAAATAATTATTATTTAGATTAATAAAGTGGTGCGAGTAGTCGTTTTTATGGAGAGTAGGAGCCTGTTCCATAATAGCCATAGCCTAAAAATGGCGCATCATGCTTTGGATTATAGGGCCGTGAGGACTCAGGATCTTTTTGTGGCCACACGTGACTTTCCTCGAGTGTAATCAACGGTAGCGATAACATTTTTTGATCGACTTTTTGCAGTTGTAGTGAGTTAACGGTACCGATAAAAGTAGCCAGTTTCTCTGGGGAATAAATCATTGGATCGAGAAAACTTTCACTGCGAACAATAAACCGGCCAGCACTTTTTTCGGTTGAGATGGGAACGCCATACCGCGTCAATGGAAACTGCACGATGGTCAATTCAGAAAAATTCTCATAATTCGCTACGTGAGCAATCATTCCACCCCAGCGTACTGTTTGCTGCTCATAGGATTCAAAATTCTGCAGCACCTCTTCATAAGGGATGTCATTATGAGATTTTGCGTATATCGAGGGTTGTGTCGCCGCACAGCCTGCCAGCAAAAACATTAGTAATACCGTTAAGATTCGCATAACAAATTCTCCACAACCGTTACTCAACAGACAGTTTCAGACCACAGATGTTACAGAAATAAATTTATTCTGTTGAAGAGGATCATCGCTTATTTTTACGTGCAGCTTTTTTGGCCGCTTTTTCTTCACGTCTCTGTATTACCTGCAACCACTCACGTTCAGTCATCTCGGGTGTTTCCAGCGTCAGCCTACCAAGTTGACCATTGCGTAATTCAGTCAGCAGAATTTTACTGATCCGCTCAATATCGGCCACGCCACCGGCTTTAATACAACCACGCTTCTGGGCCATTTTTTCCAACATCGTTTGCTCATGGTCAGTGATGCCATCGACATGAAATCGACTTAACAAAGCTTGAGGATATTGCTGCATAAGATACTTGACGGCGTATAAGGCAATATCATGATTCTCAAAAGCAGTTTCTTTAATGGCATGGGTAATGGCCAAACGATACCCACTGTCATGATTTTCCACATTAGGCCATAACACTCCCGGCGTATCATGTAATACCACCACATCATCAACGATAATGCGTTGCTGAACCTTGGTCACTGCAGGTTCATTACCCGTTTTGGCAATCTGTCGCCCGGCCAGTGCATTTATCAATGTCGATTTACCAACATTGGGAATACCCATTATCAGTGCCTGAATTTTTTTCACACTGCTGGCTTTATGCGGTACCAGTTTTTGGCACATCGCAATTAATTCTTTGCCACGCGTTGTCTCATTGGCAGACAGAACCAGTGTTTTGATTCCCTGCTCCTGCTCAAGATATTGTTGCCAGATTTCAGTCAGTTGCGGATCAGCCAGATCGGCCTTGTTCAGCACCTTAAGGCAGGGCTTATCACCTCGAATAGCCGCCAGCATGGGATTGGAACTGCTGTACGGAAGTCGGGCATCCAGCACTTCGATAATCAAATCCATCTGCGGCAGGATTTTTTTCATCTCCAGCCCGGCTTTATGCATATGTCCGGGAAACCACTGAATCGCCATTAAAAACTCACTACAAACACCAGAATTGGTTTATCCATTATACCGCCTAAGCTAAATATAACGTTCTTCTTCTCTCAGAAACTTGTTGATATCAACTTCATCAATTTGTTCTTGTGCCATAAACTTTTCAGCGTAGTGTTTGTAAACCCCACTGGTGAGGAATAATTCAAACACATCCCTATCCATCAACTCCTGCTCAACCAGCTGATGCAAAATGAAAATTGCCACGCTCAAGGTTTTGGCTTTTTTATACGGGCGATCTGCTGCCGTCAGGGCTTCAAAAACATTGGCCAGCATAATGATGCGTTCAGGCACCGATAAATCATCAGCAGTGAGCCCCCGCGGATAGCCAGTACCATTCATTGTTTCCAAATGAGTTGTTGCATAACGTGGGATATTTGAAAGCTCATCAGGATACGGCAGGGATTCAAGCATTTTGATAGTGGTCAGAATGTGTTCATTGATTCTGAAACGCTCTTCCTTAGTCAGGGTGCCGGATTCAATGGTCAGGTTGTACAGTTCACCATGATTAAAACCGTATTCCGGTTGGTTGAGATTCTCCCCTGCCCGGGCATCCTCAGCTGCTTTCTGATTGCGAGGAATAATATGTTCCGCTTTATCTGCCAGCAACTGTTCAGTGACCGGAAGAGTCGTTGTCGCATCAGTCTGCTGATCCAGCTCAACGGGAGATAGCCCTAATTGATCATCAAAATGTCGTTCCCAAGTGATTTTTGCCAGTCGTTTCAATCGTTCATTGGTATTCTGATCCATAAATTCTGTACCAATATTGCATTGAGCAATAAAAGCAAAATCATCTTTTAGCTGCAGTTGCTTTACCTTTAAAGCTTCTTCATTCATTGCACGATTTTCGGGCCGTTGCAGGGTTTGTTGCCAGAACTCTATTTCGGCATCACGCCATAACACCTCAAAGCGCATACGGATCTCATGAATCCGGTTATAGAGCATTTCCAGTTTGGTACGTTTATCAACCAGATATTCCGGCGTGGTGATTTTTCCAAAGCTATGTAACCAGGCTGCCAAACGGAATTCCCGCTGCTTGTCTTCATCATCCAACTTGAAATATTTAAAAATCTGCTCGTTTGATTTATCCGCTTCGTTTGCCAATAACATCGACAACTCGGGTACCAGCACACAATGATGTGTTGGATAAGATGATTTTGCATCAATCGCATGGGCTACTGATGCAATCAACGAATCGGTCCATTGCTGTTGTGCTTGTTGATAAGCTCGACTTGTCTGTGACAGTTCAAGTAATTTTTCGCTTAACGCACTGAATTCCAATAAGTGATGAGATGGAACGTCTACCGCAGAAAATTGACGCTGTTGAATATGCTCAATATTTAGCTGAAGTTTTTTCACGGCAGATAATATTAGCGAGGCAAACCACCAACTGAACGGCAATAGGAATAACAACATCAAGCCGGCAACCAGCATGGCATTTTGAGTTTTGCTCCACACCTGACTCATCACAGTATTCTGCGGTGACATGATGGTGAGGTACTGGGGTTCAACATCATTGATGGCTATAGCCTGATGATAGACATAATAATCCTGCTCATTAAGTCTTATCGATTGAAGTTTATCGGAAACCTGTAGCGCATCATTTTTAAAGCGCTCCAGACGAAATGCCTGGGGGTTACCGTCGGTATCTATGGAATTAAACCATTTATCAACTAAGGCCTGATGATGACTATCCGATAAATTTTCCAGTGCCCGGTTAAGAACGTCAGTAAGCCCCGTATTTTGTCGATTCACCATAAAATGTAGCCCGGTTGGCAATTCTGCTGGCGAGAAATCTACCCCCTGATGCACCGTTATTTCATCGGAATATTCCTGGGCAGTGATATATTGCAACGTAATTGCCGTATCCATTCCGGCATCAGCCTCCCCGCTGATAACGGCTTCAAAAACTTCACGAGTCGTTTCCACTTCAATAATGTTGATATCTGGAAACTCAGCTTGCAACCTGCCGGTTAAGGACCAGCCCTCAGGGATGGCAACCGTTTTACCGTTCAGCTCTGTAATACGTGTAACAGGCGACTCGGAAGAGGTGATAATGCCGTAAGGAACATCGACAAACGGAATGGTCATTTCACCCATAAAGTTACGAAACTCACTGTAAAAAACCGGCTGCATGATTTCCAGCTCACCATCAACAAACTGTGTGGCCAACTGTTGCCAATTGTCTCCAGTAATAAACTGCATTTCCAACCCGCTCATCCGTGAAATGTAATTCAGCACATCTACGGCATACCCCATGGGAACACCGTTACTGGAAAAATTTAATGGCGGCCAGTCTTTCTCACTACTCACCCGTACTATCGGGTTTTCTTCAATGATTGCCAGTTGCTCGTTGGTCAGTTCCAGTCTTGGCGCTTCTGGCAATGAGGTTATCTGTTCTGCAGGTTGGTTGGAGGCAATAACTCCACCGGTTTGTGGATAGAAAAATATTTCCGTTTCATTGTCTCGATGACGGTTTTCCAGCAAAGTAGACAATCCTGTCAATTCTACGGTGATCGATAAAACGGCATCACTGTCTGGCAATTTGACTGAGTAGGTTTGTGCTGGAGAATGCATTTCGGCGAGCAGATAGGATTGAGTTTTGCTCACTTCATCGACGGTAGCCTCTGAAAACCAGGAATGGGTAGTGATATCAAAATCACTTTGATGCTGCCAGGCATGACGAAGGGTAAAATTACGATCATAATATTCAAGGCGTCGATGTTGCTGACCATCTTCATTGAAAATTTTGATTAACAGCCAACGATCTGCCTCCTCTGCACGCAAATGCTGGCGCAGGGCTGGCGTGGCCTGTAAGTTGATGAGTTGTTCTACCTCACCATTTTGTTGACCAAGATAAACCGATTGAAATAACGGATTACGTTGCATAACGGCAACCAACAACTGACCGACTTCACCATTTATCTGTGGATTTTCGAGCAATCTGGGTAACTGTTTTAGTTCATTTATTTCATTCGTGGCACGATTATCAATGGATTCCAGATACTCATTCACACTGGCCTTTGTTTGCTGATAACGAGAATGCAGTGTTTTCTCTGCCAGGTTCTTATTGAAGTAATATTGCAATGCAATGATGACTACAGCGACCAGCAAGCTGGAAAGCATTAACCCTGCAACTACTGCGGTGCGGATTGGTAGCTGAAATGTTTTATTTTGCTGTTGCATGCTGACCCTCTTTGGCGATGTAGATCTTTATCTAAAAAGATAATTAATACCCCAAGCTTGTCACAACTGAGTCATGCTTTCTTAGAACAAGCTTTGGTTTTTCGACTTTTATGGCAATTGAAACCTCAGCATTAGTTGCCAGCACGTATAATCACGGTTTGATAATGACATTAAACATTTTAGCTGTCGCGAATGCCAACCCTTTGGGACTGTTTATCTTTAACAGCTGCCTTGTTGGACGATATGGGCCTCCAGCAGTAGTGATGCTGAAAAATAAACAAAACCTGGTAATAAACTCTGACATTCAGGTAACTTTTTTTTCAATATGAGAAAAAGAATCAAACATTTTTTAATTTTCAGCTTTGGCTGGTTATGCGTCATTTTAGGAATAATTGGCGCATTTTTGCCCGTAATGCCAACTACGCCGTTTATGATTCTCGCCTTGGGCTGTTTTGCCGAGACTTCACCACGGTTTCACGCCATGTTGCTGAATAACCGCTGGATAGGGGCCCCATTAAGACAATGGGATCAAACCAAAACAGTACGGCGCCGTACCAAAATCCAGGCACTTGTTATGCTGGTCATCGCCTTTGGCTTTTCAATCACGTTGTTATGGGGACATATTGAATTGCAATTGATGCTATTGGGCCTAGCGGCGGTAATGATAGGGTTTGTGCTGAGATTAAAAGAAGCAGAGCCCAAATATGAAGATTGATGAAGTAATTAAACAACGTCACTGCACCAGGGCATTTCTGGATAAAACGGTAAGCGATAAACTTATTCATGAAATACTCGATATCGCCCGTCATGCACCTTCAGGCGCCAATACCCAGCCCTGGCAGGTAGCAGTCGTGACCGGCAACACCAAACAACAACTCTCGGAGAGTCTGATTCACGCTTTCAGAGAAGGTCATGCGTCCAGACCAGACTATGCTTATTACCCCGAAACCTGGCAGTCGCCGTATATAGATCGTCGCCGTGCCTGTGGTTTACAGCTTTATCAGAGTTTGCAGATTGACCGCAAAGACAAACACGCCCAACGGAAACAATGGGAAGCCAATTATCGGGCGTTTGACGCACCAGTGATGATGCTATTTTTTATGGATGCAGAGATGCAGACCGGATCCTTTCTGGATTTGGGTATGTTTATACAAAATCTGATGCTGGTCGCGCAGAATAAAGGTCTGGCCACCTGTCCGCAGGCGGCTCTAGCGGAATACCCTGAAAATGTTAAAAAAATTCTGGAGTATCCTGCCGACACTATTCTGGTGTGCGGTATGGCAATAGGTTATGAAGATACTCATGCTGCGGTTAATAAATACCGCACTGCTCGTGAACCAGTGGCCGAATTTACCCGCTTTTTTTATTAATTTTGGAGTTTTACTATGGATTTAGCGACCTTTCTCAGCACGTTGACTGATAATCCGTCCGCAATTGATTTCGAAGATACCATTGCAGTGATTGATACCAATTATCAGTTCACCCCCACCGCATTTCATAACGGTGAGCTGCATAATGATGCTGGAGAGAATAATGGATCATGCAAAATTCTGTTTTTTGGTATTTTGCATGAATTGGGAGAGTCACAGACCTTAGCCTGTTTTGGGCGTTATTACCGAAGCGATGTTTTGCTGAATCCCAAAGGTGAAGACCATCAGAATATCCGTAACTTTCTGCGTTATGGCTGGGATCGTGTCAGTTTCAACGGTGAAGCGTTAACGCCTCTGCACTGATAGCCTTTCATAAAAAAATCCCGAACGCAGAATACTGCGTCCGGGATCATTCTATTTATTAGAGCAGTACCCGCTCAATACCACCGGCTTTCACATTATCAATAAACTGTGTATGCCACTGTTCACCTAGCACGTGTTTCGCCACTTCCACCACAATGTAATCGGTTTCAATACCGGTATCTTCGTTGTAGCGTGACAGCCCCTGCTGACAGGCTGGGCAGGACGTCAGCATTTTCACATTGCCTTTAACCGCTTTGTCCTGGCCAGTTAATTCTTGGATGCCCTTGGTGATCTCTTCTTCCTTACGGAACCGAACCTGCGTGGCAATATCAGGACGTGCAACGGCAAACGAACCTGCTTCACCACAGCAACGATCATTCAAGGTGACATCCTGACCCAACAGACTGGCGGCCACTGACGTTGGTTTATAGGTTTTCATCGGTGTATGGCAGGGATCGTGATACATATACTGAATACCGTCGACACCCTGCATTTTCACACCTTTTTCCATCAGGTACTCATGAATATCCAATAAACGGCAGCCCGGGAAAATCGCTTCAAATTCATATTTAAGTAACTGATCCATACAGGTTCCGCAAGACACGATAACGGTCTTGATATCCATATAGTTCAGCGTATTGGCGACGCGATGGAACAACACCCGGTTACTGGTTGAAATCGCCGTGGCCTTGTCATCATCACCGGTAGAAGCCTGAGGATAACCACAACATAAATAGCCTGGTGGTAGTACCGTTTCAGTACCTACTTCATATAACATCGCCAGAGTTGCCAGCCCTACCTGACTGAACAGACGCTCTGAGCCACAACCCGGAAAATAAAATACCGCATCGGAATCTTCGCTGACTTTGTTTGGATCCCGCAGAATCGGTACCATTTTGTCATCTTCCAGACCCAGCATGCCACGCGTGGTTCGCGTCGGCAGATTGCCCGGCATCGGTTTTTTAACAAAATGCACCACCTGTTCACGTAAGGGTGTTTTACCCGTCGTAGGTAATGGTGGCTTTTTCTTTTTGTTGGCCAGAAGCCCCAGATACTTAGCTGCCGAGTGCGCCAGGCGCTGGGCTTTGAACCCCATTTGAATCATGGTTTTATGCATGATTTTAACGGTAAAAGGATCCGTCGCATTCAGATAAGCCATCGAAGACCAGGTACCCAGATTCACATGGCGTTTACCTTGTTTCTTCAACACGGCACGCAGCTTCATTGACACGTCACCAAAGTCGATATTGACAGGACATGGATTCAGACAGCGATGACATACCGTGCAGTGATCGGCCACATCATTCATTTCTTCAAAATGTCGTACCGAAATACCGCGGCGGG